>Ga0116167_1003500_pt1 | contig 12267 bp, 10 predicted proteins | sample AD_JPNMR3_MetaG_FD_89794 | JGI IMG/M metagenome (GOLD analysis project Ga0116167, IMG submission 89794) | Active sludge microbial communities of municipal wastewater-treating anaerobic digesters from Japan - AD_JPNMR3_MetaG | ecosystem: Engineered > Bioreactor > Anaerobic > Digestate | place...
ATGCCCAGGGTTGATTTGTCCAGGGGTGAATTATGCCCAGGGTTGAAACCTTGGGCTGCTATTCGGTGGCCCCTTGAAAGGGGCGCTGGGGGAGGAAGGGGGGGAGGGATGTGTAATTCGAGAAGTGGATGTGGGAAGAAGGATTTTTCCATCACCCCGGCCTTCTCACGGGGGGGAGGGAGTATAGGGGGATTTTTTTCTTAGAGGGAGAGTGACTATTGGGGCAGTCCACTTCCAGAAGGAAGGAGGAGTTGCAGGGAGTTCTCGTTAATCTGGCCGATAGCAAGACAGATTGAATTACCCTATCAACGGATAAACTTTCCGGATGATCCGATGTGGAGGCGAACCGCCACCGTTATAGATCGTTCCAAGGAATGGGAAAGCGCCGGACCAGCGCTTGGATTTCTGGTTCTGGGCTGCGCCATAAACAACGCAGGTCTTCGATCGTATCCACGTCGTACCAGGTTGGAAGGATCTCCATTGTGAGCTTCTTCTCCGCCGCTTTTGCCCATGTCGCCTCCAGTACGCCGGGTGTGGACCACGGCACGCCATCAAACAACTCTGGAGCAAGACGCGAGAGGCCGATCAGGTAATACCCGCCGTCCCTTGCAGGTCCCACCACCAGATCTTTCGTCTGCAACGCCGCGGCCGCTTTTTCCACATATGGGAGCGGTAAATCGGGGCTGTCCGTCCCCACCGCGATGGCCGGGCCTGATTGCTCCAGCATCCGCTCCAATCCAAAGCGCAGTTTCACGCCCAGATCCCCCGGCGGTTGGGGCCAGTAGTCGTATTCCGCTCCCAGCCAGGCCCGGACGGCGTTTTCCTCTTCGGGGGGATCAAAATAAATTGTAAACTTGGTGCGCTTCCAATGGCGAAACCGGCCCAGAGTAATTGCGGTAAACTCCTGATACAAGCGGGCGGCGGCACGCATGCCGATTTTCATCCCCAAGCGGGTCTTAACCCGGCCCGGGCGGGGATATTTCACAAAAACCAGGAGTGACAGCGGATCGTTGTTCATGATAAAATCGAACAAACAACATCACAGCCAGAAGAGAGTTGTCAATCTCATGATCCTGATTTCCTTCCGCTTCTCCGGCCGATGGTTTCCTGCATCCCTCATTGGTCTCGTATTATTGTCTTGGACTGCGGGTTTCGCGCATCCGGACGCCCGTGTGTTTCCCCAAGCGCCCTTGTTGGTCTATCCGCCACAAGGTGCGGTGTTGCTCTTTCCCGGCGAGGGCGCGCTCATTCCCTTTTCCTGGGAGCCGGTCGAAGGGGCGCTGGAGTATTTCTTATACATCCGGGTAGGCAACAACCTGACCAAGTTTTTTATCAGTCCTTCTTCGTCGATCCGTTTAGATCTGAATTTGAAGGAAACCGACAGCCATGCCGCCGTTTCGTGGAGTGTGCTTTCGGTGTCGGGAACCATCATGTCGCCCACGCCGGAAATATCGACCTTTTCGTTCGGTCCCACCGGGATTCCCGTGCCGGGATACGAACCGGAGCCTCTCCCCGCCCCGGTGCTGATCCTCCCTGAAAACGGGAAGAATTTTTCCCCAACCGACCAAGCGGTCACTTTCCTGTGGTCGGCGGTGACCGGCGCGGCCCGGTATGAACTCACGGTTTACAAAGACAACGAACCGTATATTCAGCGAAGCCTGAACGACATCAAACGCGTCGAGTCATTCCAGCAGCAAATCTACGATCTATTTCAATGGGAGGTGCGGGCCGTGGATCCGACCGGGCGATACGGCCTGCCCACCTTCCGGCATTATTTCTCGATCGGCCAGGGGATTCTGCCCACGCCGACTCCCTATCCGGTCAACCCGGATTATGACGGGAATCAGCGGCTCAGCGCCCATGATTTGTATTTCTACGCGGAGCTTTACGCCACCAATGATCCCCGCGCCGATTACAACAACTCCGGCCTGAACGACAAAAACGACTTGCTGCGTTTTTTGGAATTGTTCGTGGCGGGGAGACGATGATCACTATATTTACGGCGAACAAGAAAAGTGACCATTAGGATTTCATCCCGTTCATCACCTGGACGATTTCGCCCAAAATGCTGACCGCCACTTCGGGTGGGGTGTGGGCGCCGATTTCGATCCCGATGGGCGCGTGGACCCGGTCCAGTTTCTCTTTGGGCACTCCCTGGTCCGTCAGGTCATCCCGCACGCGCCGGCATTTCATTTCGCTGCCGATCATGCCGATGTATTTCGCGGGCGTATTCACCGCCGCCTTCACCAGCAGTTCGTCGAGGGTGTATTTGTAAGTCATGATGGCGATGTAATCCTGCGATGTGGGTTGCAGCGTCTCCATGGCGTTTTCGAAGGGACCGTAAACTGTCTTTACGCCCGGAGGGAACCGTTCCGGATCCGCGTATTCCTCCCGGTCGTCATAGACCACGATTTGCAACGGCAGCTCGGCCGCCATGCGCGAGAGGGTTTGCCCGACGTGGCCGCCGCCCAGAATGAGCAGCCGCGGCCACGTGCCGATTTTTTCCACGAACACCGTCATCTCGCCCCCGCAGACCCCGCCCACGCTGTGGGGCTGGTGCTCGCGCAGCTCGATTGGGATCAAATGACTTTCCCCCGTCTCGATCACCTTCCGCGCTTCTTCGATGACCCGCTTCTCCAACGCTCCGCCGCCTACGGTGCCCTCGATCGAGCCGTCCGGGTAAACAATCATCCGGGCGCCCGGTTTTTGGGGCGTGGATCCCGCGGATTGCACCACCGTGCACAAGGCCGCCGGCCGCCCTTCCTCGTACAATTCCTGCACGCGCCGAAAAATGGATATCACGTTGTCACTCCTCCCTCCGCAATCCGATTACGTTTTAACCAGGGCTTATAGCGCTCCTCGAAGAAAATCAGATCTTCCGGGGTGTTGAGGTTGCTTAAGATCAAGTCCGTGTCCACCACCACGTGCCGTAAGGCCTCCGGATGCCGCGCGTATAAATCCCGCAGAGATTGCCCGCTTTCCAAGGTCAGGATTTCCTCAAAATACACCGATCCGATCAGGGGTGGATGACCCCGGCGGTTGTTGCAGGAGGGAACGCAAATCCCCCCCGGTCCTGGGAAGGTATCCAGGAGCCTGTTCAGGACCTCTTCAGGAACGATGGGGCAATCCACCGGCCAGATCATCACCCCATCCACTTCCCGGGCCAAAGCGCGCAGACCGGCCTGCACGCTGGTTGTCCTTCCTTTTTCGTATTCCGCGTTGATCGCGAAGGGAAAATTCAGGGGGACTTGGGCTTGAATTTCTTCGTGCCGGTGTCCCAGAACGATCACCGGTTTGACATTCTCCCGGCTCAAAAACGGATTGGACAAGATGTGTTCCAGCAGGGTTTTGCCTCCCACCCGCGCCAGAGGTTTGGGAGATCCCATGCGTTCCGAGCGGCCCGCCGCCAGGACCACGATCCCCGTATTGAAAGAATTCGTGTTTGTCCAATCCATTTTACACTTACCGGATTCCTTTGCGGATCTCGGGGTACTCTTCCTTGCGCGTCAGACGCTCGAGCATGGCGGCCAACTGTTCCGGCTGCACATCCCGGCCGCTGATTCTTCCCAGCCGGTCGATGACCACGATCTCGGGGATCCGCCGCACGCCGTATTCCATCGCGATGCCGGAATCCGGATATCCATTGTCCCATATGACCGGGATTTGGATGCCGCTTTTCAGGACATAGTTCTGGGCGAAGGATTCCATGCGATCCAGGTTGACCGCCACATATTCCACCTCCTGGCCGGCATTGGCTTTGCGGAATGTTTCCATATCCCATAAGGCCTGTTCGGACGGTCCCCACCATAATGCCCAAAACAAGACCACTACGGGCTTAGCCGCCGGTGAGGGTACTTGAATAGGCTGATTCTGCACGGACAACCGCCGAAACGGAGGCGCGGGAGTCAGGCGCGCCACTTTTTGGAAGTTTTCGTTCAACCGCATCCGGTAACGGGTATGGACAATCACCGAGCCGGCGGCGTCGCGCAAAAACGGAACGCGGGAGGTCCGCGAAAAGGTGATCATATCTTCCAACTTTTTCTCGACGTCTTCCTTTTTCATCTTCTCGATATTCAAAGCCTGCAGGGGATTTCGCAGGGCGAAATAGCGGGTGATTTCATTGACTAAGGGCTTCATGACGTCCGAGGGATACAAGTTGGCCTGGTTGAGTTGATTCTCCACCTGTAATTCGACGTCCAAGCCGCCTATCGGAGTGTTCATTTGGATCTGATAGGATGACCGGGAGGAGGCGGGCAACCGTTTGCGCAGGTCAAAGCGCATCTCGTGTTCTTGATAGGATATGGTAACCGGGATGTCCCGGGCTTGCACTGGATACTGCATCATCGCCCCATATTGAGAAAACGCATCGCCGGCCGGCAGCCAACGGAACGAATACCAACCCTGGAGATCCTCGCCCAGGCCGATATAAACCGGCAGCGGCCGCGTGCTGCGGCTTTCCGAGGGAACGCCCCCGGCGGGCAACGGCGGGAAATGAATCATCGGTGTCCATGCCGTGCCGAATTGCGGTTCTTCCCCCTTGTAACCGCGAAACCGGCCGTAATCGTCCATCTCGAAGAGATAGGCTTCCGGTGTTCCAAAGGGATCCGGCAACTCTTCCCCATCCATGATCCGTTTGGCGAGTTTCGAAACGCCCATGATTTCCCAGTTGCCGGCCTGGTTCTCGTTCATCACCACAAAGCGCGTCTCGAAGGCCCGGTTACTTTGTTCTGAATACGGTCCGGTGATGGTCATCTCCATCGCGGCGGTAAACAACAATTCCAAGCCGGGCTGCAATCCGTAACGGGCCGGCGTGGAACCCACCGCCGCCGGTTCGAGCTCGCCCGGTTGCGCGGGAACGGGAACCGAAGTGGTCCCGGCGAAGATCGCGAGCCAAGCGGTGGAAACCAATGCCCCTCGAAGCCCCGCCGTTCTCCTCCCCCATTTATCAACCATGGATTGACCTCCGGACCTTTTTTTGACTCAGCCACAAGCGGAATATCATGGTTATAATCTTGATACCGGCCTTCAAGCTCCCGCGCCAGGTTCCTGAAATCTTGGAGGAGCCAATCCGCCTCCGGTAATTCACGGGAATCTCGTGGCAGCGCAATCCCAGGATAGCGGCTTTGACTTGCATTTCAACAGTCCAGCCATACCCCCGGTCCTCCATCCGCATCGCCTCCAAAGTCGCCCGCCGGATCGCCCGGAAGGGCCCCAGATCCGTAAACCGAATCCCCCATAGCAGCCATATCAATCCGCAGGCCAGGCGGTTTCCCCACACGGCATGCGGGGGCATTGCCCCCTTCTCCCGTTTTCCCAGCGTCCGCGAGCCGATCACCAGGCCGCATCCGTCCCGCGTCAAGGATTCAACCAAACAGGGCAAATACCGGGGATCATCGCTGCCATCCCCGTCGAGAAAAACGAGGATATCCCCATCCCCGGCTTCCGCGATCCCCCGCCAGCAGGCATTTCCATATCCCCGGACTGGTTCGTCCACCACCTGCGCGCCCGCGTTCCGGGCCTCTTCAGCCGTCCGGTCCGCCGATCCATTGTTCACGACGATAATCCGATCCACCGCCTCCCGCGGCACGGCCCGGACGACACCGGCAATGGCGGATTCTTCATTCAACGCGGGAATGATGACCACAACCTTCATACTGGATTGGACCGGGCCGAAGGGGGCTTTTGCCGCCTCTGTTGTGCCATACCGGCGCACGTTCGGTTTTAATACTGTGTTCATATCTGCCGCTGGAGTTATCGAATACGATCACGCTGTAATCCCGAAGCCATTCTATATATGGTTCAACTTACAAGTGTGCACCGCCGTCCACCTGGGTCCCGGATTGAAAACCTGGGCGACTCTCACGCCGCGCTGTTGATACTCCAAAGATTGATAAAAAAACCGTTAAATAGTTATTCAACGCGAACCAGTCAATCATGGTGAAGCGGGTTTGAGCCGCACTGTATCCGGATTGTAATCCTTGACGCGGAACACTTTGAGAGTTTCCAGGTCGATATCCTGGAAAAAGCGGTAGGGGATGTTGTTGCCGATCACCGCGTAGAAACTGGCTCCGTGGAAATTCATGGTGCGAATGGGGATGGGGGTCGTGAATTCTTTCTTTTCGATGGTTCCATGTTCCAGGACTTTGAAGGGATCGCCGATGTCGCCGAACACATCGCCATAATGGACACGCAAAGGCCAGGCGAAAATGTCCCCCGGTTTGGGCAGCGCTTGGTCGCGGTGCCGTTGGCGCAGGCCGGCCTGATCGGCGTAGTATTTCCAGCCCCAATGCCCAGCGTACCAGGTTTCATGATCCGGGGAAACATACTTTTCCTTGACATAGGCGGCCATCTGCCGGTACGAATCCGCGAATTGGTAATCCACCACCGCCACGGCGTAACTGACTGCCGCTTGTATGAAGAATACAATCACCACGAACGCTTCCAACACCATGCCGCCCAGCCGCAGGGCCATGTTGATCGACTGGAAAGCCAGCAGCAACAAGGGAATCAATGTCAGGATCTGGTGCCGCACCGCTTGAAAGGGAACAAAGAATATGCTGAAGAGCACCGGGGCGCAAAGCCAGGCGAACAAAAACAACGCGTCGGCCGCCCGTGCATCCCGAAAATCCTTGACATACCGGATGCCCCGCCGGAATCCATCCAGCAAGACACCGTATAACAGAATCGCCCCCAGAACCGCCCAGGTTCCATACTGAACATCGGCGTTCCAATCAAAATAGCGTTCCACGCCCCATAAGGCCGCCACTCCCACGGGCAGGGCGCCCGCCAATGCCACCCAGCGTTTCCTGATGCCAAAACTCCACAGCAGCGCGGGCGTGATATACACCATGCTGCCCAAAATCACCAAGGCTCCGCAGGCTTTGTCTTGCCAAGGAATGCCCTCCACGGTGCGCCGGTGGACCGTCAAATAGACCACGTGCATTTGGCCGTAGAACGCCTCGTTGTGCAAGCACCACGCGAAGAACACCAGTAATCCCGGCACGATCCAGCCCATCAGCCGGTATTTCCGGTGCAGGAAGGGATACAGCAGCAGGACGGGGAAGACGATCACGGAGGAATACTTGGTCAATCCCGCCAACCCCGCCAACACCGAGCCGAGCAGCAGGTAGAGCCAATTGTCCCGGTCCGTCCCCATCACGAACAGCGCGACTCCCGCCACTGCCAGGCCCGCCGCGGGAACGTCCCGCATAACGTTGCCCGAGACCATGACCGCTGGACTGAACATCAGGAAAAGCAGAGGCCAGTTGGATCCCTGGGTGAACCGGTGGGACAACACGGTCATTCCCCACGCCAAGAGGAGCAAAAACAACATCATGGCCGCGTGCAGAGCGATTTCGGAGAATTGGAATTTCGCCGCGAAGGGCGCAAGGTAGTAACTGAGCAAGGGCGGATTGGTGGTGGCTTCCCACATCGCCGATTCGTAGCCGAACCAATCGATCGTCCCGGCGAAGGGATCCAGGGGAGTTTCGAGGATCTGTTTGGTCACCGCCAGCACGAAGGGATCGTCGATGGTATACGCTTTGTTGAGAAAAGGGAGGGCGGTCACCGCCACCACAAGGAGAATCAGGGGGATGGATTGCATTTTCATAGCCGTGTTCATCGTTCCAACCGCTCGTTGATAAAAAAGAATGGTTCTTCCCGCCGGTGCAGGAAAGTCAGCATTTCCGCCACGAGGCCGAGGAAAAACGAATGGAATCCGGTCAATAAAGAGAAGATGCTGAGAATGGACAACACCACGCCGGTCATCCACCACCCCGCGAAAACCGCAATCAGGCTTAGGAGCAACAACAGGACTCCCAGCAGGCCGATGCCCAGGCCGATGCGGCCGAACAGATGGGAGGGGCGTTGGACATAGCGGGTGAAGAACATCACGGTGCCGAAATCCAGCAGGCCCCGCACGATCCGCTCGTTGCCGAACTTGCTGATCCCCGAACGGCGTTTGTGATGGGTCACGATCACCTCGGCGATGCGGAAACCGTACCATCCGGCAATGACCGGGACGAAGCGGTGCATTTCGCCATAGAGCTGCACCTGATCCAAGACCTCCCGGCGGTAGCATTTGAGGCCGCAATTGAAATCGTGCAGCGGGATGCCGCTGGCCATAGCGACCACCCGGTTGAAGATCTTCGAGAACCACCGCTTGGACAACGGATCCTTGCGGTGTTTCTTCCAACCGGAAACCAGGTCGTAACCTTCGCCCAGTTTTTCCAGCAGGCGGGGGATTTCGGCGGGATCGTCCTGCAAATCGGCGTCGATGGTAAGAATGATGTTGCCGCGCGCGTTGGCGAAACCGGCTGCCAGGGCGGGCGATTTGCCGTGATTGACGCGAAACCGGAGAACCCGGATTCTCGCGTCTTTTTCGTACAGATTCCGCATCACCTCGAACGATCCATCCGTGCTGCCGTCGTCGATGAAGATGATTTCGAAGCGTTCGCCCAGCGGGTCCAATGTATCCCGGATTTTTTCATACAGAGGCGCCAGCGTATCCCGCTCATCCTTGACGGGCACCACGATGCTCACATCCGGCCCCTCCGGCCGCGGGTTGGACATGTACTCCCTCTCGCGCAAGGTTTAACCGCCTTTCCTTGGATGTAGTTTCCATAGGCCAGCCACGCCCGATTATAGACCGGGAAATCCGCAATTCAGAGAGACGGAATCCCCGGGGCGGGAAACCTGGTATCGAAGAATATCGGGAAGAGGGCTGGCATGGCTAGGGAGAACGATGGAGAAATTGGGTATGTTGGGTAGATTTTTTCTCGATTACGCCGTTTCTGGAGAACCGGTTTTCTTCACTCAAAATTGTTCTTCGAGGAGATGCAAGCACGTTCGGATCGTAGGAAACAGAAGGAATCTGGAAAGGATCAACGCCGGCTGTTTCAGGTGACCATCTGGTCTTCCCCGCCCCGATTGATAATGATTTCGCCCGATTCTTCCAGGCGGCGGATGACCGCCACGATTTTTTGTTGCGCTTCTTCCACTTGCTTGACGCGGACGGGACCCATAAATTCCATGTCTTCGCGGATGTTGTCGGCGGCGCGGGAGGACACATTGCTGAAGATTTTGGTTTTGACCTCCTCGGTCGCGCCTTTCAGGGCAATCGCCAGTTCCTTCATGTCCACTTCGCGCAACACTTGCTGAATGGCGCGGTCGTCGAGGAGGACGACGTCGTCGAAGGTGAACATGAGTTTCTTGATCTCGGCCGCCAGTTCCTGGTTTTCTTCCTCGAGCGTTTCCAGGATGGATTTTTCCGTGGCGCGGTCCACACGGTTGAGCAATTCGGCCAACGCCTCGATGCCGCCCGCCACGGAAAATTCCTGCGACAGCACCGTGGCGATCTTGCGTTCCAGCACCCGCTCCACCTCGGAAATGATTTCGGGCGAGGTTTGGTCCATGGTGGCGATGCGCAACGCCACCTCGGTCTGCATTTCGGGCGGCAGGGCGGACATGATCACGGCGGATTGATCGTATTCCAGGTGGGCCAGAATGAGGGCCACGGTTTGTGGATGCTCGCTCTGGATGAAGTTGAGGAGATGATTGGGATCGACTTTCTTGAGGAAATCGAACGGCGTGCCCTGGAGCATGCCCTGCAGGCGCTCGATGATCTCCATGGCCTTGCCGGGTCCCAGCGCTTTTTCCAAAATTTCCCGGGCCGTGGAAATACCGCCCGACGAAATGTACTGTTTCGCCATGGCGGTATGGTAGAATTCCTCGATGACCTGCGCGGTCAGTTCTTGCGGAACGGTGCCGATGTTGGCCACTTCGAGGGTGATTTGTTCGATCTCGTCATCGGTGAGGCAGCGGTAGACATCCGCAGCGATGTCCGGGCCCAGGGTGATCATCAAGATCGCCGCTTTTTTTCTCCCGCTCAGTTTGGGTTTTTCTTTGGTCCCTCGTACCATAGTCGCAAGCCCGCCCGGGCGTAAGGAATCACGGGGGTGGCGGATGGGCATTCCCTCGGATTCGATCCGTTCCCCGGTTTCCACTCAGGATTGTCCCCCGGTCCGGCGGCCGATCCTGACAGATTTTCCCGTCCGGGTAAGAAGTCCGCCTCCGGGATCATTATACCCTTTCCCGCCCTGCTGTCAGCGGATTCGTTTCCGGCCCAGAAGGATTAACGGGTAGGCGGTGTTTTCCCCCCGGTCCGGCTACCGCGGGAGAAGGAATCCGGCACCGGTCCTGACTGTCTTCCTGCCCGGGACAGCCGCATCCGGATTTCCCGCAAGCGGAATCCAGCCGGGACCACGCGCGGGAAAACTCAGCGGCGCTTACTTGCTGGCATACATGCCCCGTCCGAGTTTCTTGATCGTTTTATTGGCAACTTGCTTGGTCAGTTCCAGATACAAGATCCGCCGGGGATCTTTCGACTTGCTTTTGTATCCGAGAGACTGCAAGCTTGTCAGAATCTCATCAATCTTCATGGGTTGAGGCCCGAGCACTTGCTGGATCAATTGCCCCAGTGGCGCTTTTTTCCGCGGGCCGCGCGGTTTCCGTTCCACGGCTGGAGGTTCTTCCGTCTCCCGGGGAGCCGTGGTTTTCTCCTTCCATCCGCCACCGATCAAATTCAACGCATCGCTCAGATGCTTCTTCGCCTCGGCCAGCCGGCCTTCCGCCTCCAAAGCCGCCTTCTCCCGGATGAGATTCAGCAATTCATCCAACGAATAGAATTTCAGTATGTTCTCCGCGCTTGGTTTGGCAACCATTTTGTCCTCCTCTTCCTTCCGGTAATGGAATGCAGTTCTAAACTGGGGTAACTATTGATATTTTGCATTATAAACATGAACTGATACTTGTCCATAGCCATTGTCTAGTTTTTTTGTATTTTCCATAACAATTTTCTGTCTTTCCCGGAACATGATCCAATTGGGCTTATCGCAACACAACCAATCAACAATATTAAGTTGATATTACAGATAGTATTATGCTCGAATTGCCCGAAGTTGAAATCCCGGGCTGCTGTGCAGCAGCCCGGGCAAGGGGGGAACGAAGGGGGAAGGCATGTGCAATTCGAAAAGTGAAAGCAACACGATAGGGCTTTCCTCCCCCTGACTCTCTTCGTGAGGGGGAGGGATTCGTCCCGAGATTCCGTGCTTGCTTATCCCCTGGATAAAGGCCCACGATCGAGCCGCGGCCGGGTCAATAGTTGCGTACATCGCCGCAGGCGGCCCCCCGCGGTGGTGGAAACAAGAAACTCCTATCCCGAAGGGAGTGATTCCCTCAATCCACGCCGGCGGAGCCGTTCTGGTTTAGAAGCGGCCGGGGATTATCATCTCCCGCTCCTGCTATTCATAGATCCGCCAATCGTCCACGCGCACCGGCCCGATCCGCTTTTCCACTTCGTCCAGAAGGAATAACCGGCGGTTGATCACCTGGCGGCGGAAGGATTCTATGTCATTATGAAATTCGGTCAGCAGGCTGGTTTCATTGGCCCCCGTGATTTTTGCCTTGTGCCGCACTTCCGGTTCCAAGCGCCGTTCCAAGGCGTCGATGACTGGAATCCATCGCTCCGGGGTGAATTCATGTTTCGCCACGTACCCCAACCGGTGCAGATACCGGAGTTGAATATCCGGATGACTTAAAAACGCGCCGCTGATGAAACCTGGTTGACGCCACCACGTTTGGGAATCGCGGCCAGACCGCGGGGTGCCGTTGGCCCCGTACAGGACGGGCATGTCATAAAAATGATAATACGGCAGGATGTTTTGGTAGGCGTCGGAATCCCCCCAGGTTTTGTCTTTGTCCCACGGGAAGATATACCACAGTCCCGATCCTTCCGTGTCATGATACACGAAATGATTGTTGAAATACCCATCCCAATCGGAAATCAGTTGGCATCCCACAAAGTAATCCATAATTTCCTGCACGGCGAGATGCGATTCGATATACACGCGTTGGGCGTCTCCCCGGGATTGGTTAAGGGTCATGACCATATCGACCACGTCGTCATGACCTGAGAGAAGATGGGTCTTTTTCTGATGTTGCCGGATAATATTGCTCCGCGTCAAACTCCGGTCGAAATTATAGATAATTTTGTATAAATTCCCGTTGTTGTTCAGCCCGTTCCGCCGGATGAAGGTTTTGTTAGGTTGTTCAAACATCAGGTAATAGCCGGCATCGCGGCCGTTATAAATCAGCCGGTAATGGTCTACGTCCCCGGCCAGAACTCCCAGGGATTGATACACTTTGTAAGACAACCATTCCGCCAGCGCATAGCGGGGTTTGCGTTCGAACACCACATTAACCTGGCTC
>Ga0116167_1003504_pt1 | contig 12260 bp, 9 predicted proteins | sample AD_JPNMR3_MetaG_FD_89794 | JGI IMG/M metagenome (GOLD analysis project Ga0116167, IMG submission 89794) | Active sludge microbial communities of municipal wastewater-treating anaerobic digesters from Japan - AD_JPNMR3_MetaG | ecosystem: Engineered > Bioreactor > Anaerobic > Digestate | place...
TCACTCATCCTTATTGAAGGGATTCCTAACCTTTCTATAGGTTTTGTGTGCCAATTGTCTAACCCTGAACATAAGCTCGCTTTTTCTTCAAGTGTCATCTGCGCAATTAGACTTTTTATGTCTCTTTCCACTTTTTTCACATCCTTGTTTTGAAAATTAGGTAAACATATTTTGAAATCCCCTATCCCACTTGTCGTGGATTTTTTAATTTAAAGAAAAATAATAAAGTTGAATTTCATAAAATAGGTACCTTTTAGCATATGTATGTTGCCTACATATTTTTAGGTACCTACCTACTAAAGGATTCAAAGGCACGACCATAAATAAATATTAATTCAAAACCTTTTCTCAAAAATCTAAAGAGTTATTTTTAATGATTTGGGAATACCATTTTCCACTGTCTTTTATTATTCTTTTTTGGGTATTATAATCAACATAAACTATTCCAAATCTTTTTGAATACCCAAAAGCCCATTCAAAATTATCTAGTAAAGACCAAACAAAGTATCCTTTTAGTTTCACACCATCTTCTATCGCTTTATGAGCCATTTCAAAATGTTTCTTTAGATAATCAATTCTCTTATGATCATGCACTTCTCCATTTTCCACTTTGTCATCAAAAGCTGCTCCATTTTCTGTTACATAAACCTCTTTTGGGTTATATTCGTCTTGAAGCCCTTTTAGTATTTTATAAAAACCTTCTGGATAGATCTCCCAACCCATTTCTGTTTTTGGAAGACCTCTCTCAACTGACTTTCCACCCAAGGGTGAATCAGGATCAAACTTAACGAGATCGCCAGAATAATAATTGATTCCAACAAAATCGATTTCTTCTTTTATTTCTTCCATATCTTTGTAATAATTTTTAGGCAAATACTCTTTTAAAAATTCTTTTACAGTATCTGGATAGTCTCCATAGTATATGGGATGTAAGAACAGTGGGTAATTATTCCATTCGTGTGCAACCTTTGCTGCAATTTTATCTTCCATTGAATCTGTTGCAGGATCATGAGAAGTGTTTGACAACGTTATTCCAATTTTTCCATTTGCAATATTTGCCTCTCTGAAAGCCCTAACGGCCTTTGAATGAGCCCTCAATTGGTTATGTGTAACTAAAAACGCAGAATAAATATCTTTCATCCCAGGTGCATGTTCTCCAAACAGATGACCAACAAAGGCAACAACCCATGGTTCATTTAAAGTACTCCAATTTTCAACCCTATCTCCAAGTCTTTGAAACATATAATCTGCATAATCTGCAAACCAACAAGCAATATCTCTGTTTGCCCAACCACCTAAATCTTGTAAAGTGGCTGGTAGATCCCAATGATACAGGGTAATGAATGGAGTGATACCAGCCTCAAGCAGCTCATCCACAAGCCTATCGTAAAAATCCATTCCTTTTTCATTTATCTTTCCTTTGCCATATGGATAAATTCTTGGCCAAGCTATAGAAAACCTATACCCTTTTAAACCCATCTCTTTCATTAAAGCAATATCTTCTTTGTATCTACGATAATGATCTGCCGCAACATCTCCGGTATCTCCGTTTAATATGTTCCCCGGCGTGTGAGAAAACCTATGCCAAATTGAAGAACCTGCTCCGTCAGCAAGTGGTGACCCTTCTATCTGGTAAGATGCAGTTGCTGCACCCCATAAGAAATCTTTCGGAAAATATTTTGTCGACAATGGGCAACTCCTCCTTTTTTTACTATCTTTACTGTCTTTAGAAGTTACAAAACCCTACTTTTGTTATTATTTGTAAAGCTTCTATTCTATCTGTATTTTAATATACATAATTAAACATATTCCTACTGTAGAGTTTTTCTTAGGTTAATTAGGTTAGATGAAATATTAAAGTTATTAGCTTGTAAGCCATTCCTCTGAAAGCTTTGGAACGTCTTTTATTAATTGTATCGTATATGGATGTTCTGGCGCTGTTATTATTTTGTCAGCACTTCCTTCCTCCACTATTTCTCCTTCATGCATTATAAAAATTCGATCACTCACATAATACGCTAATCCTAGGTCATGGGTAACAAACATTATTGTACAGTCATCTGTATCTCTCAGCGATAATAATAGTTCTAGTATTCCTGATCTTAAATTCGCATCTATCATCGATGTTGGTTCATCCGCTAATAACAATTGGGGTCTGATTAAATGAGCGCGGGCTATCATTATCCTTTGCCTTTGACCTCCACTTAATTCAAATGGATATTTATCCACTACCTCTTCTGGCCTTAAGTTAACTGATTCTAAGGTTTCACATATTAGCTTTTCTTTTTCTTTCTTGCTATAGCTACTATTAAACAATTTAAATGTATCTAATAATACTTTTTTTACAGGTGAGAATATATTGAATGATGCATAAGGGTCTTGAAATATTGCTTGGACTTTTTTCCAATATTCTTTTTTTTCTTTGCCTTTTATATCTGTTACATCTTTTCCTTCGAATATTATTTTCCCTTCTGTTTCTTTCAGCAACCTTAAAATTAATCTCGTTACCGTTGTTTTTCCGCTTCCACTTTGTCCTACTAATGAAACTATTTCGCCTTTCTTTATCGAAAAATTGATATTGTTTACAGCTTTTACTGCCTTTTTACCACTACCAAACACTTTTGTAAGATTTTCTACCTTGATTATTTCTTCAGTATTTTGTGCCATATGGAGTCACCTTCTTTCCTTGCGTTAATATGTGGTTTATCCGTATGCAGCGCACACTTCTATCATCTAGCGATACCATTTCTACATTTTCTTTTTTACATTCCTCTATCGCTAAAGGACATCTGTCTGCAAATCTGCAACCTACGGGTATCTTCCTGAGGTCTGGCGGGGATCCTGGTAAACTTGGCAACTTTTTATCTTTCATTCCTTTTTCTGGAACTAGTATCGATTGCATCAGTGCTTGGGAATAGGGATGTATTGGATTGAATATTACATCTTCCATCTTTCCCACTTCTACAAATTCCCCTGCATACATTACTGCTATTCGATCACATATATGTCTCAAAACTGGTAGTTCGTGCGTAATAAATATTATGCTTTTTACTATTCCATCATCAAATAGTTCTTTTATTAATTGTATAACTGATTTTTGTGTAGATACGTCTAACGCAGATGTTGGTTCATCTGCTGCTACTACAACAGGATTCATCAATGTCGATATCGCTACTACTACCCTTTGTTTCATTCCTCCACTCAATTCTAACGGATATAGGTTTAATACCCTTGAGGGTAATGATAACGATTCAAAACGGTTTTTCGTTAGTTCTATTATCTCTTTTTCTTTCATATCTGGTTCATGTTCTTTCATTAAATCTATCACAAAATCTTTTATTTTTATGGTGGGGTTTAAAGCATTCATCGCACTTTGAGGTATATATGAATATTTTTTGCCTAATACTTCTTTTCTCAAATAATTTATATCTTTTTTAAATATATTATCTCCTTCTAAAAATACTGATCCACTTTCATATTTTAATGGCGGTAAAAATAGTCCAGACAGACTCATCGCTAATGTCGATTTACCACATCCGGATTCGCCCGCTATACCAAATATTTCTCCTTCATACAACTTAAATGACACACTATGGACTGCCCTTATCTTTTCTCCAAGCCTCGTTTGATAATATGTCTTTAAATTATTTACTTCCAACATAGTTTTTTTTGTCGTCATCTTTATCAACTCCTAAGTTTGGGATTGAATATTTCGTCCATCCCTGTGTTCATTATATAGAGTGAAAATGTTATTAACGCAATCACAACTGCTGGCGGTATAAATGCCCACCACGCTCCTGACCTTACTGATTCAAATAATAGCGCCCAGGACAACATCGTTCCTAATGAAACTATGTTGCTTGGACCCAGTCCTAACATACTTATTCCTGCTTCACTCAATATGGCTGTTGCTACTTGAAGGATAAATGCCATGAAAATATATGAAAGAATATAAGGCATTATTTCTTTTATTATTATTTCAAAAGTACTTGCTCCATTTAATCGCGCTATATCAACATGCTCTCTATTCCTTAAACTTAATGATTGTGCCCTTACTGCCCTTGCTGTCCATGGCCATGAGGTAATTCCTAAAACTAATCCCATTGTTACTAATGACCTACTACTCATACTTACTGTAACTAGTATCAAAATTACAAATGGCGGTATTACTAAAAAGATGTTTGTTATTGAATTAAGTATGTTGTCCACCATTCCTCCTTTGTATCCTGCAAAAAGCCCTATAGTTATACCTATCACTGTAGCAATTATTCCGGAAATTAATCCTATAATTATAGAAGATTTCATTCCATGAATTAATTCAACAAATACGTCTCTACCAAAATTATCAGTTCCTAACAAAAAAGTTGATGAGGGTGATTCATACATAAATCCTACCATATCAAATGGATCTTTTGTTGATACTGCAGGGTATATGAAGGCAGTTAATAACAAAAAGATGAATATTCCAAATCCTATCAGAAATTTAGGAGATTTTAGTAATAGTTTTATTGTAGTCATATTAAACCTCCTCCATTTGAGCGGCTTTTATTCTTGGATCAATTAATCCATATACCATATCCATTATGAAATTAGCTAATAATACCATTAACGCTATTATTAGAGTTGATCCTTGTATTAATGGATAATCAAGCTGCCTTATCCCGTTGAAAAGCCATGTACCTAAACCAGGGTATCCAAATACTATCTCTGTAACCAGAGCGCCTCCTACCATACTTCCCAAACTGATTGCAAGTCCAGTAATTTGAGGTAGAACAGCATTTTTAAATACATACTTTTGAATCTTCTTATCCTTCATGCCTAACATCTTACAGTAGGTAACATAATCTGTATTAAGTTCATATATTGACATTTCTCTCATACCAATTGCTTGTCCGCCTATCGTAACTAGTACCAAAGATATGAAAGGTAAAAAATAATGATGCAATACATCTACGATAAAAGTCCAAGATAATGATGGAAGTAAGGTTCTGCTGTAACCTCCTCCAATTGGAAACCATCTCAAGTTAACTCCAAAAAAGTATAATAAAATTATTGCCAAACACTGATATGGTATTGAACTTACGAATAATGACAAAGGAAAGATTGTTTTATCAAAAACACCATTTCTATATGCAGCAGCGGCTCCTAAAAGGTTTCCAATAATCCATCCAACTAGAATTGAAGGAAGTTGTAATGCAATTGTCCATACAACAGCGCTACCTATTACTTCATTCACTGAAAGTGGATATAAGCTAAATGAAGTACCTAAATTCCCTTTAAAAATATTTCCTATATATGTAAAAAATTGAACAATAATTGGTTTATCTAATCCAAACTCATGAACATAAGACTGATATATACGTTCTTGTGTTTCACTAGCCACATTTCCAGACATCACACGTCCAACTATAACCGAAATAGGATCTCCTGGTATTAATCTAGGAAGAAAAAAATTCAAAAAGAGTGCTATAAAAAAAGCGAGTGCATACCATAGAAGCTTTTGTATAAAATACTTTGTAAATCCTTTCACACAGTTCACCTCTCAGCACAATAATATTTAAAGAAGTTCATGGGGTACCTTTATCCACCCCATGAACTTCTATGTACCTTGTCAACTATTTATCACTATTTCACAGGTTGGATGTGCCAAAGCATTTCCATACCTGCACCAACTAATGGCATCGGTGGTGCATATGGATTTTCAGCAGTTGCCCATCCAGTCCAATGTGTTTCATTAAACTCATAGAAAGTCCAAGGTCTGTACATAAGTGGAATAACTGGAATATCTTGTCTGTAAATTTGATCAAGTTCGTTATATAGATTCTTTAACTCATTTTCATCTGTAACTTTTGGTATCATATCTATTAATTGATCTACCCATTCATTCTTATATCTTCCAAAGTTGCTGTATGCTAATTTTCCAAATTCTGCTACTCCCTTTGAATACATAACAATTTGGAAATTCAACCATGGTTGTGCTGGACATGGTGAAGAAGGTGTCCACATTGTCATGTCAAAGTTTCCTGTTTGTCTATTGTCGTATGCGATTGGCATATCTGGGAACGAAGTTTGAACATCTATTCCTACAGCTTTAGCTGATTGAGCTACTATCTGTAATGCAGCATTCCAATCTGACCAACCATATGGACATTCAACCTTAAATGGGCCAAGTCTTGTTCCATCAGGCAATACGTATATGCCATCTTTCCCTTTTGTAGCTTTTAACTCTTTTTCTAATATTTCAATTGCTTTTTGAGGATTGTATTCCCAACCGTATTGTTTTACTAAACTTTCATTGAAATATTTAGCCTCTCCGCCATAAGGCATGATCAAACTAGCCTGAGCAGCTGGAGAATAATTAGACATAGCCAATTCGGCAATTCTTGCATAGTTTATTGAATAAGCAATTGCTCTTCTTACTTCCGGTAAACTTAATGGATATTTGTGAACATTGAACCATAAGGAAGGCATTGTTGCTGGAACATAATAAGGAATTTCTTTGTACCATGTTCCTATTGGAAGTCCCTTCTTTTCCCATGCTTCCCAAATTCTGGGTATAAATTCTTGAGATATATCTACTTCACCATTTTCAAAAGCTAAGTTACCTTCGTCATTGCTCTTGAAAATAGGATGAACTATGTATTTTGCTGATGGCTTTTTGCCACCGTGTAGTGCTTCGTTACCCCAATAGTTGTCAACTCTTTCTAGTATAATTGTTTCTGGACTTTCATAATATACCTTGAATGGTCCTGAACCTATTGGATCGTCATTTCTAAACTGTCTTATCTTTGCAATGTCATATCCGTTATCTGCTTCAACTTTTGACCAAATATGTTCTGGAATAATGAATGTTGCACCGATAGCATCTTCAACCATCAAACGATTTGGATTTTCTGGCTTCATCTCAAAGATAACTGTATGATCATCTACTTTGTAGATATCTTTCAACCATTCCCAAATCTGTAATCCTACTGGGTATTTTTGTCCAAATTTAAAGGAATATACAACATCATCAGCAGTTACGGGTTCTCCATCATGAAAATAAGCTTTTGGATTTATTTTTACTTCTAAGCGCATATCGTCTAACCACTTGTATGATTCTCCCAAAATTGGAACATATTTCCCATTGAGAAAATCCCATGTAAACAGCGGTTCATATATCCAAATATGTTGCCTTGGGTCTGATACAAATGTCATTGGAGATCCTGTAAATGGATTGTTTGTTGTTGGTGGTCCCCATTGAAAACCGGCAACATATACAGCTTCATTCCTTGGAATCTGGGTTACTTGTCCGAGCATTACTCCCCCAGTAACCAACATCACCAATAAAAGAAACACCATAAAACCTTTTTTCATACTTTCTTCACCTCCAGTTTTTTGGTACTTATCTCTTTTAAGGAAGGCCCTTCCTAAAAAACTTCTCATCATTTACATTCTATTATGAAACAGTTTACATTCAAAACATAATTACATACTTAGAGTAAGGTTTAAGTCTTTTTAGAGGCAAATAACTCCAATAAAATTAAATTTTTGAAGTTTTACTTAAATTAATAAATTAAACACACAAAAATTAACAAAATACTAATTCTTTTTACTTTTCAAACCTGATATTATCTATATACATTTTTCCAGAATAATCACTTTCTACATCAGCAAACACTATTATTATGTCTCTTAAAACAGTGTCAGGTCCTATAACCTTATTATCTGCGATGTCATTTAAATCAAAAGAAACCTTGAAATGATACAATCCTTCTTCTGTTAATTCTGCAGCTTGCAGTTCCTCTAAAGATATGTCGTAAGTTTTTTTTACTTGAGCCCAATAACCTAAAGCTGGTGGCGCAAAAGCTAGGTTTATAGATATAGCTCCCTTACTTGCTCTTTCTGGTTTTAAATAGAAATCAAAAGCAAACCTGTTGTTATCAATCCTAGTTGTGTTTATATTTGCAAGGATTAATCGTGGGGCACTGGCCCAACCATCCGTTGGCTTGACATCTGGATACGTTACTTCCCATGAAAGAGCTTTAGAATTGTTTACATTTTCTATAGTCAAAGCACTCTTTACCCCTGATGTTCCATCCCAATCCCAACCTTGACGTGTACCATCTTCGAAGTCGGAAGGTAATTTTGCAACTCCTAAAGGAGCGTGTGCAACAGGGGTGACCATCTTTTCACCAAATATCGCGATATTATCGAGAAAAATGGTATCAGCATTATCTGTTCCAATAAAAAGGATGATGTTGGTTAAGGTACTATCATTAGGGTCTGTAGCAATTACTCCCAAGTTAGGTGCATCTTCCGTAGTAATACTCAATGTTGCTTTGTAAAGGCCATCTTCTTGTTTCACAAAATCAATTTCTGTTAGTTTTACAGCGCAGTTAGGATTAGCCCAACCATGAGTCGCACTTTGTGGAACAGCAGCTATTGCAACAGTCGTTGGTTCTGTAACAAAAACATCAATTTTTAATTCTTCACAACCTAAAATATCCTTTCTCACTGCTGTGTTATCTGCGGAAATACGTGCATTTGCCCAAAAGTTACCTTCTGAAACATCGTTACTAGAATCTAAACCCGATATTTTCAGTCTTTTCTTTTCATTTTGAAGAACTAAATCTTTGATAGGACTATCACTATTTACTACAAAACCTTGTGTGGTACCATCGTTAAAATCCCATATAATACTCTTTCCTCGGTCAACAGGTTGATAAGGAATACCTTTAATACGCGCTCTGACATACTCACCAGAGACACTGAGTTCATAAGGATCCCAAATCTGTTGTTCTCCTGGATCAAGACTGGCAGCTTCGTGTTGTCCACTGATAAATGGTCTAAAAGCACCCGAACTTTCATTTTTATTTGTAAGTGACCAATTAACCCAACTTATATTCTGTTTGTTTAGAAAACTGATCCATTTATCAGATTCTTCAAGATACGGTCCACCGGCCCCAGTAGCTTCGCTTGTTCCCCATTCCGAAATAAAAACCGGTACCCCTTTTTCTAATGCATACAAAATATTGCTCATCACATAATCGTTAGGATCAGGTTTATGTGTACCTGCATAAAAATGAGCTGCATATACAGTGTTGCTATCAGCTATTGGATCATCTGCTGCCAAATCAGGCCTTTGACTCCAGTTAGGACTACCTACTATAATTAAGTTCTCATTCCCTTTCTTGCGTAACATTTCGATAATGGGTTCTGCGTACGATTTTACAATTTGCCAACCTTCTTCGTTATTGGGAACCCCTCCACCAGGAATACCTCCATCATTACTGCTAGGTTCATTACAAAGCTCATAAATGATGTAAGGATCATTAGGATAAAGGTTTGAAATTTCATCAAAGAAATCATAAGCTCCACTATAAATTTCAGCTAAAGGATTTCCTGGAATATGAACATGCCAATCTACTATGACATACATATCGTGTTTTTTTGCTAGTTCAATGCCTTTTATTACCCTTTCTTTCATCACTGTGGGATCTTTTGCGTATCCATCTTCACCAACATACATAGCCAATCGAATGACATTAGCTCCCCAATCGTTTGAAAGGGCAGCAAAAGCATTATCGTTTAATATTTCTGGATACCACTGTAACCCATGAGTACTCATACCCCTCAGTTGAATCACATTTCCATTTTGATCTCCTATAGTTTTTATGCCTTCATGTTCTATAACCCGCAAAGTTCCAGCAACCGACGGTTTAACCGCAAGAGGAACTAAAAGATAAGAGTAATCAAACATGTCTTCAAGGTTTGATTTAGTATCATTAGAATTAGCTAAACTTAAAGACATAAGTAAAACGAACATAAAGATAAAGATCTTTCTCTTAACCATTTTTGAACCTCCTTTCAATACTCTCAATATTCACATTACTAACTTTAGAAATTCAAAATTCCATTATTAGAAAATCTTCATTTCTAAAGTCGCTAATACTTTCAAAACAAAATTTGTCATGTCAGCTGTGAAAATTTATTTTTTAAAATGACACAAATCAATCTCTACAAAGCTTTTGTCTACTTTAGTCTGCTGGTCTTATATATACATCGTCTATATACACAGTAGTTGGCACACCTTTTGGAGTCTTTCCAAAATTAAAAGAAAGTTTAGGAATATCATCTTCAGGAAGTGAAACATTTACAGTAAACTCTTGCATTTCTTCGGTTAATTCAGCATACTTTTCACCATAAACAGTCCAACTTCCTCCTTCATGTTGAACCAAAACAAGAATATCCCTTGGAACATCAGCACGAGCCTTGAAAGAAAGAACATAATCTCCTGCTACTAGCTTAATAAATTGTGCTAGTTGAATAGACCATGTTTGATTTCCCAGCTCTTCAACATCCATTCTAAATTCTCCGTTAACAACTTTTCCTGAAGCCTTTCCACCTTCTCCAACCCAGATGTACCAATCATCAGGGGATTCTTCCTGCTTGTTTACAATATCTCTTTCAAAGTTTCCATTTACTACTTCTCCTTCAGTATATGTAATAGATCCTCTCTTTTCTTTGATCATCTTTTCATATTCACAATCCCAGACTTCCAGTCCAGAAATAGTTCTTGAATCGGTGTCTTCATAGACCCTAATGTAATCTACCTCCATTATTTGTGGGAAAACTGTAGTTTCATCAGGATAACCAGGCCAATTACCGCCAACAGCAACATTAAGAATGAAGAAAAATGGATGATCGAATACCCAATCTGCTTCACCCATCTCATATTTATTAACTACAAGATACAAATCATCATCAACATACAATTCTATTTCGTCATCATCCCACTCCATCGCAAAAACATGGAAATCATCATGAAAAGTCCCTTCTTCCAAGGTATAATAAGACCCTACACCAGGTCCACCTGAAATAGGACCGTGAACAGTTCCGTAAACGATATTAGGCTGATGCCCCAAATATTCCATTATATCTATTTCACCGCATGCTGGCCATGTATTGAAATCTATATCGTTGCCTAACATCCAGATAGCTGGCCAAATACCTTGACCAATTGGTAATTTAGCTCGAATTTCCATCCTTCCATATTGCACTTCATACTTACCTTTTGTGATCATTCTGCTTGAAGTATAATCAAATCTTGTATTCATATCATAAACTGTTTCTTCTTTAGCTGTAATGACTAGTTTTCCATCTTTTATGTAAGCATTTCTATCTGTATAATACTGTAGTTCATTGTTACCCCAACGATCAGGCACTCCATCTCCATCCCAATCAGGACTTCCAATCTCAAAAGTCCAGATATCAGGGTTTATACTATCAAAATTCTCTTCCCAAACTAATACCCAGTTTTCCACTTTGTCTTCATCCTCTTCTGTTAACCAGCCTTCCTCTGGCAGGAATTCTTCACCTATTTTCACTAATTTCACATTATCTATGTAATACACTCCGTTATTCAAAAACCAAAACTCAAAACGAGCATTTTCATCAGTACCTTGATACATTGTAAAATCCATTTCATAGCTTCGCCATTGTGGAGATAAGTCAAATTGTTTTTGTGAATATGCTGTCCAACCTCTTGATGCTATTCCACCTACTTTAATCATTAAAGATTGCATGCCTTCTGCTTTGGCATCAAAGGTTATTTTATACTTACCTCCTCTCTCAATCGTGACTGGTGATTGCAGTAATTGAACAGACCATTGATTTGGTCCATGATCAGTCACAATGACTTTTAGAATTTCGTTACTAATTTTAGCTTCCGCCAACCCTTCCCCATGATTTAAGAACAGTGACCAACTGTTTTCACTATCAAGATATCCACTTTCATCAGGCTGATTTTTAGACAACTCTGTTGTAAAACCTTCATTTCCTAACAAATTAACATATGTATTGGAACTACAAAAGACTGTACTTGTTGTCAATACGAATAAAAACATGACCAAAAAGAAAATATAAACACCTTTCTTAATAAGCTTTGATTTAAACATACATGAAAACCTCCTTTGCATCTTCATATACTCACTTTAGAAATTCTAAAGTCCCTATCTTAACTTTTTAGGTTTTTGGTACTTGTACCGAAGGATGGGGAAGGGCTACGCCCTGTTACCCTTTTAAATTCAAAAACGTAATTTGCAATTTCAACTTTTCGGTACTTGTACCGAAGGATGGAGAAGGGCTACGCCCTGTTACCCTTTTAAATTCAAAAACGGTAATTTGCAATTTCAACTTTTTGGTACTTGTACCGAAGGATGGAGAAGGGCTACGCCCTGTTACCCTTTTAAATTCAAAAACGGTAATTTGCATTTACA
>Ga0116167_1003505_pt1 | contig 12253 bp, 9 predicted proteins | sample AD_JPNMR3_MetaG_FD_89794 | JGI IMG/M metagenome (GOLD analysis project Ga0116167, IMG submission 89794) | Active sludge microbial communities of municipal wastewater-treating anaerobic digesters from Japan - AD_JPNMR3_MetaG | ecosystem: Engineered > Bioreactor > Anaerobic > Digestate | place...
CGCGGCCAGGATGCCCACCACTGCGACGACGATCATCAGCTCGATCAGCGTCATGCCGCGGGTCTTGCGCCGCGCCTGGTGCGATGAACGGGGGGTGTGCATATGTCACGAATTATCGGGGGCTGCATCGCGGCGGCGCCAGCCGGCAGCGCGCCGCTCGTCGCGGCGGCGGCGCCGCCGGTCGGCTGCTCGGCTTCAGCAGCGCCGGTAGCCGCTCAAGGCCGGCTCGGGCGAGCACGAACGCACGCGGCCCATGACGTTCATCACCTGGTGGATCGCGGCGCCGTTGCGCGCTTGCACGCGCATGGTGGCGGTGGGCGTGCTGGTGCCCTTGGCGGGGTCGAACAGCACCGAGCGCGAGTTCGACTTCAGGCTCAGCACGCCGCCGGCCGGGAAGAACACGCTGCGCTCGGCCTGCGCGCTGCCGCTGCACACCGCGCTGCCGTCGGCGGCGCAGCCGCAGGCGTTGGCCGCGCCGCTGTGGATCACGTAGCAGCTGCCCGCGGCGCCGGACTCGAAGCTGATGCGCAGCGGCGCGTTGCGCGCCACGGCCAGCATGCGGGCGTGGTGGATGTCGGTCTCGAGCTGGGTGGCCGCGCCTTCCAGGTGGCGGCGCTGGATGCTCTGATCGAAGCTGGGTGCGGCCAGCCCGGTGAGCACGGCCAGTACCGCACCGACGGTGGTGGTCTCGATCAGCGTGACGCCGGCCTGCGCGCGGCGTGCGCCGATGCGGCAGCGGATGCTCGGGCGGATGGCGGGTCGGTTCATGGTGCTGTCCTCGGCAGTGATCGGGTGGATTCACTGTAGGAAAGCGCCTCGCGTCGCGCGCCCCCAGCGCGGGGGTGCGGGCGGGCCGATTTGGAGGGCCCCCGCCGCATCCCCCATCGGGGGGGTGGGGTGGGCGTCAGGCCGCACGCATGCAGGCGTGCGGCTTCTCGCGGGCATGGCAGCGCGCGCAGGCGCGCTGCCCTGCCCGGCTCAAATGTCGCGGATCAGCTGGCGGAACTCGTCGACGTCCTCGAAGCTGCGGTAGACCGAGGCGAAGCGCACGTAGGCCACCTTGTCGATCTTCTTCAGCTCGCGCATCAGCAGCTCACCCAGCCGCGCGCTGGACACTTCCTTGGCCGTGCCCACCAGCAGCTTGTCGTGGATGCGCTCGAGCGCGGCGTCGACCTGCTCGACGCTCACCGGGCGCTTGCGCAGCGCCAGCAGCATCGATGCGCGCAGCTTGGCGGCGTCGAAGTCGACGCGCGAGCCGTCCTTCTTCACCACCGCCGGCATCGCGACCTCGGCGCGCTCGTAGGTGGTGAAGCGCTTGCTGCAGTGCTGGCAGCGGCGGCGGCGGCGCACCGCGCCGCCTTCGTCGGACTCGCGCGTCTCGACGACCTGGGTGTCGTCGCGGCCGCAGTAAGGGCAGCGCATGACGGCGCCTGGCCCGCGCCTTCAGCCGTAGACCGGGAACGCGCGCGTCAGCAGCGCCACCTTGTCGCGCACCGCGGCGAGGTTCGCCTCGTCGCCGGGCTTGTCCAGCACGTCGGCGATCAGGTGCGCGGTCTGCCTCGCCTGCTCTTCCTTGAAGCCGCGTGTGGTCATCGCCGGCGTGCCCAGGCGGATGCCGCTGGTGACCATCGGCTTCTGCGGGTCGTTGGGGATGCCGTTCTTGTTGCAGGTCATGTGCGCGCGGCCCAGCAGGTCTTCGGCCTGTTTGCCGGTCAGGCCCTTGGGCCGCAGGTCGACCAGCATCACGTGGCTTTGCGTGCCGCCGCTGACGATGCGCAGCCCGCGTTCGATCAAGGTGCGCGCCAGCACGTCGGCGTTTTTCGCCACCTGCTGCTGGTAGGCCTTGAATTCGCTCGACAGCGCTTCCTTGAAGGCCACCGCCTTGGCGGCGATGACGTGCATCAGCGGCCCGCCCTGGATGCCGGGGAAGATGGCGCTGTTGACCGGCTTGGCCACCGCGTCCTTCATCAGGATGAAGCCGCCGCGCGGGCCGCGCAGGCTCTTGTGCGTGGTGCTGGTCACCACGTCGGCGTGCGGCACCGGGTTCGGGTACACGCCGGCGGCGATCAGCCCGGCGTAGTGCGCCATGTCGACCATGAAATACGCGCCGATCGCCTTGGCCACCGCAGCGAAACGCTCGAAGTCGATGTGCAGGCTGTAGGCCGACGCGCCGGCGATGATCAGCTTGGGCTTGCTCTCGTGTGCCAGGCGCTCCATGGCGTCGTAGTCGATCGCCTCGTTCGCGTCGAGCCCGTACGACACCACCTTGAACCACTTGCCGCTCATGTTCAGCGGCATGCCGTGCGTCAGGTGGCCGCCTTCGGCCAGGCTCATGCCCATGATGGTGTCGCCCGGCTGCAGCAGCCCGAAGAACACCCCCTGGTTGGCCTGCGAGCCCGAGTTCGGCTGCACGTTGGCGTGCTCGGCGCCGAACAGCTGCTTGACGCGGTCGATGGCGAGCTGCTCGACCACGTCGACGTTCTCGCAGCCGCCGTAGTAGCGTTTGCCGGGGTAGCCTTCGGCGTACTTGTTGGTCAGCTGCGAGCCCTGCGCGGCCATCACCGCGGGCGACGCGTAGTTCTCCGACGCGATCAGCTCGATGTGTTCTTCCTGGCGGCGGTTCTCGGCCTGGATGGCGGCCCAGATTTCGGGGTCGACGCGGGCGACGGTGGATTGGGAGCGGTCAAACATGGCAGTCCTTTGCAGCGGTTGAACCCACCCCTCGCCGCCGCGCCCGGTCGGGCAGCGGCGGCAGGGCTGCCCAGGCGAGCGGCCGGTCGCGATGCGGCTCGAGTGCCGCTGCACTGCGCTCCATGGTGGTTGGCCCACCTTGGCGGCCAGGGCGGCCGCCGTATCGCCAGTTGCGCAGCGCCGCGAGTTTAGCGGCTCGCTGCGCCGCGCCGCGGCGAGTTCAGCCGGCCAAGGCCACCCGCTCGGGCTCGCTTTGCGCGGCCTCGGGCTCGGCCGGCGCCGCCGACGCTTCCTGCGAAGGCGCCGCGGGCTTCGGCGCGCGGTAGATCGGCACCGAGGTCGACACCGTGCTGCCGCCGCTCACGCGCTTCATGTGGCCTTGTTCAGTCAGCACTTTGCCCAGGTAGCCGCCGTCGTCCGCCTGGTTGGCGGCGCCCACGTACCAGCGGATGCCGGCTTCCAGGCTACCGGCGCGCGCGATGCACTCGCGCAGCACCTGCACGCCCACCTTCAGGTTGCTGATCGGGTCGAACGCGGCATGCGTGCCGCCGAAGGGCTGGTATTTGTCGACGTGAACGCGGGTCATCACCTGCATCAACCCCTGCGCGCCCATTGCGCTTTGCGCGAAGGGGTTGAAGCGCGATTCGATGGCGGCGATGGCCAGGATCAGCGTCGGGTCCAGCCCCACACTGTGGCCGACGGTCCAGGCTTCCTGCACCAGGCGGCCGACGGGTTCGAGCGCGACGTTGTAGCGGCGCGAGATCCATTTCGCGAGCGCGGCCTGCTGCTTGGTCAGCGCGCTGGGGTTTACGGCTGTGGCGCGTTCGACGGCAGTGGGTTCGGCTGCGGGTTGGGCGACGGCTTCGCCGCTGTCGTCCGACGCTTCGCTGCGGCTGTCCTGGCGCTCTTGCAGCCAGCTCAGCGCCCAGGCCTCGGTGCGCTCGCGCAGGTCGGGCCGCCCGGCCGCGAACATCAGCACCACGATCACCGTCAGGCCCAGCATGGCCAACCCGTTGTGGCCGATCTCCAGCATGCCTCGGCCTACATCGTCGGCGAACAGTGCGGCCGATCGTCGGGTGGACTCGGCGGCCTGGCGAAGCTTTTGCAAGCTCTTCATCGTTGTCCTTTCGTAGCACGGGCGGGCGGCGCGCAGCGCTGTCTCCACCCTTGCGCCGCCTGGCTCGCAACAAGCGGTGCCGGGGCGACAGTGATAATGAATCCGCAGTGGCAGCACCCCTCGAGACGACGCCATCGCGGCGGGCGGGGTGCCTGTGATCGACGCTGCTGGCCCCTCAGGGCCACAGGGTTAACCCTCAATGGCGTCAAAAACTTGGCGGATTCTAAAAATCGAAATATATCGAGTCAAGCATATGAAGCGACACTCTAATATCTATATCGCATGATGTACAAGGATCTGCGCGACTTCATAGCCCAGCTCGAAGGCGCCAAAAAGCTGGTTCGTGTCGCCGAACCGGTGTCCCCGTGCCTCGAAATGACGGCAATTTGCGATGCCGTGCTGCGCGCGGGCGGGCCGGCGCTGCTTTTCGACCGGCCCGCCGGTTACAACTTTTCCTGCCTGACCAACCTGTTCGGCACCCCTGAACGGGTGGCGCTGGGCATGGGCAGCGACAGCCTGGCCGGGCTGCGCGAGCTGGGCCACATGCTGGCCAGCCTGAAGGAGCCCGAGCCGCCGCGCGGCGTCAAAGACGCTGCGCGGCTGGTGAAGATGGCCAAGGCGCTGTGGGACATGAAACCCGCATTGCAGCGCCGCGCCGCCTGCCACGAAGTGATCGTCGAGGGCAGCGATGTCGACTTGCGCTGCCTGCCGGTGCAGACCTGCTGGCCCGGCGATGCAGCCCCGTTGATCACCTGGGGCCTGGTGGTGACACGCGGCCCACAGTCGATGGCCAGGCCGCGGCTGCGCCAGAACCTGGGCATCTACCGTCAGCAGGTGATCGGGCCGCGCCGCGTGATCATGCGCTGGCTGGCGCACCGCGGCGGCGCGCTGGACTTCCGCGACTTCGCCGCGGCCAACCCGGGGCAACCCTTCCCGATCGCGGTGGCGCTGGGTGCCGACCCGGCGACCATGCTGGGCGCGGTGACGCCGGTGCCCGACAGCCTGTCGGAGTACCAGTTCGCCGGGCTGCTGCGCGGCGCTCGCACCGAGGTGGTGAACTGCTCGGTGGGCGAAGGCGAGTTGCCGCTGCAGGTGCCGGCCAGCGCCGAGATCGTGCTCGAAGGCCATGTGCCGGTGGCGCCGGCCGGCTGGCGCGGCCACAGCGACAGCGGCGTCGAACTACGCGAACAAGGCGGCTACCTGCATGCGCTGGAAGGCCCCTTCGGCGACCACACCGGCTACTACAACGAGCAGGACTGGTTCCCGGTGTTCGAGATCTCGCGGCTGACGCACCGCCGCGACCCGATCTACCACTCCACCTACACCGGCAAGCCGCCCGACGAGCCGGCAGTGCTCGGCGTGGCGCTGAACGAGGTGTTCGTGCCGATCCTGCAAAAGCAGTTTCCCGAGATCGTCGACTTCTATCTGCCGCCCGAAGGCTGCAGCTACCGGCTGGCGGTGGTATCGATCCGCAAGGCCTACGCCGGCCACGCCAAGCGGGTGATGTTCGGCCTGTGGAGCTTCCTGCGCCAGTTCATGTACACCAAGTTCATCATCGTCACCGACGACGACGTGGATGTGCGCGACTGGAAGGAAGTGATCTGGGCCCTGACCACCCGCATGGACCCGGTGCGCGACACCACCTTGGTGCAGCACACGCCGATCGACTATCTGGACTTCGCCTCGCCGGTCAGCGGCCTGGGCGGCAAGATGGGCCTGGACGCGACGAACAAGTGGCCGGGCGAGACCGCGCGCGAATGGGGCCGCCCGATCGCGATGGACGCGGCGGTCACGGCGCGCGTGTCCGATCTGCTGCAGCGGCTGTTGCCGGCGGGCTGAAACACCGCGGCCGAACCATTCACCCCCGATGAAGGGGTGAAAGCCTTGCCGCCGGCGCCGATCGGGCGTAGGCTTGCATCGCCTGCTTGCAGGTACCACTGTGGCGCAGTCTGCTGCGCGGCAGGAGCCCCGGGCCTCGATTGCCCGGAGCCCCGACGGCGGAAGGTTTCCGCCCGCCCCCTCGGCCGCAAGGCTCGAGGGGGTTCGTTTTTGGGCTCTTGCGTCGGCGCGGGCGGCCGTGTCGCGCGGGCGCCCGCCACCCAGCCCCCGGATCGCGCCGGCGCCGCGGCCAGCGGCACGCGGGGTGTCGGGCTGCAGCGCCGGCGGCGGCAGCCGCAGCGCCGTCAGCAGCGGCTCGAGCCCGGCCGCGCCGCCGGCCAGCCGCATCGATTCGTCCCGCACCGTGCGGCCTTGCTCGAGCGTTCCGTGCGTTGCTGCATGCCGCTACGATTGCGCTGGACCGCCACAGCATGACGGCGAAGGGACGGATGTGAAGATGTCGCGGGCCTTGCGGCTGTTGATGTGGGCGGCTGCAGCCTTGCTGCTGTCGTGGCTGCTGGGTTGGCTGGCGCTGCCACCGCTGCTGAAGTGGCAGCTCGAGACACGCGGTGCGGCGCTGCTCGGGCGCGAAGTGCGCGTCGGCGAGGTGCGCTTCGTGCCGATGACGCTGCAGCTCACCTTGCGCGACCTGTCGCTGGGTGCCGCCGCAGGCGCCGACGACGCCGAGCCGCAGTTGCACATCGATCGGCTGTTCGTCGACCTGGATGCGCGCTCGCTGCTGCGCTGGGCGCCGGTGGTGGCCGCGCTCGAGGTCGACGCGCCGCACCTGCGCCTGACGCGGCTGGGCGCAGGCCGTTACGACATCGACGACCTGCTGCAGCGCTTCGCGCCCAAGCCGGGCGAGCCGCCGAGCGAACCCGCACGCTTCGCCTTGTTCAACCTGCGCATCGCCGATGGCGAGTTCAGCTTCGACAACCGCCCGGTGCAGCGCAAGCATGTGCTGCGCCGGATCACGCTGGACCTGCCCTTCCTGTCCGACCTGCCCGACGACCTGCAGGTCAAGGTCGAGCCGCGGCTGGCCTTCGAATTCAACGGCAGCGAGTTCGACAACCGCGGCCGCACGACGCCCTTCGCCGAAGGCCGCGCTTCGGAGTTCGACATCCGCTTCGACGCGTTCGAGCTGGACCCGATGTGGGTCTACCTGCCGGCGGCGCTGCCGCTGCAGCCCACCGGCGGGCAGCTGTCGGCCGACCTGAAGCTGCGCTTCCACCAGCTGAAGGACGGTGCGCCGCGGGTCGATCTGCAGGGCCGGGTCGAGCTGCAGGAGCTGGCGTTGCAGCCGCCCGGCGAGCCGCCGCTGCTGGCTTGGCACAAGCTGAGCGTGCAGCTGGCCGAGGTGCGGCCGCTGCAGCGGCGCGTGGTGCTCGATGCATTGCAGGTCGATGGCCTGGCGCTGCAGCTGAAGCGCGAGCCGGATGGCCGGCTGCAGTTGCAGCGCCTGGCTGCCGCCACGCCCCCGCCTGCACCCGCAGCGGATGGCGCGGCGCCCGCCGCGCCGTGGCAGCTGCAGCTGGGCAGCCTGGAGCTGAAGGACGCACGCATCGACTGGGCGGACGCGTCGCTGCAGCCCGCGGCCGAGGCACAGCTGCACGGCATCGAGTTGCAGGTGCGGGACCTGCACTGGCCCTTCGACGCGGCCGCCGCGCTGCGCCTGGATGCGGCGCTGCGGGCGCAGGACCAGCAGCGCGGCCGGCTGCACGCCGAGGGCAGCTTCACCGACCAGCAGGCCAAGCTGGCGCTGCAACTGGCCGACATCGACGCGGCGCTGGCTGCGCCCTATCTGCGCCAGTTCCTGCGCCCGCAGGCCAGCGCGCGGCTGCAGGCGCAGGCCACGCTGGACTGGGCCGGCGGCGATGCGCCGCGGCTGCTGCTGGGCCTGCCATCGCTGCGCATCGATGACGTGAAACTCGCCGATGCGCCCGAGCGCGCGGGCGGCCCGGCGCTGCAGCTGGCGCAACTGCAGCTGGCCGAGCTGCAGGCCGACCTGCTGCAGCGCCGCGTGGACATCGGCAGCCTGAGCCTGCAGCGCCCCGAGGTCTCGATGTCGCGCGATGCCAAGGGCGAGCTCGACCTGCTGCAGTGGCGGCTGGCGCCGCCGCAGACCGGCGGCACGCAGGCTGGTGCGGCCGGTGCGGCCGATGCGGCCGATGCGGCCGACGCCGCCAAGGCCGCACCGCCGTGGCAGCTGTCGTTGCGCGACCTGCAGCTCGACGGCGGGCGGCTGCGCTTCGCCGATGCCGCCTTGCCCGCGGCTGCGCTGCAGGTGGCCGAGCTGCGCCTGCGCGCCCAGGGCCTGGCCTGGCCGCAGCGCGCGCCGCCGGACACGCAACTGGCGGCCGCGTTGACGGTGGGCACACAACGCAGCGCGGCGTCGCGGCTGGACTGGCGCGGCCGCGTCGGCATCGAGCCGCTGTCGGCGCAGGGACAGCTGCGGCTCGAGCGCTTGCCGGTGCACGTATTCGAGCCCTATTTCGGCAAGGCGCTGCCGGTGAAGCTGCAGCGTCTGGAGGCCGGCTTCCAGGGGCAGGTGGAACTGCAGCAGCAGCCGCAGGGGCCGCAGGCCAAGTTGCGCGGCGACGCGCTGCTGGCCGACCTGCAACTGCTGGGGCGCGACGAGCCGGCGTCCGAGTTGCTGACCTGGAACGCGCTGCAGCTCGGTGCGCTGGCGCTGACGCTGCAACCCGGTGCCAAGCCGCGCGTCGAGATCGGCGCGCTGAAGCTGGCGGACTTCTTCGCCCGGCTCGAGGTCAACGAGCAGGGCCGCTTGAACCTGCAGCGGGTGGCCGAAGCCCCTGCCCCGGCGGCATCGGCGGCCGCGGGATCGGCGGCCGCGCCGCCGCCCGCCGCGGCAGCGCCGGCCCCGTCGGCCGCCGCGCCGGTGGCCGCCGGCACACCGGACTCGGTGCTGAGCCGGCTGCCGGTGGAACTGCTGATCGAGTCGATGCAGTTCAGCAACGGCCGCATCGACTTCAGCGACCACTTCGTGCGCCCGAACTACCGCGCCGACCTGACCGAGCTGAACGGCCGCATCGGCCGCCTCGACAGCCGCTCGCGCGACATGGCCACGCTGCAGTTCGACGGGCGCGTGGCCGGCACCGGCACGCTGCAGATCAGCGGTGCGGTCAACCCCACGGTGATCCCGCCGGCGCTGGACATCCAGGCCAAGGCCACCGACATCGAGCTGCCGGGGCTCACGCCCTACGCATCGAAATACGCCGGCTACCCGATCGAGCGCGGCAAGCTCAGCATGGACGTGGCCTACAAGGTGGCCGCCGACGGCAAACTCGACGCCAACAACCGCATCATCGTCAACCAGCTCACGCTGGGCCCCAAGAGCGACAGCCCCGAGGCCACCCGCCTGCCGGTGCCGTTCCTGGTGGCGCTGCTGCAGGACAAGGACGGCGTGATCGACCTGGACCTGCCGCTGACCGGGTCGCTGGAAGACCCGCAGTTCAGCCTGGGCGCGCTGATCTGGAAAGTCATCACCAACCTGTTCAGCAAGGCCGCGAGTTCGCCGTTCTCGGTGCTGGGCGGCGGCAAGGACCTGAGCCAGGTCGACTTCCAGCCCGGCAGCGCGCAGACCACGGCAGCCGGCGCCGAGGTCATCGCCAAGGTGGCCAAGGCGCTGGCCGACCGGCCGCAGCTGAAGCTGGGCATCGTCGCCATGGCCGACCCTGCCGGCGAGGCCGAGGCGCTGCGCCGCGCCGCCTTCGAAGCGAAGCTGCACGACGCGCAGCGGCGCGAGCGTGCGCGCGGCGCGCTGGGCAGCGCCGAGCTCGACGCCGCCTTGCCGCCGCTGACGGCCGAGCAGCGCGCGCAACTGGTGCGGCAGGTCTATGCCGACACCAAGCTGCCCGACAAGCCGCGCAACTTCATCGGCCTGGCCAAGGACATCCCGCTGGCCGAGATGGAAGCGATGCTGGTGGCGTCGATGCCGGTGGACGACGCCGCCGCACGCGAACTGGCGCAGCAGCGCGGGCGCACCGTGCGCGACGCGCTGGTGGCCAAGGGGCTGGGCAGCGAGCGGCTGTTCCTGGGCGAAGCCAAACTGCACACGGCCGGCACGGACGGCACCGACAAGGCGCCCTGGGTGCCGCAGGCGCAGCTGACGCTGTCGGCCAACTGAGACGGGAGTCGAACATGGCGAGCCAAACCATCACGCTGGGCGGCGGCTGCTTCTGGTGCACCGAGGCCGTGTTCGAGCAGGTCGACGGCGTGCTGGCGGTCGAATCGGGCTACAGCAACGGCCACACGCGCCAGCCCAGCTACCCGCAGGTCTGCGCCGGCGACACCGGCCACGCCGAGGTGGTGCAGGTGCAGTTCGACGACCAGCGCATCGGGCTGCGCGAAATCCTCGAGATCTTCTTCACCGTGCACGACCCGACCACGCTGAACCGCCAGGGCGCGGACGTCGGCACGCAGTACCGCTCGGGCATCTACCTGCACGACGCGGCGCAGCGCGCGGTGGCACAAGCGGTGCTCGACGAAGCCAACGCGGCCCATGGCGGCCGCGTCGTCACCGAACTGTGCGCGCTGGACAACTACTCGCGCGCCGAGGACTATCACCAGCACTACTTCGCCAACAACCCGCACCAGGGCTACTGCGCAGCGGTGGTGGGCCCCAAGGTCGACAAGTTCCGCAAGACCTTCAAGGCGCGGCTGAAGCGTTGATCGGCGCGCACGGCTCAGTGCGAAGTGCTCGGCACGACCGGCTCGGCGTGCGCTGGCCCGGGTGCGCCGCTCAGGGCGCCAGCCGCTCGCGATGCCAGCCGCCGGCTTGCAGCCGGTAGCGCAGCCGGTCGTGCAGCCGGCTCTTGCGCCCCTGCCAGAACTCCCACGCATCCGGCGCAAGCCGGTAGCCGCCCCAATGCGGCGGACGCGGCGGGTTCATCGCATATTTCAGGCCGACCTTCGCCACCTGCGCGACCAGCACCGCGCGCGACGCGATCACCTGGCTTTGCGGCGAGGCCCACGCGCCGATGCGCGAGTCCAGCGGCCGGCTGGCGAAGTAGGCGTCCGACAGCTCGGGCTCGAGTTGGCCGACGCGGCCTTCGATGCGCACCACGCGCTCGAGCTCCACCCAGTGGAACTGCAGCGCGGCCTGCGGGTTGGCCGCCAGCTCGAGGCCCTTGCGGCTCTGGTAGTTGCTGTACCAGACGATGCCGCGCGCATCCAGGCCCTTGAGCAGCACGATGCGCGTGGACGGCCGGCCATCGGCGCCCACCGTGGCCAGCGTCATCGCGGTCGGTTCGGGCAGCTGCGCGTCCAGCGCCTGTTGCAGCCAGGTTTGGAATTGTTTCAAGGGGTCACCGGCCGAGGCCGCTTCGTCGAGCGCATCGCGCTCGTAGCTCTTGCGCAGATCGGCCAGTTTCTTGTCCATCGCCGCAGTATGCCGCGCGCATGGCGCGCCCGAAGGCGGTGAGCGCCGCGCCGCCGCAGCGCGTGCCTTACGTGTAAGGCCCTAAGTGAAGCTCCCAGTATCTGCGCCGCGGTGTCGCCCCCATTCTTCGCGCTCCGAGCGCGCCGCAGTGCGCGCCATCCCCACACTCACCACGAAAGGCGCAATGCATGCAGGCGCGTCCGACCGTCGTAGTGCTGGCCGCAGGCAAGGGCAGCCGCTTCAAGGGGCCCGCGCACAAGCTGGAACAAAGCCTGGGCGAGTGCAGCGTGCTCGCGCGCACGTTGCACAACGCGGTCGCCAGCCACCTTCCGGTGGCCGTGGTGACCACGCCGGCGCTGGCGGCGCTGGCCGCGGGTGTGGTCGGCGAACGCGATGTGATCGTGCTGCCGCCGCAGCAGGCCGAACGGGGCATGGGCGACTCGATCGCCGCGGGCATCGCCGCGCGTGCCGACGCGCCGGGCTGGCTGCTGCTGCCCGGCGACATGCCGATGGTGCGCTCGGCCACGCTGCTGGCCGTGGCCGCGGCGCTCGAGCACCATGCGGTGGCCTATGCGCAGTACCACGGCCGGCGCGGCCATCCGGTGGGCTTCGCCGCCGAGCTGTACTCCGAGCTGATGATGCTCAGCGGCGACGAAGGCGCGCGCCGCATCGTCGCGCGCTACCCGGCCATCGGCGTCGATGTCGAAGACCCCGGCGTGCTGCTCGACCTGGACACCGAGGCCGACCTCGCGGCCATGCGCGCGCTGCAGGCACAAGAGCCGCGCACGGCCGGCGGCGCGGCCTGAGCCCCGCTCAGGCCGCCGCCGCCGCGGCCAGTGCCTGCTGCAGCCGCGCGGCGCCGCTGCCGAAAGCGTAGGCATCCATGCCCAGGCTGCCGTGGGTCTGGCTGGCGTGCAGGCGCAGCGCCGCCGCGTCGCGCCCACCGGCACCGGCGGCGACGAACCAGGGCAGCAGGTGCTCGTCGCTGGGGTGCATGTCCACAGCATGCGGCGCGGCGCGCCGGTAGTCGAACAGCGCGTCCCAGTCGCGCGCCGCGCCGCGCTCGCGCATCCAGCCGCGAAAGGCCGCGCTCTCGGCGATCTCGGCGGCGTCGGGGTTGGCGCGCAGGCCACCGGCAAAGACACGGCGCAGGTTGTGCGTGATGC
>Ga0116167_1003529_pt1 | contig 12196 bp, 10 predicted proteins | sample AD_JPNMR3_MetaG_FD_89794 | JGI IMG/M metagenome (GOLD analysis project Ga0116167, IMG submission 89794) | Active sludge microbial communities of municipal wastewater-treating anaerobic digesters from Japan - AD_JPNMR3_MetaG | ecosystem: Engineered > Bioreactor > Anaerobic > Digestate | place...
GTAGAATCAATCGGGCAAACGATTGTTTGTGGGAACTCACTTGTGATTTCACAAACCGTATCGTGAAATCACGGAAGGGGGAGGGATGGAAGAAAAAAGAACGCGGAGTTTCGTTTTACTGCAGCAATCCCTTGTTCGACATATAAATATCGCCCAACGAAACCAAACCGTTCGTAGCGTTGAAACAGACCTTGTAAGCCTGGTCATGCGGATAGCTCCATGCCTGTTGATCGGTTTTGTCCGGCCCCAGGCTGGTCATGGTATAGATCGTACCGCTGGGATGCCAGGCCACCCGGGGTGATTCAACGCCGCTATGCGGTCCGGCGTACTGGAAATAGGGATAGGCTTTCAAATGCTGAGGCCGAGTGACGGAAGTCAGAAAATACGGATCGAGAGGGATGGAATTCATGTAGGCGACCGGAGTGGTTAGTTTGGAATAGGTCAGAAATTCATTCATGGTGATGCCGGATACGCCGGGCACCGCTCCGCTGTCATAATCGGGAACATAGGAGTTATGGTCCAGGCGGTACATTTCCATTGCGTTATATAAAGCCTTCAAATCCGCGTAGCATCGCGCCAGTGTCGCCCGGGTCTGGGCGTTGAGGAAATTCGGCACCGCGATAGCCGCCAGGATTCCGATAATCGCCACCACGATCAGCAATTCGATCAAAGTAAATCCATTCGGTATGGGGATCATTCTCATCTCGCCTCCCGAGGCATGAAGTAAAGGAATATCACTCCGTTAAACGGTTTATCCGGAGAGTTGGATTTGATGACCGGTTCTCCGTATTCCCTGGATTTCTCTATATTCATTCGCGATTCATTCGCGCCCCGATGATCACGAACGATTGTTTTTCTACGGATCTGACGCCATCCCGCTCCTCTGATCACGTTCCCCATTTCCTATATAACCCAGGGAGCAAAATCAACCAGGTTCGCGGTCATTCCTCTCCGGAACACCTAGCGATCTGTAATATTACAAAATATCTGCTTTGCCTAGGGAAGTCCGGGGGGAAGACCTGAACCTATACTTTCGAACTGGCCTACCAGATGAATGATTGGTTATTCCGCTGGCACTTGCGCTCAACAGGGTGGGAATGATGTATGCCGTGTGACTATCCTTTTTCTTTCAAGGGGGAACGGAGAAAGAGGGGAAATCGAGTCAGCGCTGGAAGGATGTCGTATCTCATCCTCCGTCGAATCCGCCGCCGGAACGGTAGGTGACATCTCCCGCACTCAGCAGGCCATTCGTCGAACTGTAGGGAATCCCCCGAAAGCCGGTTTGGACAACGATGCCATCGGGACCGCTGCCGATCAAAGCGAATTCGCCCGTACCCAAAGGGCGGACCGCACCCATCACGCCTTGATTTGCCGGCTGGTACGCGTCGATGTTGTGATTGTGAGGCGGCCAGGCGTCGGTGCAGCGGGGATCGTTATCCACATACGTGTAGGTATCCAGTTGACCGGTCCAGGTTTCGCTGGCTGCCACCCGTTTGGGCTCCTTTAAAAAGGGATCCTGCGGAATGGCGGATATATAAGAGACGGGTGTGGTCAGCGGGGCCATCACATCGCGCATCAGGCGGGTGGCTTTGGCGGAGTTGGCGATGTGCCCGAAATCGCGGTTGAGGATTTCCAGGCATTTCGCCCCATCATCATCCCAGATATCGATCAGCAACACACCCCGCTCGATCCGGAAGGTTTCGATGGCGGTTCCCAAGGCACGGGTATCCGCTTGGGAGCGCGCCACCTTTGCGCGCACTTGGGCATTCATAAAATTGGGGACCGCGATCGCCGCCAAGATCCCGATGATCGCTACAACAATCAGGAGTTCAATCAAAGTAAATCCATTTTTTTGATAGATCATATCGAAATTCCTGTCTGACTAGAGAATTGTATTTTGGCCTTTAACTGAATTCAAATCCACGGAGTTGGGATTATCCAGAAAGAGGGGCAGACAAATCACTACCGGGGCCTGAATTCTGGCTACTCCATGACTGCCCTATATATAAAAAACGAAAGCGGGGACACGCTCTTTCCGCGCCCCCGCCCCTGTTCTTGTTCCCGGTGTCACCAGTTTATGGAGCAACTGATCCGGCCGCTTCTGTTGCGGCATCCACTGCACTTTCAACGGCGCTCTCCACTGCGGCCGGTGCGGCGCCCAAGGGCTCCGGCAAAGCGAACCCCATGATCACGGCGATCACCACCAGGATAGCAGCGACTGCGGCAGCCACTACCATGCTGTCTTTGATGGTTTTGCCCGGCCCGCTGGAAATCTTCCCCATGTATGCCGGCACGAAAATCGCGCCGATCAGACCGATGGCGAAGATAATGCTGAATCCCGTCCCCTGCACGCTGGGATCCGTACGCGCGAACATCAAGCCCGCGATGGTGGGGAACATGGGCGCGAACAACAAACCGATCAGGATGACCAAACTTGTCCCGGTGCCCACGTTGTTAACTGTCCGCATCGAGTAAATCACGATGGCAGCTACCACGGCCAGTACCGCCACGAACCATTGTCCATGCGCCGCCAGATTCAGGAATCCGCCGATGACCAGGGCGGTGAAGAGACGGCCGGCCATGATCGCCACCGAGAAGAACGACAGCACCTGCGACGCTTTGGTCTCATCCGCGCCCACGCTGGTCATGTAGGTAGTGATCCAACCCGCCATGGAGACTTCCAGGGCGATGTAGCACATCAGGGCCAGGGCGCAGAGGATGATTTGCGATTGCCCGATCAGAGCCGCCGCGGCACTGGCGCTGAAATTACCTCCGGCGGGAGGAAACATGCCAGCAATGGCAAAGATCAATGGGATTAATAAAATCACCGCCATAACTGTCAAGGTGTTGTTGAAAGACGTCTTTTTGAAGAGCAACGCCGTCAGGAACGGCGCACAGAATGCTCCCACGCCGAAGAAGACGTTCCCCATATTGGCGGAACGGCCGGGATCCTCATACAAAATGTTGGGATTTCCCAGCAACGTATTGCCGGCTGTGTTCATGAACATGCTGCCCACACCCAAAAACAGGCAGGCCAGCACCGCCAGCGTGTAACTCGACGCTTGCCCCAAGCAAAACATGGCCATCGCCGCCGCCAGGAACCCTCCCACGGCAACCGTTTTATATCCGAACTGGTCACATACAATCCCTGCCACCAGCACAAACACCAGATTGCTGAAATTGTAAACCGAGAATAATTTCCCCATCTGGGCATTGTCGATGTTCAGTTTCTCCGTCAAACGCAGTTTAACGCTTCCCAGCATGAACATCGAAAGCCCCAGGCCGAAAACGCTGGTTACCGCCACCAAGGTTGCGAGCAAGTACGACTGCTGATCCATTTCCTTTTCTCCTTTTTGAAAAAAAATGTGTTGAACGCACGGAAATCAGTGGCCAATCAAGAGATCAGTGGCTGGAGATTGTTTCCCGGCCGCCGCTCTTTCTCCCCACCCGCCCGGCCGGTTCTCCAAAATACGAATCTTCCGGAACGTTTTTCACACAGTTCGACGCATTATACGAAATCCCTCGCACTCAGGACAAGTCTTATGGCGTGATCCATTAAAAACTTTCTGGAAAGGGCGGCTTCCCAATGACCTAAAAGGCGGGATGAGCAAAAATCCCCAAAAAATGTGGGGAGGATCGAGCCAGGTCCGTATCAGAAAAAAGAGGATTTTCGGATCTTCCCGAATCAACAAGGACAGAATAATTTATTCACAACCGGAATCCCGCCGATTTTACCGCTCAGTGGATTCTACCATTTTTACGGATCATCGTTTCGTAGGGAGGCGAATCCGCCGAGGAGAGGTAAATCCCTTCCTCTCCCAAAATTTTGACCAGGATTTGTGGATGCGTTTCTAGGGGGAACGACTCCCCGCCATGAAATGGCCTTACTTGTACGTTCCGCCCGTACCGCCGTACGATTTCCCAGGTCAGGTAATACCCGGCGGCCGCCAAGGCAATACCCGAAGCTTGGGATCCAAGTAAGAGCAAAACCAGGATCTGAACCGGATAGTCCATAGAAGACACCATCATGCGGAACTCCTGGGTGCTATCCGGAACAATTTCATGGAGGGGAATGCCAGTCAACCAGCATCCCAAAGCGATTTGCGCCGGATAAATCAACGGCATGGTCAGAGGATTGGTGATCCAGGTTGCCGTGGCGGCAAGCAAGGAGTTCCATTGCAAAATCGCCGCTAAAGCCACCGCGACAATCATTTGTGTTCCCGGCGGGAAAGTCATTCCAATCCACAATCCGAGAGCCATGCCTCCCGCGAGCTGATGGGGCGATCCAGTTTGCCTGGTCACGAAATAGATTAATTTTTTACTCAATGAATTCATCGTTCCTGCCTGTGAGTTGGTGCCCGGGTTGAGAAAGAAATCCAGCGATTCTTCCTCCTCATACCTGAGTGGCCCAAACCGAGGGCGCCGGTCAAAAATTCTCACCGCGATTCACAGTCCAGTAGCTCCTGAGGAGTGCCTGGAAACGGAGAGAACTCAATCACGGCCGCGGATCAAAACGGTATACGGGGGTTTCTATATGAAGGCAGGGATTTATGCCATATGTGGAGGCTCAAATGCAGACCGCGGGAAACATACTGCGAACAAGCGGAGATAGCAGACCGGAACACACTCCACTAGCAATGGGGTGCATTTCGCTTGGTTTTCAACCGTCTTATTCGTTCCCCATTCAGCCAGTTGAAGAAATGAAACGGGTTTTCGATGAAAAAAAGCGACAAGGAAGAGGGGAGGAGAGCCGGTCCGGCGGGTCTTACCGGCTGAACATTCCCATCGCGGGACCGGATGCCACACCCAGGGTTCCCGCGCGGGATAGTCACGGCTTCCAGGTTGTTCATGCCGAGCATCTTCCCCCCGATGAGGAAAGAGACAATCGGCTCTGCCCCCATTCTCTACTGGAAGCAAATCCGCCAAAGGCAGATCAACCAGCGGGAAATCATGTGATAAATCAACACATGGTGGTGATACCACCGGCTGAAGCACAGGGATAGGTAAAATGAACAAACTCACAAGCCAGGCGCACACCCCTGCCGAAGCGGCCAACCCTGCCGCCCGGGTAAGCGAATCCGGGAAACGGATCCGATAACCACTGAGCGTCTCTTTCTTTCGCATCGCCATCCCTGCCGGATCCAAGAGAAGAGTTCCCGTGAATATAAGCATTCTCAATCAAAATCATATTATACCGGTTTATGGCCTTTATCCCAACGCGTATATCTCTCCCAGGAACCTGGCGGAATGACCCGGAGGATTGAATCCGATCAGACCGGCCGTCCGGCTTAATCAAATTCATTAAAATTTTAATATCCAATACAAAAAAGGAGAGACTCGGATGGGATTCAGTTGAGAAATTGATACAGCGTATTACGCTTGCGGGGAACGAAGCCAGCGTCTTCTACCAATTTCCGCACTTCGTTTTCATTACTGCAATTATGCACGCCGGTGGCGGCCACGACATTTTCTTCCATCATGGTCCCCCCCATGTCGTTCGCGCCGAAGAAGAGGGCCATCTGCCCCACTTGTTTCCCTTGCGTGATAAAAGAGGCTTGCAGATTGGGAATGTTGTCCAGATACAACCGCGATACGGCCAAGGTTTTGAGATAATCCACCGCGCCGGATTCAGGCACATCGGCCATATCTGTATGAGGGGCTTGGAAAGTCCAGGGGATGAAGGCCGTGAAGCCCCCGGTGCGGTCTTGCAGGGAACGGATATGTTCCAAGTGCCCGATCCGTTCCTCCAGCGTCTCAATATGGCCGAACATCATGGTGGCGGTGGTCCGCATCCCCAACTTGTGTGCTTCCTCATGCACCGCCAGCCAGTCCCGCGTCAGGCATTTGCCCTTGGTGATGGCTTTACGCACCCGGTCACTGAGGATTTCCGCCCCGCCGCCGGGAATGGTATCCAATCCTGCTTGCTGCAGGGTGGCCAGCACATCGGGGATGGACATTTTGAATTTCTTGCTGAAAAAGAAAATTTCGGGGGCCGAAAAGGCGTGCAAATCGACGGGAAACCTCCGCTTGATCTGGTTTAAAAGATCACAATAGAAATCCAACGGCAAATGGGGATGCAATCCGCCCTGCAACAGCACTTGCGTCCCCCCCGCGTTCACTAATTCTTCGATTTTCTGAAACAATTCATCCAGAGGGAGCACGTAGCCACCCGCGTCACCCGGTTTACGGTAAAACGCGCAAAATTCGCACGTGGCCGCGCAAACGTTCGAGTAGTTGATATTCCGGTCCACCACGTAGGTCACCACTCGCGGATCCGCCTGGGCCAGCCGCGCCTGATGCGCTTTTTCCCCCAAGCCGGCCAAGTCATCGGACCGCAGCCACTCAACCGCCTCGGGCAGGTTCATCCGGGGGAAGGGGCAGGCCATGAGAAGTCTCCTTGATCTCCAATAGGCGTTGGATTTCTTGCTGATGGATCTTACCCAACAAAATAAGAATCCGCTGCTTATCTTGAGCGAAATCCGCATCCTGCAGGGCCATCATCAGCCTTGCCGTTGCCTCTTTCCGGCGGCCGCGATCCAACTCCCATCGCGCTACCGCCAGATTGGCCTCCAGATCCCACGGCCGCACCCGCAATAATTCACGGCTCCAACGCACATAGTCTTCTGTCGCGTTAGCCCGGCTGGCGGCCTGAATCATCCCCGCGATCGCCTCTACGTCATAGGGATGATGCGCGAGAATCGACTCATAAGCGCCCCGCATCGCTTCCAGGTTACCGGCATCCCGGTAAGCTTGGGCCCGGGCTAGCATCTGTTCCCGGGTTTCACCGCAGGCGTAAAATCCCGCCAGTAACAATGCAATCCACGCGCATGGCCGGCCTCGTATCACGGTTCGCGTTTCCGGAATCAATAGGCGTTCTTGAAGGATGTCAGCGTTTTCCAGAGGATTTTCAGGTCGAACAGCAGCGACCAGTTTTCGACGTAATAAATGTCGTATTCGGTCCGCTCGGTCACCGAGGTATCTCCGCGCCAGCCATTCACCTGCGCCCATCCGGTGATGCCCGATTTAACCATATGCCGCCGCATGTAATTGGGGATTTCTTCTTTGAATTTGTCCACGAAATAGGGACGTTCAGGCCGCGGCCCCACTAAGCTCATGTCCCCGCGCAACACATTCAAAAACTGGGGCAACTCGTCCAGATTATAGCGCCGTAAAAACCGGCCAATGCGTGTGGTGCGCGGATCGTTAGCCGTCGCCCACTTGGGTCCCGTGTCCCGTTCCGCCTGATCGATCATCGAACGGAACTTGTAGATATAAAATTTCTTCCCGTCACTGCCTACTCGTTCCTGAATGTAGAAAATGGAACCTTTCGAGTCCAACCGCACCAGAATCGCGATGACGACCATCAGAGGCATGGCCACGAGCAGCATCATCGAAGACAACACGATATCCATCGCCCGCTTGCACAGGCGGCCGATATCATCCAAAGGCGTCTCGCCAAACAAAATGGTCGGCAGGGATGGGACTTCCACCACGCTCAACCGCTGTCCCAGCAACTCGTACAATTCGGGAATCACCCGGTAGGAAATCCGGCGGTCGAGGCAGGTCCGCATCACCTCCACGATCGCGTGCAGATTGGTGGGCGGCATGGCAATAATGACGTTATCGATAGGATGCCGGCGCAGGATGGAATCGAGATGGTTCACCGAACCCAGACAGGGCAGCAGGGGATGGTTTTTGGGTGGCGATTCCGGCGTGTTGATGTATCCGATCAATTGGAACTTGGAACCGTGATGCTCCTGCAGTTTCTGGTTGATCTGGAGGCACCGGTCCAAGGGGCCAATCAGCACAGTCTTTTGGAACACGATCCCCTTTTGAATCAACAACCGCTGCGTCCATTGCAACAGGATTTCCTCTATCACAATCGCGCCACAGGTCAGGGGAATCGCCAACCCCACCGTAAGGCGGGAAAACGAAAATCCGCGGTAGTTGAACAGCAATGCCATCAGGAAGATATACGTAACCAGAATCGCCAGGATGAACGAACCGATTTGCACTTGCCGGTCCAGCCCCACCCTTCGTTCGTACAGTCCGATTCGCTCAAAAACAATCACCCCGATGATGCCGATCACCACCGCCAGGTTGATGTAGGATAGCAGATTGGGTATATACGGCGGCTCCGGAGGCGGAAAGAGGAAATAGATATCCGTAAAAAACCGCAATCCATACGCCGCCAGAAAAGAAAGCGAGAACACCCCGAAATCCGCCAACGACAGGATCAGCAGGGGCAAATAGTAACCATCCTTTATATCCGTTTGCAGTGGAAGTTTTCGGTCATTCATCGAAGAAATTGCAACCCAACCCCTTCAACGCATTCGTTGTGACGCCACTCAGGCCCACATTCCACCCATGGATCTCTGGTTGCCAAAACATGTTACCGCATCCCCTCCAGACCAGAATCCCTGAATGGGAACGGAATCCGACGAATAATCGCACCTATTTTCATCAGCCTATTGGAAAAATTTTTAAAAATCCCATAAAAATCCCATGCCGGACGGCTTGGTGATGAATTATAAGCACAATCCCTGCTGCTTGTCAACAAAATTTAACAAATTCAACCAGTTATATTCACCCAATTTTTTCACGAACCTCATCTATCGTATAAGGATAATTTGAAATAGTCAATCTGATAAATCATACTTCATTCATAACTCATTTATTCACAGGTAGTTAAAATGGATAAATTCAGACTGTGACCCTTGGTGCGTCCGTTGGAACAATTGCCCTGAATTCTAGGCTTCAGGGCTTCGGGTGTACCTCGAATCCCCATTTTTACCTGTTTCGTTGTCACGGTAGCACGGCAGTGCGATAATCATCCCATCCTGGAACCGGAGGTGATATCATGAAAGTCCAATGGACTATCCAACTCATCCCGATTACCGTGATCACAGGAATCGCCTTATCCTGTTGGACCAGCTGCGCCACGGGAAATAATGTCGGCCGGCAATCCGCCACGGGGCCGGGCGCAAAGGAATGGGTGATCGAATTACCCAATCTCCCCGAGGGTGCGAAAAAACTGGTTCTCGTGCGGATTCCCGCTGGCACGTTTTCCATGGGCAGCCCGGATACCGAATTGGGACGCGATCCCGATGAATCGCCGGTACACAAAGTCACGATTACTCACGATTTTTATCTCGGCCGGTATGAGGTTACGCAAGCCCAATGGGCTGCTTTAATGCCCGAAAATCCCTCTACCAGCCGGGGTATGGATCTACCCGTAAATCGTGTCAGTTGGGAGGATTGTCAAGGATTTCTCCAGCGCCTCAATCAGGTTTTCAAGGATTCCCGCTTCCGTCTCCCTACCGAGGCCGAACGTGAATACGCCTGCCGGGCGGGGACCAGCACTGCAACTTACTTTGGTGACAATCCCAGCCCTGAAGACCTCGAAAAACACGCCTGGTTCCGCGAAAATTCTGAGGGCGAATTGCATCCGGTGGGTCAAAAGTTGGCCAATCCTTGGGGATTATACGATCTATACGGGAATGTGTGGGAATGGTGCCAGGATTGGTATGGCCCTTACCCGGATGAGGCCCAGACCAATCCCACCGGGCCTGACACCGGGAAGGAAAAGGTATTTCGGGGCGCTTCCTGGATGGCCAAGCCGCAATATCTGCGATCCGCCGACCGGGGCAAGTTCCCCCCCGACGCTCAACAGAACACCGGGGGATTCCGCATTGCTTGGGGGCCATAAGCCGGGCCATTATTCGGGCTGCCAGAGGGCCGTACACGAAGGGATTTACTTTTTTCATGGATGACTTGGATTTCAACCGTTTGAAAATGCTCCTTCTATGTGGAGGGCTGGCCTTGTTGCAAGGTCTGATCTTCGGTGGGACGCAAATCGCGATCAACGGCTCTCTCTCGTTCCCACTCGATGACAGTTTCATTCACCTGCAATACGCCAAGCAAATCACTCAGGGGGAGTTTTTCCGTTACCAGCATGGGCAACCGGTGACCAGTGGCGCGACCAGCATTCTTTATGCCGTCATTCTTGCGCCGGGTTATATCTTGGGATTTCACGGCGATTGGTTTCTCCTCTGGGCGCTTCTCATAGCCTGGATCTGTACTACTTTGTCTTTTTTCCTGTTGGTTCAGATCGGAATTCGCACTGGAAATCCCCGCGCTGCAGGATATGCCATCCTACTTACCTTTTTTTCCGGCTTATCCGGATGGGGGATCTGGTCAGGGATGGAAATCGCTCTGCTAACGTACCTGTTGTTACTGGTGACGCATGAAACCTTCGATCCCCTGTCATCCCTTCCCCGCTTGCTCATCTCCCTGGGCTTGTTGGCCTTGTGCCGACCCGAAGGGGCGATTTGGGGAATCGTTCTCGGAATGGTATTACTTGCCCGTTGGATTTCGGGTTCGCTATATCCCCATCGATCCGTATCCCCTGCTACCTTGCTTGCCTCCTTGTTCTTCGCGGGATTTTGCCTGATTGGCCCCTCGTTTTTTTTCTATTTTGCTACTGGACGCAGCGAGGGGAACGGATTGCTGGCCAAAAGCCTCCTGTATCACCCCATCAAAACACTTTACGAAGTTCTGCACGACATTTTATCAAACGCCGGACAAATGACGCTCTTCCTGATGGGTGGGGGAATCCATGGTATGGGCGAATTCGTTCTGCCCGGTTTTCTTATCTTTGCCGTCTTGGGATGGATTGGTTGGATGGTCCGGCCAGGGAATGAGCCAAAATGGCAGGCGTTATGCGTCGGATTGCCTCTCCTGGCTGTGCTGGGCGCGATTGCCACGCTCGAAGTTTGGCCGCTGCACAATTACCGCTATCTGATCCCATTTTTCCCTCTGTTTTTTTTCTTGGCTGTGCTAGGGATAGAATATCTCACCCGCCTGTTGCGGATGCCGGACCGCGTTCTCAAGTCCGCCATCTTAGCGGCCGCGGTGTTGGTCCAAGTTACTTATTTGCCAACCTGGGCCACCCGTTACATCGAAAATTCAGCCACCATTCAGGAAAAGCAAAAAAAAGCGGCCTTGTGGATCAACGAGAACCTCCCGGGTGAAAAACCTATCGCTATCAACGATGCCGGCGTACTGGCTTACTATGGCCAACGCACGGTCTATGACCTGGTCGGTCTGGTCACAGACGACACCACACTCGCCTACCGCATGGGTGAAGGCGGCCTGTATGAGCGGTTGGAACGTCTGAATCCTCAAGTCCGGCCGGATTTTGCCATCGTTTTTCCCGCCTGGTTTCTGGAAATGAGCCAGATTTATGATGTCTTTTATAAACCTCTGGCCACCTTCCCCGATCCATTTGACCCCAACTTTTCCAAGACCCTTTACCGGATCAATTGGAATTACCAAGGCGTCGAAGATCTTCCCCGCGCCTCCTCTTTGCGCGAAGGATGGATCTTGAAAGACCGCCTCGATGTCGCCGATTTGATCAGCGAATCGGAACACGAATACCGGATTCACCGCCGAAACCGGACTTCTCCCGATATTCCCGTGCCCTTTCGCCGGAATTTCGGTTATCACGAGGAAATCGAGGCCCTGTGGCCCGGTATCGAAAATGAACAGGACGAGCTGATTCCTGCCCTGCGCCGTCAGGGCCTTTTATACTTTTTCGATATAATTGATGCGGGGCGGCGTGTGGATGGGTCGGAAACATTCATCCTCCGGAATCTCGATCCATACCAGACTGCCGACCTGATCCTGCGCGTCTGTGAAACCACGGGGGAACATGATACATTTCTCTACCAGATGGATTTATACGTGAACGGTATCTACTTACAGACTATAGGGATCGAAGGAACACCCTGGAACTGGTACGAAGCCGTCGTGGAGATTCCCGGAGAACTGATCCATGATTCCAATCTGCGCGTCCAGATGGTCAACCGGGGCTCAATCCATTTTGCCTTTTACGATATTTTTTATTATTGGATCTACCAGAAAAACAATGACTTAGATTCAAATATCGAGAAAGAATATGAAGATGGATGAGGCAAGAGCGATTCTGAAATGATTCTCTCGGCGTATTTCAACCTAATCCCTAATCATCCATTATAAAACTACCTATTTTTTTCCAAAGATATCCAAGTCTATTATTTAAGTATGGTCCAATTCCTCGAAACAGACTATAATTAACTCAATCCAATTTCACGCGTTACCTTCTCCAATCCGATTCGTTTGGATGGCAGAGGGTTTTCCCATGAAATGAGGGACA
>Ga0116167_1003534_pt1 | contig 12188 bp, 12 predicted proteins | sample AD_JPNMR3_MetaG_FD_89794 | JGI IMG/M metagenome (GOLD analysis project Ga0116167, IMG submission 89794) | Active sludge microbial communities of municipal wastewater-treating anaerobic digesters from Japan - AD_JPNMR3_MetaG | ecosystem: Engineered > Bioreactor > Anaerobic > Digestate | place...
AAACGCTCCAGCTAAAGTGATTAAACTTTTACCAATTTCCTCCCAGGACATACCGCCCATGTTTTTTAAGGCATCCGCCATTATAACAAGGGCTGATGCTACTCCGACTAGTGCCACTGCCTTTGAAACTGTATTCTTAGGTAAAAAGTTTAAAGCAAGGGTGACTTCCCCTAAGGCAACCCCCATAGCTAAAAGACCTTGTACAATCTGTTCCAAGGGCATAGACCCCATGTCTGCAATAGCTTTTGAGAATATCAACATCGAAGCAGCTAAAATAGTCATTCCAATAGCAGTGGATGTAACATTCTTAGCCTTTTTAGTAAGATTTAAAAAGAATATCAGTTCGCCAAGAAGAACCCCAATAGCACTAACGCCTTTAATAAGAGTCGGAATATCTATTGCGCCAATCTTTTCGACGGCGGAAGCCAAAATAACTATTGCCGTACTTAAAGCTATCAGACCAACGCCTTTGGAGATTCCCATGCTATCTAGATCCGCAAATTTTGTGAAAAGGGTTAATTCCCCAATTAATAGTCCAACGCCACCAAGACCTTTGGCTAAGCTCGCCAAGTCTAGAGCGCCAAGTTTTTGTACGACATCTGCTAAGATTGATAAAGCGGCCGAAAAAGCAATTAACGATATTGAAGTTCTAAATATCTTACCTTCAATACCAGATAAGCCACGAGCAGCCATGACTAAATCAGTCATTAAAACTGTAACGGCCGTTAGCCCCTTACCGATTCCTTCCCAGTCTAAATCAGAAAGTTTTTTCATCGCTACTGCAAGTACGAGAATAGCTACAGACATCGAGATCATGGATTTCGTAGCTTTACTGGTATTTTTAAATGTCGCGCCTTTTGTTATAGCTGTAAATATGGCCATTGATGCTATTAATTCGCCAAATAAAGTTGAAATTGCGACCATTGCAGTAGTTAATTTTTCAGAGTCAATCATGGACAAGACAAGTATAGACGCAGCAAGAAGGGCTATTGCGCCAGCAATTTTAAGAATTATTCCAGACTTGATTCTTTGTTGGAAAGCTTCGAGAGTTTCGCCTAATCCGCCAAAGATATCCTTAATACTTTCAAGAATACCCTTACCTTCGCCAGTAACATCTCCAAGATTCTTAATAAATTTGCGAATGCCGATTAGAATTCCCGCAAATAAACCAGAATTAAGAAGATCGAATACTCCGCTAAAGTCGCCAACTGAAATTTTTTCTCCAATTTGTCGAAGGGATTCCCCTAGAGCATCAAAGGCTTTCTCTATATAAGGCATAACGCCCTGGATTATATCTAGGATAAAGTTAAAAATTGTACCAACAAGTTTGAAGAGAACACGTAATGGTCTAAAGCGAATCTCTAGTGTTTCGACGAATGCGTCGACCCCACTCAAATCAATATCTGCAAATCTAGCAAATACTTCTCGAATTGAATCGAAGCCGCCTTCGAACTTTTCTACAATAGGTTGTAGAGCATTGCCTAGTTTTTCAAAGAATTGATTGAACGTATCCGATTTTTTAATTGTGTCGTCTAATGCGGAAATGTATTTACCAATTTTACCAGTAATATCTAACAAACCCTCGCCGACGGGTAATAAGAATTTTAGTAAACCGCCAGCAGCGCGCCCAATAGCCTCGAGAGCTTGTTTGAATATGCTAACTATAGCGAACAAACCTTTAAAGGTATTTTTAAGGTTTTCGCTTGTTTTGTCTCCTATTTTGATTTTTTCTGTAAAGACACGAATGCCTTCAGTAATAGCATATAATCTTTCAGCCGTCATCGGAGGAAAGATCTCGCGGAAGGCGTCTTTAATTGGCTGGATAATGCTTCTTAGAGCATCTATGAGATTCCAAAGAGATTCAATCATTGAATCTCTACCACCAAGATCCTTCCAAGCCTGTAGCATCTCATTACGGCTTTTCGCGCCACTAGCGAATGCTTCCCAAAGAACCTCAGTAACATCAGTCCAGAATTCTGTAGCTTCCTCAAAATCACCAATGATGATCTCAAATGTCTTCATCCACCCTGAACTGACAGCATCCTTAGTTGCGTTAATAGCTTCGTTCAAACTTTTAGCCTGTTGTGCAGATTTGAATGCTTTTTCCGCAATTTCAGAATACTGCCCTGACAAGGCAGCCATAGCTTCTGCGGCTGTTTCGTATTGACCACTCTGAACTAATTGGTAAGCAGCTTCAGACAATTCTGCAAATTTACCGAAAGCAGCTTCCATAACAGCCGTATCAGCCCATTTATCTTTTAACGTTGTTCCGAAGTTAGCAATCGTCACGAGTTCTCCACTGGCAGTTTTGCCTTCTTTTGACAATCTGCCCATGGATTTAGCCGTATCAATAAATACCTGTTTTAATTGCTGAGAAGCAATACCAGCAAGTTCTAAGCTCTTCCAGTCCATGTACTGAAGAAAACCAGCACCATAAGACTGATTAAGATTATACATTGCCCGGCTAAATTCCATTGCGCCTTTACCAGCATAAGCTGTGGCATTAGCAACACCTGTAATGAGCGGAATTAGATTATCAATATTTCCCCCGCTCGACGTCATCTGAGCCAGAGCTGCAGTCATATCGCTAAAACTATAACTGGTTTCATCCGAGAACCACATTAGTTTATCTAGATAGGCATTAACTTCTTCAAGAGACTTACCAGTAGCGTTAATAATTGTCTGGACAGATGACGTCTTTTGTTCGTATTTACTCCAACCAGCAGTAATTTGGTCGATGCTCAAAGATTTGGTCAATTGGATTCCTAGATCTATAGCTCGATTTGTAAGATTCTGGAGGACAGTAATACCAACTATGCCTAGGGTAGAAAATTTATTAGTAATGGCGTCAATACCATCAGCAATACCGGATAAAGAGAATGAACGACCGGCTCTTTCTAAGTCAGATAAACCTTTCGTGGCATCCTCGAAATTTAAACCTCTCTTTAATTTTTCAAGAGAGTCTATACTTTCTTTAATACCACGCTCAAAACTCCTATTTTGAAATTCCATCTCGACTATGCGTTTGTCGATGGTTTGACTCATGGTCTTACCTCCCTCCATAGAGATTCGGAAAGCTGGTCAAAGACGGGTCTTATAGCTGGATTAATGTAATCTCTGCCTTGTATATATGCACCATTACGAAGGGCATGACCATATTGTAAAATTAACGCAATTGGAACACCGTCTTGTATATTTGAATTGGTCCAGTTGATAACGATCTTACCATCTGAATATTTTATTGTGTAACCCCAAGAAGATGCTGTTTTTCCAGTATCCACCGGTGTTGATTCCGCTAATGCTTTTACACCATCTTGAGCATATTTTTCGACAATCTTTCGATAATCGTTTCTTAAACTCTTTTTAAAGAATTTTTCCACATTATCGAAATTTCCTTTGTGTTTGAAACGGATCATGAGCATCATCCACCTGTGTTTAAAGCCCTTCTGCGAGCCATATTTAATGCTTTATTACGTTGATAGATCTCTTTTTTACCCATCTTCTTTGGAGGTGAATTCTTAATGTTACAAACATTAATCAATGTCAACAGTCTGTTTAGATGCCACTTTTCGCATTCAAATGGAATATTAAAAAATGTCATCCAATAATATATTATTTCCGACGTAATAATTTCTCGGTTTATCTTTCTACCCTCTTGTAAATTTGAAAAGGTTGTGGCCGTCATTGGGTTTTCAATATAATCCCGCACTGCTTGTAGATGTTCATTTGTAAGTCGACTATAAACATCCTCGTCTACATTTTTGGTGATAGTCATACATTTGATATAGTCTATGATTTCCTCTAAAGTCTTTTCATCTTTAGTAAGAAACGGTTTATGCCATTTTGACTCCCATTTTGATAAGGAGACCAAGGAGTGTTCTAATGTTATCACACACTCATCGCTATATTGAAACGTATTTGTTAACTCATCATACTTTTCAATCGGTTTAAACGTCAACTTTAACATTATCTCCCTGGTCTCCTTTCTCTTTATTCTACTCTAAAAAGCTCTGGTGCAGAGTGTTTATATATCCTGTGGAATAACCCCCTTAATAAACGAGGAGGCCATCTCAGGATTTTTAAGAAGTTCAATAAATAGCTCGCTATACGCCTCTGACTGTATAAATTCGTCCAGGACTTCCTGGTTCTTTATAAACTTTTTACCATCTTCTGATTTCACGCCATAAGACTTAAGAATGATCTGTTTAAAGGTCTCGATCATTTTTGGCACGTCCCGATCAGCAACTATTTTCTGCAAATAATTAGCCAAACCTCCGGGGACTGATAGTTCCATTTCGGCAACTTCAGCCTTTGATAGATGAAAGTAAAAATCCTCAGTTCTTTGATTACCGTTATAGTCAGTATAGGTAATAGTCTTTACGATCATTTGTCATACTCCTTTCAAGTATTATAAAATATAAAGAGCCCCTAAGTTGTTCTTAAGGGCTCTTGTGTATGTGGTTCAGTTCGTCGATTTAATTATTCTTAATCAGGGGGATTAGAGCTTCCGTCGTCGTCGTCGTTAATAATTGCAAGAATATCGGCAGGCATGAGAAGCTCCGGATCATCGCTATCAGTTCCATAAAGAGTGTCTTCGATTTGTTTTAAGGTCACAGTGTCTACGGCAGTAGAATCGATCGTGACGTAAGCAGTCGGTTTGAATCCGGGGACGTCAACAGGCGTTGTTGTAACTTCCCAGGAGAAGGTGATAGCTTCAGGGCTCTCGTTGATGGTTTGATAATTCTTCTCAGATGGAGCGGCTAGAGCTCCATATATGATGTGAATCTTGTAGCCGTGATCCAGACTCTGAACATCGTTACCAATCTTGGTAACATAAGACAGAGCAAAAGGCATTCTGGTCTGCTGACCTATATGAACTCCGGTAGCAAGTTCTGCAGAGCCGTCGCAAACTGCAAATTCATCAGGGTATGTATACGCCTCGATCGTGGCGCCCAACTCCTCCTGCGACAGAACTGTACCATACTGAGTGTTATTAGCCCACAGTTTAGTGGGTTCAGCACCAGAAGGCGACACATTTACTCCGATCAGTCCGTTCCATGCTACGCCTTTATTATACGTTCCATTAATATTCTGGACATAAAGAACACCCTTCTCTACGCCAGCTTCGTATAGACGTTCGCCAATTTTGTCCCATTGCAATCTAGCCATGTTAAATAACCTCCTTTAAAAATAAATGTTGAATAGAAAGTGATATAAATTATCTGCAACGTATTGGGTAACAAATTTACATGTCGGTAATGCGAGTATTTTATTTCTAATCTGACTCTCGATATTTGAATCGATGAGCTTAATTAGATACCTTGTCTTATGTGTATATGGTCTGTCATTAGCAAAGTTCGAATCTATATTGTCTATTGAATAGACAATACAGGGATACGACAATCTTACTTTATCGGGGATCTGAAAATAGACATGATTTGACCCCAAGATATCCACAAGAATATCATGGAGTCTCAGCCTTCTTTCCATTGTATACCCCTCCTATAGTTAATACTATTCGAGGTCTCTGCACCTCGACATTCGTTACTTTCCAGTATGCTCCAGACCATTTCACATATCGAATATTTGGGAGATTTTGGTAAATATAAGCATCGGCAATGATGCTAATGGTGTTATTCAAAACTAAATTATCGTTCGAACTATCTGAATTAGATTCCCAACGACGATTATACTTCAGAACGTCGCCATAATAATTTCTTTCAATAACATCACTGGACCAGATGCCTGGAGCTGTCTCTATTGGCTCACAAGAAAAACCGACAGCGCCATAAAACTTATTCATATTACCTCACTCCCATTTTGATTTTATTCCAGCATATTTTATGATTCATACCCAAAGACCTTGGTCAGCGTAAAAGAACCATTCTTATCGGCCTTTATATAGCCTATATAGGGTTTTTCACCATCATTTGTTCCTCCCATTAATACGGGTTTGTAGAAAGTGTTTTCATCTTGAATCATATACCCGCGAAAAAACATATGCTCTAATTCGTTAGGCATTACTGGATGCTTCAATTCTGCGTCTTTAAAAAGATATGGACTATTAGGATCTTTAAATCCTATAGGTACTCGAATTGCAAAATTGTTCACTTATACGCCTCCTTTCTACTTGAAAAGGAAGGGGAAATTAATCATCCTCCAGTTTGTCCTCCTCCCCCAGTAGATCCTTCATTACCGGTAGTATTAAGCTTCTTTCTTTCAAAAACAATAGCAGACTTAGGCACAGTCAAAGCCCCGGAAATACGTGTTTCGATCAGATACTTCTCCTGGTTATAGTCGATATCGAAATCGTCAAACAGGTTTACTTCGCCGCCCTTATCAGCACCAACGGTATAGTCTTTTAGATTCACTATGATAGCCATGATCTCATATTCATCATCGCCAACCTTACGTACAGCCGTGTTCATAGGTTCAACTTCAACGATGTTCTTAACGCGAAGCACAGAAGCCAATTCCTCAGTTGTCTTATACATTCTGTGGTTCATACCATCTTTAACCAGCAGCATTTCAGTAAGCAGATCAGTAGTGGTATACATAGAAGGATTTCCGGAACCCTTGTAGTACTTTCTGCTTCTAACAACCTCGTCGATGAACTGCTCAACTGTAGCATTGGGGTTAATCTGGATGCGTTCAACGAACAGATTACCATCATCCATTGCTATTGGACGAACACATTCTTCACTAATCTTATCCGGATCACCAACTTGACGTCCATCACCGATAAGAATTGCACGGGCGATTTCCTCATCAAGCAGACTGCGCATCTCTCTTTTCAGCCATACAACAACGTCGAAATCGGCAATGTCAACGATATCATCACGATCGAGCTTCTCTTTCTTATAGATGGTTGTCGGTGTAGTTACTCTCTTCATCAAAGGAATAACAGATTCCGTTTTCAGATTACCCTTGATGTAACCCTTCGCACGTGCCTCTGCGACAGTCAGATTGGCAATGCGAGTTTTGATACGACTGAAAGGTGTATGATTGGTATTCTTAAGAACATCCTCTACCCATTCAGTTCTACGACGGATTGTCTGCAAGCCATCAGTCACATCTTTAGCATCCGGGAAAAGAATATCAACAGGATCAAAACCGTACGCTTCAGTGTGGGCAAAGAAACTATCCCTCAAAGAGCCGTACTTTTTCCCATCTTTAAGAATGTTTTCCATCTGGGAATGGCTGAGTACATTCCTCTTCTCATCTCGAGTGGATTGATCAAATACATTTGTCTTCATAAATTCATCTCCTCCTACATCATCATGCTTTGCGAACTCAGAAGCCTGTTCTTCCAAAGCAGCCCCGATAAGATAATAAACAACCTTCTTTTGTTCTTCTGTGAGTGTATCAAATATTTCTTGAACAGTCCGGTCGTCTTCATCCTTCTTTTCTTTTACATCATCATTTTTCCCTGATGTAGCAGCATGAACAAGCATTTGATAGACCATATCTTTCTGCTCATCATTTAAAGTATTAAAAATTTCCTCATAATTTTTGTCTTCTCTCATTTCAGAAACCTCCCCATGAAATAATCCTTCCTCGCCACTATAAATAATGGCTTCCGTCTCGTCAATATATTCGATACCGCTTCCATCACTATGAGCAAATGAAATGTTGTCAATTACAGCACCCGGATTAGCCCCAGCGAGTACAAGACTAACCTCTCGAATGCACCCATGAAATACTTTACCCTTTGCTTCTTTGAGTTGATTTGCATAGATCGAAAGGGATGTAATATCCTTATGGCGGATTAACTCCTTTGCATGTTTTGCGCTTTCCGTATCATTAAATTTGCCATAGCAATATACTCCACTATTTCGATTCTCAAGAAGAACATGGCCTAAAACATTTGAAGGATCATTATGACAATGCTGCCAAACTAGAGGTACTATAGCACCGTCTTGGTGCTTAAAAGCGTCTTTCATAATGGTCCTTCCGTCTGTGCATCTTATACCGACCCTTGTGGCAAAACCACTAAAGTCGTAATCGGTTTTGGATACCAACGACATATACCTCACTCCCATTTTGATTTTTTTTATTCCATCACATGATCGAAACTCGCGATTAGTATTTTATCTTGATCGCTCGTCTCCATCATCTTTAGAATCAACTGGTAAATTACTTGGTTCTGCTGGCATTGTTTTCGCTGGATTTAGGTTCTTATTTCGTAACTCATCAGCCCGTGGGTCATTAACAGGTTTAAAGCCGATAATCGCTCTGATCTCATTTGACGACAGAATTTCATTTCTAGTGAATTTATCTGCAACGTTTGCGATGTCTGAAGCACCCATAAGACTAAACGTATCCTTAAAGAACATTATGTCTTGCCCCTGAGATCTAGCAGTTTTGGAAAGGAATTTCCTTCGAAATTCGGCGACTATTGCATTTAGAATTGGACTAATAGTGCGATTATAGTAGTTTAGCATTTCTCTCTCATCAGCAGTACCATTAAACACTGCTTCCGTTAAACCTAATTGGTTATACAATGTCTGAGTAAGATACTGTATTTGCGTCATTAGGTTATTTTCCGCAGGTCGATTTAATTGTGTAATCTTTTCTGTGGCATCTGTATAAGCTATTCCATATTTTGAGCCTGCAAGTTGCATCTCAATATCTTTTCTCCGCATCTCAGCCTGTTCTCGACGAGCCTCGCTTTTGATAACGTATGGTAATTGAATAATCAGATCTAATTTTCCAGAACCACTTTGTTCATCAATATCATCCAAGATGGCTAATTTACGTATGAGTCTTTTAAGAGTACTATTTGGCTCGTTCATTACCGAATATAATGGATTTTCAATAATCGCCACAGACTTCTTTGGTACTACAATTTCTTCAGGAATCCCTTTTTTCTCATTATAAAGTCTAACCTTGATGTGCTGAGGAAACCATTGAATAATTTTTCCAGTCCTCATATTTAAAATGTCAAAAGCCCCATCATGTATATTAGCCGTTGTTTCCACAGGAACAACAGCCACAACGCCTTCATCAAACATTGACATGACAATATCTTGAATAAAGGCTATATTACTTTGATCTATGTTAGCTTCAGTTGAAAGAATTTCATTAAGACCAGATCTAATTGTTTCTTTATAACGCCGGTTTTCATCAAGCCGTACATGCTGAATCTTCACCGATGCAACATCAAGCGCTATGCGATTAAATATTGGAAGAATCATCGAACGTTCATGCACATAGCGGAATCTCGTACGGTCGGGTCTGGTGTATGATCCGGAACCATACGGATTTTCTCGAAGAGTTATGTAACCGGGGCTGGGATTTTGAAAAGCATTCCAGGCATGCATTAATCGATCAGCAAATGAAAATTTTGGCAAAACATCCGCCCCCCTTTTCTATATTTTTCGTACGGTTTCCTTCTTATAAGCAACTCTTCCGGTTGCATGAATTCCTCGAGCGAATTGATCTAAATTCGCATCCACATCAGCTAAAGCAGTAAAGACACCAATGTCGCCACGTTTGGCTACAAATCTTAATACCTTACCTGATGGTGAAGGAATATTGCCAACTCGCTCGTTCATTAATTGAGCTAATTTCTGATTATATTGATTGATGAAAGTTTTGCTAACTTTTCCCGAAGAAGTTTTTAAATTGCCCGCAGTTCTTCTAGCATAGTCATAAGCTTCTCCAGAAAGTTTTTTCTCCAATTTTTCTTTTATTTTGACACCCTTGGTCTTAGCCCATTTAGCGTCTTTCTTTTCCATTTTTTTATAACGTAGTCTTCCCAAAAGAGTTAAAGAACCATCAGGATTCTGAAAACGTCTGACGCCCCATTTCATTCCGAGGATGCCATAATGTTTTAGCTCATCCATATTTACCACTCCTTAATAAAGAGGCTTAGTCGAATGCGTCTTTATTTCTTTTGTATGCTATCCACGCATCCATCAAGGCTGCTACTGCGTCAATCTTACACTCATGCCGTTTCTTAAAAAGCTTACGATTGCCATTCGTATCCTCTAAAACGATAGCGTTACCCATCGCAAATGACATGAGCTTCTGGTCAAAGAGAAGGAGTCTTTCCTCTGAAAGAGTCTTTAATTCGCCAAGCGGAACAGACTCGGTTTTTATACCCTGTATAACTTTTTCAACTCCGTAAGGCCCATATTCTTTTGTCCAACGATCTACAAATTCCTTAGCATTATAAGGGTCAAAACCAAAACAACGAACATCATACTGATTATCTTGAATGAAACGGTCTAGATCATCATAAACATCCATCATGTCTAAAACGTTACAATCAAGTACAATCAAGGATCCCTCGTTTATAAATTCGTCATATTTCATCCTCATAGCAGCAGGAAGCTTCATGTGAGTTAAGGAAGAAATATAACAGCGCGTTTTAATCCCATACTTCTCATTAGGTAAGGGGAATAGAAAAGTAAATGCACAGAAGTCGTCACCTTGTGAAAGATCAGCGCCCAGAGCACAGGGCATTGACCAATAATCTCTTCTAGGATGTGGTTCGGTTTCCTCGTATGTAAAGAAGTATGTGTAACCTTCCATAGGGATTCCAAATCTTTTGGCTAAAATATCATTACGTGCTGCTGGAGCTTGTTCAGCTCTTTCAACGTCCAGATGATACGCTTCATAACTTACGGTTTTACCAATATTCGGATTAGCTTTGACCCACATTTCAGGGTTATTTACTTCTGTTATATCATCTAAACGATAATACCAAATAGATACGTGAGGGTTTATGTATTCACCACGTAGAATCTTCATTAATTCCATTTTGATGTTATCGCCGGCACTGTTACGAATTGTGCCCTCTGAACTCATTGCTACAATTAAATAATCATCAAGTTTTGAAGCGCCTTGCTCAATTGCCCCTATAACATCCTCACGTATATCACTCGACAGCCATTCGTCAATTGTAGCTACTTTAGGTCTAAGACCTTGTAACTTATCAATGGACATCGGGCGAATTTCCAGCAGTGACCCTGTTAAAAAGTTTTCAATACCTCTTTTAGTTGAGGCTAGCTTGACCCGATTTGCTTTAGAACCTGTAGTATTCTGAAGAGACCCGTCTGTCAAAAACTTGAACAATGGACCTCTAGCTCTGATAATAGCAGTTCGAATCGGCGATAAAATTTCATCCGCTTGTTTCATTGTTGGGGCGGTTGTTATTTGGTGTGTCGTAGATGTGTCGACATTCAAATAATAACTTTGTATACAGGCACCATACATCGACTTAGCGGCTCCACGGGCAACTATCAAAAATTGTTTATTAATTAAACGCTTTTTAATCATTTTACGAACAAAACGCCCACCTCGGCCATTTGGGTTCGGTTTATAAACGCTTCGTTCAACAAAATAATACCAACCAAATATCTGTTCGGCCCAAAGCTTAAAACTATCTAATAATACTAAATCGCCACCATCGGTTAAGGTAAGCTCATTTTCGCAAAAAGCTATAAACCCTTCTACAGCTTCCTCATCGTAATAAACCCCTGGATTAGCGATTAGGTCATCGATACGATTCATTTCCATAGAAATTTCTTTGCAGATTGGAATCTTCCCCCGAAGTACATCTTCTCTAAATCGCCCATAATATCTTGGGACTGCGGTATTAGACAATGCGCCCATATTATGAGCCCCTTTCTATTATGCTATATTAACCTTTCTTTTTAAATTTTTGAGTTATTCCATAAATTGTTGCTGCTGTAGTACCCAAACCTGCTATTGCTTTCAAATATTCAGCACCTTTTAGAATTTCAGAAGCTTTTAATTCACGTAATTTCTTTTCCATTTGCAAACGATCGGTTAATCGTTTAAGCTCTTTATCGGTCATGTTTTTATAATTTTTAGTTTTTAACAGCCTTGAATATACATAATCACGTGAATATTTCTTTTCACCATAATATCTTCTTTTTCCTTCTGGAGTTAGAGAACCGTCAGGATTTTGAAAACGTCTTATACCCCATTTCATTCCGAGAATGCCATAATGTTTGAGGGTGTTTTCTACAATATCACTCATGTGCATTCCTCCTCTTTAAGCCCCTAATAAACCAGACACAATAGCTTCTCCATATTTTATTTTCTCATGGTATTTAGCTATAACTTTTCCTGTTGTATCTAATATCTGTACATTATTGTAATTGTTCCATAATGACGTAATTTTTTCTTTACCTTTCTGGAATAATTTTTTACCA
>Ga0116167_1003567_pt1 | contig 12103 bp, 10 predicted proteins | sample AD_JPNMR3_MetaG_FD_89794 | JGI IMG/M metagenome (GOLD analysis project Ga0116167, IMG submission 89794) | Active sludge microbial communities of municipal wastewater-treating anaerobic digesters from Japan - AD_JPNMR3_MetaG | ecosystem: Engineered > Bioreactor > Anaerobic > Digestate | place...
GCGCGGCGAATTCGGGTGTCTCCTTGACCGCCAGCCGGATGTACATGCCGACGAAGACCATCGCCGCCGACAGCAAGAAGGCGACGCGCCAGCCCCAGGCCAGGAACTGCGCGTCGGTGAGCGTGTACGACAGCAGCGCGACGACGCCCGAGGCGAGGCACAGGCCGAGTGCGAGCCCGATCTGCGGCAGCGAGGCGTAGTAGCCGCGCTTGTCGACCGGGGCGTACTCGTAGGTCATCAGCACCGCACCGCCCCACTCGCCGCCCAGGCCGATGCCCTGCGCGACGCGCAGCAGCAGCAGCGCGAGCGGCGCCCAGATGCCGATCTGCTCGTAGGTCGGCACGAGACCGATCAGGAAGGTGGCGACGCCCATGATCATCAGCGTCAGCACGAGCATCGCCTTGCGGCCGAGCTTGTCGCCGAAGTGGCCGAAGATCACGCCGCCCAGCGGCCGCGTGACGAAACCCACCGCGAACGTCGTGTACGCGAGCAGCGTCGAGACGACCGGGTCGGCCGACGGGAAATACAGCTTGTTGAAGACGATCCCGGCGACGACGCCGTAGAGGAAGAAGTCGTACCACTCGATCGTCGCGCCGATGAGCGACGACGCGACCACCTTGCGGATCGCCGTCTGTTGTGTGGTTTGGGGCTGCACGCTGGTCTCCTGTCGACGCGCACGAGGGTGGAAGGGACCCGTGCGCGCGGCGTCCGGCGCGACGGGTTCGGAAATCAGCGGCGCGGCTGGCGCGCCCGGTGCCAGGGCTTCAGAGCGCGCCCGTCGAGTGCGCCGCCGCGCCTGCGCTCGACGGCGTGCGGCCGCCGTTCGCCGCGGCGCCGCGGCGCGCGTCCTCGCGGATCATGTCGACGGCCTTCTCGGCAATGGCCACGATCGGCCCGTTGGTGTTGCCCGAGACGAGCGTCGGCATGATCGAGCCGTCGATGACGCGCAGGCCGGGCACGCCGTGCACGCGCAGCCGCGCGTCGACCACGGCCAGCGCGTCGCTGCCCATCCTGCAGGTGCCGGTCGGGTGGAAGATCGTTGCCCCGTTGTTGCGGCAGAACTCGAGCAGCGCCGCATCGTCGGCCGCGTCGGCGCCGGGCTTGACCTCGCGCTTCATCAGCGGGCGCATCGGCGCCGAGGCGGCGATCGCGCGCGCCGCCTTCACGCCGGCCACGGCGGTGCGCCGGTCCAGATCGGTCGCGAGGTAGTTCGGCTGCATCTCGGGCGGCTCGAAGGGGTCGGCCGAACGGATGCGGATGTGGCCGCGCGATTCGGGCCGCAACTGGCACACCGAGAACGTGCAGCCCGAAAACGGATGCACCTTGCCGCCGGCCATCTCGGCCGACAGCGTGGCGACGTGAAACTGGATGTCCGGCGTCTTCGCCTCGTCGGGCAGGGCGCGCATGAAGCAGCCGCCCTGGTTGATGCCGACCGCCAGCGGCCCGCTGCGCTTGAAGAGCCACTGCATGCCGAGGCTGGCCTGGCCGAAGAGCGAGTTCAGCGCGTCGTTGGTGCTGATCGGCTTGCTGCACTCGTAGATGAGGCGGATCTGCAGGTGGTCCTGCAGGTTCTCGCCGACGCCCGGCAGGTCGCGCACGACGGCAATGCCGTGACGGCCCAGCAGCGCAGCCGGACCGATGCCCGACAGCTGCAGCAGCTGCGGCGACTGGATCGCGCCGGCCGCGAGCAGCACCTCGGCGCGCGCGCGCGCGGTCTTCGTCTGGCCGCCCTGGCGGTAGCGCACGCCGACCGCACGCCCGCTTTCGATCACGATGCCGCTTGCCTGGGCCTCGGTCTCGATGTGCAGGTTGGAGCGTGCACGCGCGGGCTTCAGGTACGCGGTCGCGGTGCTGCAGCGCCAGCCCTTCCACGCCGTGAGCTGGTAGTAGCCGGCGCCCTCCTGGTCGCCGCCGTTGAAGTCGTCGGTGCGCCGCACGCCGCATTGGCCGGCGCCGGCGATGAAGGCCTCGATGAGCTCGTGCTTCGCGCCGATGTCCGAGACCTTGAGCGGGCCGCTGCCGCCATGCGCCGCGCTGGCGCCGCGCTGGTTGTGCTCGGACTTGACGAAGTACGGCAGCAGGTCGTCCCAGCCCCAGCCGGTGTTGCCCAGCGCCGCCCAGTGGTCGTAGTCCTCGCGCTGGCCGCGGATGTAGATGAGGCCGTTGATCGAGCTCGAGCCGCCCAGCGTCTTGCCGCGCGGCCAGTAGATGCGCCGCCCGTTCATGTTCGGATCGGGGTCGGTCTCGAAGCACCAGTTGACCCGCTTGTCCCACATCGTCTTGCCGTAGCCGATCGGCAGGTGGATCCAGAACGAGCGGTCGGGCGGGCCGGCCTCGAGCAGCAGCACGCGCGTCGCCGGGTCTTCGCTGAGCCGCGCGGCCAGAACGCATCCGGCGGAGCCGGCACCCACGACGATGTAGTCGAACTCCTGGGTCATGTCGCCGCCCCGTTCCGGCCAATGCCGATTAGGATATGGAACGCTGTGTTCCGATTGCAGATATGGTAGGCAGTCGGATTTCGGTACGCAACGTTCCATTGTTAGGTGTTTACCCTGATGCCTCACCTCGCTTTCCCGACGGCAGCCGGCGCGGCGGCGACGAGCACGGCGCCAGCGGCCTCCTCGTCCACCGAGCGCAGCCTGGCGCTGCTGGCACTCGTCGCAGCGCAAGGACGTGCGCTGTCGCTGGCCGAGCTGTCGGCACGGCTCGCCCTGCCCAAGGCCAGCACGCATCGGTTGTGCGCGCAGCTGCAGCAAGGCGGCTGGCTGGCGCGCGACACCGACGAGCGCTCGTTCGGCGTCGGCCCGGCACTGCGCCGGCTCGCGCTCGATGCGCTCAACAACGGCGTCGTGCGCGGGCTGCGCCACGAGGTGCTGGCCGAACTCGTCGCCCAGGTCGGCGAGACCTGCAACCTCACGACGCTCGACGGCGCGACGGTGCTCTACCTCGATCGGGTCGAGGCGCCGTGGCCCTGGCGGCTGACGCTCGACGTCGGCGCGCACGTCCCGCTGCACTGCACCGCCAGCGGCAAGCTCTTCCTGGCCGCGCTGCCTGCCGCGCAGCGCGACGCGCTGATCGGGCGCCTGCGCCTCGAACCGCTGACGCACGCCACGCTCACTGCGCCGGCGGCGTTGCGCGCCGAATGCGAGCTCATCGCCGAACGCGGCTGGTCGAGCGACCGCGAGGAGTTCATCGCCGGCCTGAACGCGATCGCAGTGCCGGTGCGCGACGCGCAGCACCGGGTGCGCGCCGCGATTGCGGTGCACGCCCCGAGCGCGCGCATGTCGATCGAAGGCGCCATCGCACGCGTGCCGGCACTGCAGGCGGCTGCGGCCAGGATGGCCGATCTGCTCTGACGCGCCGCCCCCGGCGCGCGCCGGGCGCACGCCATCGTCGCCGTTCGAGCCGCCTCGGCAGGCGCGTCAGAGCTTTTCGTCCTTGGCGTAGTACCAGTAGTACAGGAAGCGCTGCCCGAAGCGGCGGAACGGCGCGAACGCCCGCGAGCGCACCGTGTCGAAGACGTTCGGGTACTCGAGCTCGGAGTTGTAGATCGGCAGCTCGAAGGCCTTGTCGGTGCGCCCGGCGATGCGCTGGGCCAGGCGCCGCCCGGCGTGGGCCGAGAAGGACACGCCGTTGCCGCCGTAGCCGAGCGCGTAGAAGACGGTCTGGCGCGGGTCGGGCTGCGTGATGCGCGGCATCATGTCGTGGCTCACGTCGACCCAGCCCCACCACGAGTAGTCGATGCGGATGCCGGCGAGTGCCGGGAACTTGCGATGCAGCCCGTTGACCAGCACCGCCATGTGCTTGGGGTTGGGCGCGTCGGCGCCGGTGATCGAGCTGCGGCTGCCGATCTGCAGCCGGTTGTCGGGCAGCAGCCGGTAATAAAAGCGCAGCGTGCGCGTGTCGGTGATGACCTCGTGCGTGCGGAAGTTCGTCGCCGCGAGTTGCGCGGGCGTGAGCGGCGCGGTGACGAGCGAGTTCGACAGGATCGGCATGATCTTCGAGTCCAGGCTCGGGTGCAGCCCGTTGCTCGTGTAGCCGCCGGTGGCAAAGCCGACGGCACGCGCGCGCACCGTGCCGCCGGGCGTCCTCAGGTGGTGCACGCCGTTGCGGGTCTCGAAGCCGACCACCGGCGACGCGGGGTGCACCTTCACGCCGAGCCGGCGCGCCTCGCGCAGGTAGGCATAGGCGAGCTTGAGCGGGTGCACGCCGATGCCGTCGGGCTCGTGCAGTGCGCCGAAGGTCTCGGCGTCCTTGACGTACTGCGAGTGGACCTCGGCCGTCGTGAGCATGCGCGCGTCGTAGCCGAAGACCTCGCGCATCACCATGGCCGCGTCGCGCAAGAACGCCATCTTCTTCCCGCGAGGCGCCATCTGCAGGTGGCAGCCGGGCTGCGGCTCGCACTCGGGAAACTCGGCCACCAGGCTCTTGAAGGTCTCGTAGCCGCTGCGGATCTCGGCGTCGAGCGCGAGCGCGGTCTCCTTGCCCCAGCGCGCGATCCATTGCGAGCGATACAGCCGCCCGCTCGCGTTCTGGCCCTGGCCGCCATTGCGGCTGGTGCAGCCCCACACGGCCTGGTTCGCCTCCAGCACCGTCGCCCTGATGCCGTGCTCGCGCGCCAGGAACAGCGCCGCCGCCAGGCCCGTGAAGCCCGAGCCGACGATGACGACGTCGGCGTCGGTGTCCTGCGTGATCGGCCCGTCGTCGGCCGGCGGCGCGCCGGCGCTGGCAACCCAGTAGGTCGGTGCGTAGTCGAGGCCGCGCCCCGGGTTGCGCGCCACCAGCGGGTCGTAGCGCGGATCGTACGGGCCGAGCACGCCGGGGCGGGGTTGGGTCATCTGCATCGTCGACTCCTCTCGTCGAAGCCGCCTGCCGCAGCGCGGCCGCACGGCGATCGAAGCCGCCAAGCGTAGGCCCTGCGAGGCGCCGCTTCTAGCGCCAGTTCGCGGCGATCCATGAGGCCAGCGGCGGCGCCTGGCTCCAGGCGGCAGTGCGATCTGGCCCTTGGACGGGCGCGCCCGCCCGACCTATCCTCATCGTGCGGCTGCGCCCGACGGTCGGGCGCAGCCGCCCACCGGAGAACGCCCCATGGCCCACGACCGCCCTGCCGTCGACACGCAGTTCCTCGCCGCCTTCGCCGACGCCTGGAACCGGCACGACATCGACGCGCTGATGAGCTTCATGCACGAGGACTGCCGCTTCCACGCGGTAGGCGGCCCCGATCTGCTCGGCCGCAGCTTCGTCGGGCGCGCGCAGGTGCGCGAGGGCTTCCAGCTTGCGTGGCAGACCTTCCCCGACGCCGCCTGGCTCGACGGCGAGCATTTCGTGTGCGGCCATCGCGGCGTCTCCGAATCGACCTTCAAGGGCACCAAGGCCGACGGCACGCGCATCGAGGCGCGCATGGTCGACGTCTTCACCTTCCGCGACGGCAAGATCGCCGTCAAGAACGCCTACCGCAAGGACCGCCCCGCGCTGCCGGCGGCGCACTGAAGCGCCAGCCGCGGGCGCGCGCGTCGGCGCATCGGCAGGTCAGTGCGGCGGCCCGGCCGCCTCGCGCTGCATGGCGACGATGATTTCGCCGAGGAGGCGGATGCCCGGCTCGATCGCCTTGGCGGCGATCGACGCGTAGCCGAGGCGAAACGCACGCCGCGCCGGCAGCGGGCCGTGGAAGAACACGTCGCCCGGCTCGATCAGCACGCCCTGGGCCTCGGCGCGCACGGCGAACTCGCCCACCTCCAGCCCCTCGGGCAGCGAGACCCAGCACGAGCCGCCGCCCGACACCGGCACCACGTGGCAGCCCGGGGCGTGGCGCGCCAGCGCGTCGAGCACGAGCGCACAGCGCTCGCGCTGCACCGCTGCCAGGCGGCGCAGCAGCGCATCGTGGTGGCCCAGCGACAGAAAGAGCGCGAACGCGCGCTGCACCAGCGCCGACGGGTGGCGCAGCATCAGCCGGCGCAACGCGCGCAGCTCCTCGATGAGCGGCGCCGGACCGACCACGTAGCCCACGCGCAGGCCGGGCGCAAGGCTCTTGGACAGGCTGCCGACGTAGATCACGCGCCCCTCGCCGTCCAGGCTCTTGAGCGCCGGGAACGGCTCGCCGTCGAAGCGGTTCTCGCTTTCGAAGTCGTCCTCGATGACGACGAAATCGTGCGCTGCCGCGCGCGCGAGCAGCGCCTCGCGGCGCGCCAGCGGCATCGTCACGCCGCTCGGGCACTGGTGGCTGGGCGTGGCGTAGACGTAGTCGACGCCGCCGAGGCGATCGTCCACCGGCAGCCCGCCGTCGTCGACCGCGAGCGGCACGATCGCCGAAGTGCGCGCCGCGAAGATGTTGCGCGCGTCCGGATAGCCCGGCTCCTCGATGCCCACGCGCGTGCCCTCGCGCATCAGCAGGTCGGCGATCATGTACAGGGCATGCTGCGCGCCCACGGTGACGACGACCTCGTCGGCCCCCGCCCAGACGCCGCGGCGCGGCAGCACGCGCGTGCGGATCTGCTGCACCAGCGATTCGTCGTCGCGCGTGATGAGGTCGGGCGCCCAGGCGCGGATGTCGAGCACCGACAGCGCGCGGTTGCAGCACTCGCGCCAGTCGGCGGTGGGGAACAGCGCCGGGTCGAACTGCCCGTACAGGAACGGGTACGGGTACTTCTGCCAGTCCGCCGGCTTGACGATGCTGCGCTGCTGCGCCGGGCGCTGCACGAAGCGCGCGGCCCACGACGGTTCGGCGCACGGCGCGGCGCGGGCAGCGGCCGACAGGTCGGCCCGCGCGCCACCGGCCACCACGGCGCGGCGCGCGGGTGCGGGCGGGCGCTTGGCGATCATGGCCGCGTTCACGAAATGCCCGCTGCGCTGGCGCGACAGGAGATAGCCCTCGTCGGCCAGTTGCTGGTAAGCGAGCACGACCGTGTTGCGTGCGACGCCGAGCTGCTCGGCCATCTCGCGGCTCGAGGGCACCGGCTCGCCGGCCGGCAACTGGCCGTCGAGGATGGCGCCCACCAGCATCTCGCGGATCTGCGCCTGCAGGCTCGCGCTCTCGCGCGCCGAACGCTGCAGCAGCTGTCGCCACATCAGGGCCGCAACCCGCTGCGCCATTCAGCCGCCCTCCGTTCGACTCATCGTTTTCCCTGATGCGCATCCAGCGCTGCACGCACCCGCCCGAGGAGAACACCACCGCGGCACGCGATGTGGCCTCACCGAACGGCGCGAACTGGCACTACTGCCGCGGCCGCTGCACCGACACACTGCGCCCCCCATGCACCGGCCGCCGCACGACATGCGCGGCACGACGCAAAAGACACCGGCTCGGCGAGCGCCCCGCGAGGCAAGGAGACATCGAACCATGAGCATACGGCCAGCGCCGACCGCGCACCACACGCGCCACGCGCATCCGGCGCCCGCACTACGCGCACCCGGCGCACGCACCGCGCCGCCACCGAACGCACCGTCGGCCGGCCTTGAACGGCGTCGAGCAGGCTGCCCATAATGCCCCGCACGCCGGCTGATCGAATCGGCGGCGCCCATCCACGTTCGCAAACACGAGGTTCGACATGAATTCAAATCTCTCCCGTCGCAAGTTCAACGTGGCAGCGGCCCAGGTCGTCGCCGGCTCGGCACTGGGTGCGTCGATGCTGGGCATGGGCGGCGCCCGCGCGCAGGCCAAGAGCGTCACCGTGGGCTACCAGACGATCGTCGGCCCGTTCCCCACGGCGATCGCCAACGGCGACTTCGAAAAGGCCACCGGCGCCAAGATCGACTGGCGCCAATTCACGTCGGCCGGCGACATCTCGGCCGCGCTCGCCTCGGGCGACGTGCCGATCGGCGTGATCGGCTCGACGGGCATCGCGGCCGCGGTCAGCCGCGGCGTCGACGTCGAGCTGTTCTGGATCCTCGACGACATCGGCCAGTCCGAGCAGCTCGTCGCACGCAACGGCTCGGGCATCAAGACGGCGCAGGATCTGGTCGGTAAGAAGGTGGCCGTGCCGTTCGTCTCGACCTCGCACTTCCACCTGCTGGTCGCGCTCGAGCGCATCTGGAAGATCGCGCCGTCCAAGGTGCAGATCCTCAACATGAAGCCGCCCGAGATCGTGGCCGCCTGGACGCGAGGCGACATCGACGCCGCCTACGTCTGGCCGCCCGCGCTCACGACGCTGCTCAAGACCGGCCACACCATCGTCACGTCGGAGGAGGTCGGCCAGAAGAGCGTGCCGACGTTCGACGGCCTGATCGTCGACAAGAAATGGGCCGCTGCGAATCCGCAGTTCATGGCCGCCTTCTGCAAGGTGCTCGCACAGGCCTACGGCAACTACCTCGCCAACAAGGCGGCGTGGACGGCGGACTCGCCGCAGATCAAGGCGATGACCAAACTGGTCGGCGGCGATGCCGCCGACAACGCCGAGGCGATGAAGATGCTGGGCTTTCCCGATGTGCAGGCGCAGATCTCGCCGACCTGGCTGGGCGGCGGCAAGAACGGCAAGGCGGTGCAGGCGCTCACCGCGAGCGCGCAGTTCCTCAAGGAGCAGCGCCAGATCGACAAGATCCCGGCCGACTACAGCGCCTACGTCACCGCCAAGTTCGCCGAGGCCGGCGCGAAGTAGCGCGCGGCATCGATGCGCGGCGTGCCGGCGCGATGGCCGGCACGCTGCCGACTCGAAGCAGGCGCCACCCCCGGCGTCGATCCAAGGGAGCAAGCCACATGGCCGCACAGACCGAAGCCCTGCACGTCGACGGCGTGAGCGTCGTCTTTCCCGGGCGCCAGCCCGGCGAGGAGGTCAAGGCGCTGGACAACATCAACCTCACGATCGGCACCGGCGACTTCGTGGTTGCGCTCGGCGCCTCGGGCTGCGGCAAGACGACGCTGCTCAGCCTGATGGCCGGCTTCCTCTCGCCCACGCGCGGCGAGCTGCGCCTGGGCGAGCGGCGCATCACGGGCCCCGGCTCCGACCGCGGCGTGGTGTTCCAGAAGCACGCGCTGCTGCCGTGGCTCAACGTCATCGACAACACCGAGTTCGGCCTCAGGCTGCAGGGCGTGCCGAAGGCCGAACGCCACGAGATCGCCGCCCGCAATCTGGCGCTGGTGGGCCTGCAGGACTTCCACAAGCACATGATCTACCAGCTCTCGGGCGGCATGCAGCAGCGCGTGGGCATCGCGCGCGCGCTCACCTGCAACCCGGCGACGCTGCTGATGGACGAGCCGATGGCCGCGCTCGACGCGCTCACGCGCGAGACCATCCAGGAGTTGCTGCTCGACGTCTGGAAGAAGACCGGCAAGATGTTCTTCTTCATCACGCACAGCGTCGAAGAGGCGCTGTTCCTGGCCACGCGCGTGATCGTGATGTCGCCGCGCCCCGGGCGCATCACCAACACCTACGATCTGACGTTCAACCGCCGCTTCCTCGAGACACGCGACGCGCGGGCGGTGAAGTCCAGCCCCGAGTTCATCAAGATGCGCGAGATGGTGCTCGGGATCATCTACGGCGACGAGCGCGCCGGCGAACAAGGCAAGGAGGCCGCCCATGTCTAGGCTGCAATGGCTCATTCCGCGCTCGCACGCGGTGGCGCAGGGCGCGGCCGCGGCGCGCGCCGGCGGCCTGTTCGCGACCAAGGCGGCCGCGCCGGGCCAGGTCTACGGCGCGCCGGGCCAGGGCAAGAGCGTCGCCATCAGCGTCGTGACCTCGATCGCGTTGTTCGTCGCCTGGTTCGCGATCACCAACCTGGGGCTGATCAAGCCGCTGTTCCTGCCCACGCCGCAGGCGGTGTGGGGCAAGTTCGTGCTGGCGCTCACCGAAGGCGTGGCGAACTCGACGCTCGCCGAGCACACCTGGATCAGCCTGCAGCGCGTGTTCGGCGCCTTCTTGCTGTCGTGCGTGACCGCGGTCCCGGTCGGCATCCTGATGGGCACCAACCGCTTCGTGCGCGGCGTCTTCGACCCGCCGATCGAGTTCTACCGCCCGCTGCCGCCGCTGGCCTACCTGCCACTGATGATCATCTGGTTCGGCATCGGCGAGCTGTCGAAGATCCTGCTCATCTACCTCGCGATCTTCGCGCCGATGGCGATCTCGGCGCGCGCCGGCGTGCGCTCGGTGTCGATCGAGCAGATCCACGCCGCCTACGCGATGGGCGCCTCGCGCCTGCAGATCATCTGGCACGTGATCCTCAAGGCCGCGCTGCCCGAGATCCTCACCGGCATGCGCATCGGCATCGGCTTCGGCTGGACCACGCTGGTGGCCGCGGAGATGGTCGCCGCCACGCGCGGCCTGGGCTTCATGGTGCTCAACGCCGCGCAGTACCTGCAGAGCGACACCGTGATCATGGGCATCATCGTCATCGGCCTGTTCGCGTTCGGCTTCGACCTGCTGATGCGCTACCTCGAGCGGGCGCTGGTGCCCTGGAAGGGCCGCGTGTAGCGCGCCGCGACGGGCCCGGGGGGCGAGCGCGCCAGCGCAGCGCGCACGCCCTCCGCCCCACCCGATGCAGGCTCCGCTGCCGCTGCTGCCGCTGCTCTGGGCCATGGCGGTCGTCGCGGCCGCCGGCGTCGTGCGCGGCTTTGCCGGCTTCGGCTTTTCGGCCGTCACGGTCGCCGGGCTCTCGCTCGTCGTCTCGCCGGTCGAGATCGTTCCGGTGGCCTTCGTCCTGGAAGTGCTCGCCAGCGTCCATCAGGTGCCGGGCAGCTGGCGCGACATCCATGCGCGCTGGCTGGGCTGGCTGGTGCTCGGCAACGCGCTGGCGATCCCGCTCGGCCTGGCGCTGCTCGGCTGGTTGCCCGAAACGCCGCTGCGCCTGCTGATCGGCACGCTGCTGCTGCTGGCCACCGCCGCGCTGCGCTCGGGCGCCACGGCGCATCTGGAGGCGACGCGCAGCGTGCGGCTGGCCACCGGGCTCGCATCCGGGCTGGCCAACGGCGTGGCGGCCATCGGCGGCATCATGGTGGCGGTGCTGCTCAGCGCGACGGCGCTCGAGCCGGCCGCGATGCGCGCGACGCTGATCGCCCTGTTCCTCTTCACCGACCTGTACGCGCTGGCCTGGGCCGCGGGCCTGTCGTGGCTTGCCGACGCGCCGAACGTGCTGCTGGGTGCGGCCACCGCGGCGTGGGTGCTGTGGATGCTGCCGCCGATGCTCGTCGGCATCGCGATCGGCCAGCGCGGCTTCGCCGGCATCTCGCCGGCCTCGTTCCGCCGTCGCGTGCTGGAACTGCTCATCGTCGTCTCGGGATTGACGATCGTCCACGCGCTGCGCGTGCTGGCCGCCTGAGGCCGCACCCGCGGCGTGCATCGGGCGCGCGCGGGCGCCTGTGCAGCGCGCGCGCGTCGGTGCACGCAGAGCGCCATGACGGGCCGATGCAGCCGAGGCGAGCGGGCCACGCTGCGTCTACCCCCGCGATGGCGTAGTGGGGCCTACCCACGAGGGTTATTCGCTGCCGCGTCCGACTGTGGTCCCATCGACGCGGGGCTCGTGCGCGGATGCGTGCGGGCGGGCGTGCGCAGGCGCGCGAGACAGGCGTTGAAGATCTGCATCGTCTCCGACAGTCACGACCGGGCCGACCCGTTGCTGGCCGCGGCGCAGGCGGCAGCGCGCGCCGGGGCCTCGGCGCTCGTCCACTGCGGCGACGTGATCGGCGCCAACACGCTGCGCCCGCTGGACGCACTCGGTGCGCTCGGCATGGCGGTGCATGTCGTGCACGGCAACAACCTGGGCGATGCGCTGGCGCTGGCGCGGATGGCCGAGGCCTCCGGCGGCTGGCTGCACTACCACGGCGGCGAGGCCGAGCTGACGCTCGGCGGGCGGCGCGTCTACGTCACCCACTACCCGCATCAGGCGCAGGGCATGGCCTGCACCGCCGACTACGACCTGGTGTGCTGCGGCCACACGCACGTCGCGGCGCTGGTGCAGCAACCCAACATCCGAGGACAGCGCACATGGCTCGTCAACCCCGGCACGGTGGCCGGCATCGGTGGTCCGCCGACCTGGGTGCTCGGCGATCTCGAGCGCATGAGCTTCGAGACCTGCACGCTGCCCTCGTAGCGGCGGCCGGCCCGGCAAGGAGGACATCGTCATGACGAGCACGGTAGCCAGCAGCCCGACGCTGCTCGTGGTGGGCGGCGGCATCGCC
>Ga0116167_1003578_pt1 | contig 12069 bp, 10 predicted proteins | sample AD_JPNMR3_MetaG_FD_89794 | JGI IMG/M metagenome (GOLD analysis project Ga0116167, IMG submission 89794) | Active sludge microbial communities of municipal wastewater-treating anaerobic digesters from Japan - AD_JPNMR3_MetaG | ecosystem: Engineered > Bioreactor > Anaerobic > Digestate | place...
ACAATCAACAGGGACAGACCTGAACTAAAGCCCCTCTTTGTCCGTGAAATGCTATTATTAACTTTAAAACAGGCAAAGAAGAAATTTAGATTCTCACTTCTAAATTTTGTATTTGTCTATACACATTGTCATTTTATTATAAGACCCAAAAGAGGGGAAAATCTATCAAAAATAATGCATTGGATATTGGGAACATTCGCCGTTAGATACAACAAAAGATTAAAAATAAGGGGGAAGGTGTGGTTTGATAGATTTAAGAGTGAAGTAATAGAAAAAATTGAGGATTTTGTGAGAAGTTTTAAGAGGATAAACGAAAATTTAAAGAAGAATAACATTCAGGAAGCATTAGAAAATTATATTTTCTGTGGTATTTTTTATTTTAAGAATAAAAATTTTGAATTTCTTGATAGATTACCTCTATTACTGGAATTTTTGATATGAGGTAAAAATTACTATTTACGATTTAAAATATTTTTTCTATATAATCTATAAAGTGATGTTAAATTATTTTTAAAGTAGGACAATTCTCTTTATTTTGTTTAAAAAAAATTATTTTTTTTGACAAAAAAAAGTCAATTTGTTATACTTTTTTAAAAAATGGGGTTATAAATGTCTGATGAAAATAAAGTAGAAAATAATAATAATAAGTCAACTACATCTTCTCAATCATTTTCTAATGTAGATTTTATTACAAAAATAATAGATTTTTTAACTGGCTCCACAAGTGAAGATCGTATAAGAAAGAGAAAACTAAAAGAAATTGCACGTCATTTAACACAGTTAAAATATAAATTTTATAATCCTAAAAAAGATTTAATTTTACCTGGCTTTGGAAATTATTTTTACGAGATATTTAGAATATGCCAGAATTTTTCAAAATTTTTTGATGTTAAGAATCATTCCAATACAATTAAAATAATTCTTTTTGATTCTTTATTAACCGAAAAACAGAAGAGTCTTAAAGAAAAATTAGAAAAAGAATATATAGAAGATTTAATAAGAAATAGCAATGATCTACATAAGGCAATAGAAGAGATCAAGTCTATTCTTAATAGTTTTGTAAAATCATTTGATTCTGAAATAGTAAAGATTATTAATACTACTTATAATCAGATTGTTGATCTTTCTAATATAATAAATTTTGATTGGTACTCTCTATTGCATAAAATGGATTCAAATATAACAGAGACAAATTTTAATTATAAGCCAAATTTTGAACCACTGGAAGGCAAATATGTTTTAGAGGATCTAATTTCAATTAATGATAACATTTTTACCTTAAATCTTAATAGTGATTGGAAGTATGTCTATAATTATGTCTCTATGGTATATGAAGACAAAACATTGGTGGATCTTTTAAAGAAATTGATTAGTCTTTTAAAAGTAATAAAAAAAGATGATTATCTTACAAAGATTATTCAGCTTATATCAAAAGATCCTTTTTTTAGCCCAAAGGATTTTCATTCAAAGGCTAAAATTGTTCAAGATTATATAAGTGGTTTTCAGATAGAAATTCAAAAAATAGTTCAGGAGACAATTAAACTTCATAATAAAGAAAAACTTAATAAACTTTTAGTAGAAATATTTAAAACAACAATTATTATAAGACTTAAAAATTATACTCAAAAGTTAGACGAGGCTTTAAAATCAAAAGGGATTCAAAATACTTTTAAATACATTGAACCAATGAATTATCTTAAAGCATTTTTGCTTGATATAGGAAAAGGGGATATTAAAGCAAGAATAGATCAATTGATTATAAAGGGAACATGGGATACAAATATTCATTCTTCTGAATATTCCTCTTTATTAGAAAAATTTAATATTCTTTCTGATAAGGTAATTGATTTTGATAACAAATGTGGCGAAGATGAAGTTTATGGGAAAGAATTAAAAAGATTAATGCTTGCTGTAAAACATGATTCTAAGGCAAAGATGCTACTTGTTAAATTGATAGAAAAGATAGACTCCAATGCTTCTCAAATTTTAATAGAAGGGATAAATATTTTAAATCTTGCAGCAAATTTAATAAAGGCATTAATAGAAGATTTCTCGTTAAAGAATCCAAAAATGATAATAAATTTTCATAAAATAAAATGGGATTTTCCTAATAGTAACATAAAAGCAGATCTTTTAGATATATATAAAAAAATATTAAATATGAATGTGTTGTTGAAAAATTATATTAAGACAGAGGAAAGCGAAAAAGAAAAAAAGTAAAGTCAACATCCTTATATTATATTTCTAAAAAAGGTATATCCTCTATAATTTTTTATCTTTATGTTTCTTTAATATTAATTATCATCTCTTTTAAAAGAAATTTTTTTGTCGGGATGATAATCTGACATTTTCTTTTCTTTTTTTGAGATATGTTTATTTTTTTATTTTTGGCATCACACAATATTATATTTTAGAAAATATCTCTTGATTTTTTTTCTTATTTTTGTTAAATTTTAAAAAAATTAGTTGATATTAATCACTATTTTTTATATATTAAAATAAAGAAAAAGGAGTTTATTATGGATGAAAAAATTAAAGAAAAATTAGATAATGCTTTTAAGAGTGGCAAAGATAGCCTTACTGATATTCAGGAGATAATAAAAAATATTACAAAAGAGGTTATTGATAAGTCAAAAGATAAGAGGGATGATATAAAAAAGAACTCTGGCGAACTTTTTAAAGAATTTGCAAAAACATTAAAAGATCTGGGAAAAGATTCTTTTGAATTTTTAAAAGCAGCAGGTGCAGGTGTTGTTGAAGGTATTAAAGAATCTTCAAAAGAGGATAATAATTTATTAAAACATGCTGGTGCCTCTATCTTAGATGCTTTAAAAAATTTAGGAGAGGCTGGTATATATGTAACACAGGAAGGAACAAAGAATCTTATGTCAGCAATAGAGGCTATGTTAAAAAAGGCTAAGGAAAAAAAGGAGAAAAAAGAAGATTCTAATTCAGATAAAGAATAAATCTAAGAATGTGTCATTTGTTGTTTTTTGTAAAATTTTAAATTAAAAACTCATTTTATTGTAGTATAAGTTATAAGTATGAGTGAAGAAAAAATAGATAATGTAAGTATTTCTTATGAAAAGAAGTTAAAAGAATTAGAGGAAAGAAAAGAGACTCTAAAAAAGAACTATAATAAAATAGAAACTTTTTTTAGATCTAAAGAAAGTCTCTTTGAAAAATTTAAACATATTCCAGTTGATGAAATAGTTCAAAATGCTCCAAAATATTATCCATTAATAAGAGTAATAGAGCAGATTAATGCTTTTTTAAATAATGATGTAAATTGGTTTAAAAGATTCATAAATAATAGTGGTATAAAATTTGATTGGGAAAAATATGAAAAGTGGAAAGCTGGAGTTGATTTTTATAAAACAAATTATGATGATACCTACTGCCCTACGAAATGGATACAACTTGTTCTGGACAAATTTATAGAAATTTTAAAACAACTCCAGATATTATTATATTTAGAATGTTATGTTGATGAAGATGATTTTAAAAAATTTTTAAAAAAACATCCAGATATTGATTTTAAAATAAAGGCCAACTATGTAAATAAGTCTCTGCCCTCTGAGGATATTGATTCCTTTTTTAAATTGATAAACGACTTAATAAAGGTAAATATTGAAAATAATCTCTCTTCAAAATTAATAATTGATACAAGAGTATGTATGGATGCTTACAGAAAGATCGATAATTCAAAAATATTTGAATTACTAAAAAGAAAGGAATTTTATATTAAGTATCGTCTCGAATTTTTAAAATTAACATCAGTAGCAGATAGATTTGAACTACCGTATGAAGAGGATATTATTTCAGTTGGAAATACCTTTTTGGAGACTTACAAAGATCTTGCCTTTATATATAAAGAATACAAAGATAGATTAATCGAAAAATATAATAAAATAAGTGCAAAGGTAAAAAAGTAGTTCTTAGTTGTTTTAAAATAGAGAGGTATAATGTATATCTTCTAAATTTTCAAATATCATAAATAATCTTTCAACACCAAGGGCAACCCCAGAACTTGGCGGAAGTCCGTACTTAAGACTATTTAAAAATCTTTTTGGCAATGTTAGTTTTTCTTTTGCTCTGTTTAGTTTTCTATTTGTTATTGTTTTTAAGAAATTTTCTTTTTGTCTCTTGTAATCTGTTAATTCCTGATAGCCATTTGCTATCTCTATTCCAAAAAGATAGAGTTCAAATCTCTTGCCATAACAAGAATTGTCGCACAATTCTGATAATTTTGCCATTTCATAAGGATACTCATAAACAATTACTGGATTTTCAAATCCAAGTTTAGGCTCAATAAAATTAAGAAAAAATTTAAAAAACATATCCTCTTTTGAAAGACTATTATTGTCTATTTTTAAAAAATTTGTAATCTCTTTTTTAAAAGATTCTTCATTTAAAGAATAATTATCCAGGTTTATGCTATATTCTGCGAAAAGATCTTTCACTTTAATTTTTTTTATAGAATCAAGTCTACACTCCCTATTTTTATAAATAAGTACATTTTTTTTATAAAGAGATTCTGATAAAAATTTTAATAGATTTAATATATCATCCATTATGACTTCATAATTACTGTATGCTCTATACCATTCAAGCATTAAAAATTCTGGCTTATGTAGAATAGAATTTTCTCCATAATTTCTAAACACCTTTGCAATCTCAAAAACTTTTTCAATACCTGATGTAAGAGCCTCTTTAAGAGAAAATTCTGGTGATGTTGGAAGATAAAAATTTTTACTTTTCCCATTATAATCAAAATATTTTGTCTTGAATGGCTCAAGATGATCCTCTACACCAGGGGATTCAACAAGTGTTGGAGTTTCTATTTCTAAAAAATCATTCTTATAAAAAAATTCTTTTGTTTTGTTTAAAAATAGAGTTCTATTTTTAAGAATTTTTAGCATATCAATTTTTGCATTGTTAAATTTAAAAAAAAGAGAGTTTTTGTCTTTTACTGGATTTAATATTGATTTTGTAAGAATTTTTATCTCTTTTCCATATATTTTGTCATCATTTCTTATACATCTAACAGATATGATATCCCCCTCTCTGATTTCATTTTCTTTCTCGATGAAAATATCAACACTGCCAGATATATCTATAAGTGTTAAAATGTTATTATTTAAATTATAAACTCTGCCATAGAGAAAAAATTCTTTATATTTACAGGCATCCTTTATAAAAATTCTTTTTAAAATGGCAATATCCCCTCTTGAATCTCTTCAATATCTTTTTTCTTCTTTTTTTCTTTTTTTTCTTCTTTATCTTGATTTTTCTCTTCTTTAATTTCTTCTTTTGCCTCTTCTTCTGGAATATCAGTGGATTGAAGGATTTTTATCCTGTTTTCAACATCAGAAAGTTTTTTTTCACAAAATCTGCTAAGCCTTATTCCTTCTTCAAAAAATTTAAGAGATTCATCAAGTGTTAAATTACCTTTTTCCAATTTTTCCGTAATTTCTTCAAGTTTTTTTAATGCCTGTTCAAAATCGATTTTCTTTTCCACAAAAAGGTCCCTTATATAATTTTATTGATAATAATTAATCGTAGTATATTAACAAAAAAAATCTTATAGGTAAATAAATTTTTTGACAAACTAAAAAAAATTATATATAAATATTTATATATAAAAAAATAAGGAGATCCCTATGAAAAATATACTGGTAATAGACGATGAGGAGAACATTCAAAATCTTTTATATGATATTCTTACCTCCGAAGGATATAAAGCAATTCTTTCAGATGGAGGTGAAGAGGCTATAGAAATTATTAAGAAACAAAAAATAGATTTGATAATACTGGATATGATGATGCCAAAGGCAACAGGACAGGAATTATACACATCTATGAAGGTAAAATTGTCACAGGAGGGATTAGAGGATAGGGTGCCACCAGCCATTATTCTTACTGCCCATCCTGGTGCAGAAAATACACAATTTTTATTAATGACTGAATCTGGCATAAAGAAACTCATTCCAAAGCCTTTTCAGATTTCAGAACTTTTAGAAGCAATAAAAGAGACAATTAAATAAAAATATTAAAATTTAAAATAAGGATAAAAAAATGAATCTACAAAAGGATATAATTAAAAAAATTTCTATTTCAGTAATATCTTTTGTCTTTTTATTATCAATAGGTTTAATAGCAGGGGATATCACCCTTCATCAGAAGGTATTTAAGACATTTATGATTTCTATATTTAATATTTCCCTTATTATTATTTTTTTCATATATATTTTTAATGAAAAAAGAACATTTGATAAAAAACCAAAGAATTTTTTATACTTTATTACATATTTTTTATATATCTTGATCCAGTATATTGTGACATTTTTTTCAAAAGAGATCTGTTATGATAGAGAATACCATTTTGGTAATTATATTCTTATTATTGTGTTTGCGGCATTGTTATTTTTATATTTAGAGAATCTTGAGGATTTTAAAATAGCAACTATTTTTGTAAACATATTTATATTGATTCTCTTTGTATGGTCTTTAATCGAATTGATAAAATCTGGTTTTAATTTTGGTTCATATAGGCCAAACTTTTCTTTTGGAAATACAACATATTTTGCCGCATATTATATAGCTCTTTTCCCTTTATCAATAGCATCAGTCATAATATGGTATGATGCTAAGAAAAAAATTTATGAAAATTGGTTTTCTATATTGAATGCTGTAATAGTACTCCTTGGGGCTCTCCCTTTACTCTTATCTCAATCAAGAGCTTCTCTTTTAGGTATTTATTTAGCAATTTTTATTGTATTTATTCCTGGTTTGTTTTTAATGCTTCCAAAGATTAAACTTCCAGTGAAAATAGGCATGATAGTTTTGTTAATATTTCTATTTATTGCCTTACCTATAATTCTATTAAAATATCCACCACCATTTGTAAATAAACTTGTGCCAAGGCTTGTTGCTACAATAGCAAATCCAGAATTTTTTATAAATGATAGAATGAATGGATGGTCTGGTGGCCTTGGTTTATTTAAGGATCATCCAATATTTGGGGCAGGACTTGGATCTGTTTATGCTTCATCTTTTAAATATATGAATAATCTTTTTTATATATATTCAGATTCAAATTCATTTAAACATGCCCATGGAGAGTATTTTGAAATTCTGGGTGAGGCTGGACTTTTTGGTATAATATTTTTCTCTATTCTTGTTCTTTTTATACTTGTTAATATGTTTAAAAATTTTACCTCTGATAAATATAATGTTACTTATAGAGTTCTATCTTTGAGTATTGCTGCTGGAGTTTTTGCTGTTCTTATAAATGAGATATTTAGTTTAACATTAAGAATGAGTGTCTCAATGACTGCTTATTTTTCTATTCTGGGGATGGGTGTTTTTTTAATTTCTATAAGAGAAAAAGCCCTTATTAAACCAATAGAAGAGAAAAAAACAGTTAAATTGCCAGAATTTTTAGAAAAGCCTCTTAATACTAACCAATTGTATATTGTCCTTGCTATTTTTTTACTATTTACAATTATTGGTTTCTTTTTAATAATGCCAGTATTTAGAGCAGAATATAATATAAGAAAGAGTTATGATGGCAAGTATCAGCAGGAGGTAAATTACTATCTTAATAAAGCAGTAACAATTATGCCTGGCAATCCTTATGCCTGGACACAGAAGTATCTATTTGATTTTAATGTGTATCAAGAATTTTTAAAACAGGGGAATTATAAGAGTGGCTCTTTCTTTCAAGAGGAGGAAAATCTTTTTAATGAGGTAGTCAAAGATCTTAATATGTTAAACTCAATAATACCGGGTTATCAGGATGTATATTCTAAATATATGCAGCTTTATATAACAAGATATGACTTTTTACTAAGAAAATATAAGGCATTACAAAATATTGAGGATTTAAAGAAAAGCGTAGAGTTACTTAAATTAGCTCTTGAGAATCTTGATAAGAGCCTTAAAATGAATTTTCTCAATGAAGGGAATCATTTGACAAGGATGCTTGTTTTGAATCTTTTAAATAATAAGGATCAAATTAAAGAAAATATAAAAGATTATCTGGTTGCAAGAGTATATCTTGATCTTTGTAGAGGAAGGCATGTTGTAAAGGAGAGGGTAAAAATAGAAATAAAAGAGGGAGATTCAAAGGTGGAACTTATTGATAAGATTTATAATGTTACTATTGGTGAAAATGATATAAATAGACTCGTTGAGCCTGTGTTATTGATAAAAAATATAAACGAATTAAAAGAATTCTTTGATAATGAGATTAAAAAAATATTTAACTATGATATAAATAAGAAATGAGAGTAGTCTTAGCAACAAAGAATAAACATAAACTTTTAGAATTTAAAAATATATTCAAAGAGTCATTGGAAATTTTATCTCTTTTAGATATTGGTTTTAATGAGGAGATAGAAGAAACTGGTACCACTTTTATTGAAAATTCTTTAATAAAATGCAAAAAAATTTATGAAAGTGTAAAAATGCCAGTCCTTGCCGATGACTCAGGTCTATGTGTAGAGAGTTTAAATTATGAGCCCGGGGTTTTATCTGCTCGATTTGGTGGTAAAAATTTAACAGATAAAGAGAGATATGAATTACTCCTTACAAAACTTGATAGAAATAGAAAACATAATGCAAGTTTTGTTTGTGCTCTTTCATTGTATATAAATCCAAATAGAATTTATGTAATTCAGGAAGAGGTAAAAGGAGAGATTACCTTTGAGCCTAAGGGGACAAATGGTTTTGGCTATGATCCTATTTTTTATCTTCCAGAACTTAATAAGACCATGGCTGAGTTATCAGCAGAGGAGAAAAATAGAATATCCCATAGAGCAAAAGCTTCTTATATATTAAATAAAATTTTGCAATTTGGAATTTAAAACAGATCTTTAAAGAAATGTTTTAGATTTATATTTAATAAAATAAATTATTTTTGTTAGTAGTTATTATTTTGTATATTTAATATGCTGAAATTAAAAAAATTAGGCAAATTTTAATTTTTACAGATTTTTTTCTCGTTATTCAAGGTAGAATTTTAAACTAAATTAGTTCTTTATAGAATTCTTTAAAAAAGTTTAAAAAAAGAAAAGGGATATCCACATTGAATATCCCTTACTTTTTTTATTGTTTAATAATGTTACGCATTATTTTTTATAAAATCTCTCATAAAATCAGCAAGTAGTTTACAACCTTCTATTGGCATAGCATTATAGATTGAAGCTCTCATTCCTCCAACTGATCTATGCCCTTTAAGTCCAACCATATTCTTTGCCTCTGATTCTTTGATAAATTTAGATTCTAATTCTGGGTTTTTAAGAGTAAATGTTACATTCATAGTAGATCTATTCTCTTTTACAGCATGGCCTTTATAAAAACCATTACTCTGATCTATTACATCGTATATTAATTTGGCTTTCTCCTCATTGATCTTTTTAATGCCTGGAATTCCGCCAATTGATTTAAGCCATTTTAATGTCAAATTAACCATATATATTGAAAATACTGGTGGGGTATTATAAAGAGAGTTTTCTTTTGCATGAGTAGAATATCTTAACATTGTTGGTATATTATCGCTCTCTCTTTCATATAAATCTTTTCTTATAATAACAATTGTAACACCAGCAGGTCCTGCATTTTTTTGAGCACCAGCATATATTAAACCTATATTTTTCCAGTCAATTTCATAAGAAAATATATCACTCGACGCATCTATTATAATAGGAACACCATTGGTATCTGGAAATTTTTTATATTGAACTCCTTGAATTGTCTCATTAGAAGTAATATGAACATAGCAGGCATCTTTTGTAAAATTAAAAGTAGAGGGCACTCTATCAAAATTTGTCTCCTTTGAAGTTGCTGCTATGTTTACCTTTTTACCCAAGATTTTAGCCTCTTTTATAGCCTTTTCTGACCATGAACCACTTATAACATAATCAGCAATCATATTATCTTTAATGAGATTCATAGGAACCATAAAAAATTGACTTGAGGCTCCACCCTGGAGTAGTAAAATATCATACTCTGCCGGAACAGACAAAATTTCTCTTATTAGTTGAAGTGTTTCATTATGAACATTTTCATATAATGGTGTTCTGTGAGATACCTCCATTATAGACATTCCACTATTATTAAAATTAACAAGCTCACTTGCTGCCTTTTCTAACGCCTGTAAAGGCAATATAGCAGGTCCTGCACTAAAATTAAAAATTCTTTTCATATAAAAACTCCTTTTTTCTTTAAAAAAAAATTACTTCTTAAAAATACAATATTTAAGAAAATATCTCCTTTTTGTATAAATAATTATTTTAAATATTTTTTAAATATTATTGATGAAATCTCACTTATACTAAAATCATTTAAATTTAATTTTACAGGTAATAAAACAAAATAGTTCTCCTCTTTTAAAATATTAATAACATAATTCTGATTTATTAATGGGTGATCTTTTAATTTAATATTTTCTTTTAACGAATTATCTTCCACAAAACTTATAATACTATAATTCTTATTAAATAAAATTTTATAATATCCTTCTGTAATATGTCCATCCTTCTGTAACTTGTAAGAGTACTCTTTTATATTAAGTACATATCCATTACCAACAAATTCCCCTTGTAAAAAATCAAATATTTCGACACTTCTTTTTTTATTAATTTCCTCTTTTTTTTCATTTACATATTCTAAAAATGGTTTTGCAAGTCTTACAAAATCCGCTATAAAAAAAGTCTCAGGCCCGCTTACTTTTAAAGATTTATCATTCATTAAATATACATCCATAAATTTTATATAATTGTTGTTAGGTTTAGAAAATTCAGTAAGAAATAACCTTAATCCGGGTCTCTGCTGATCCCAGATTCGTGATATTTTGAAAATGCTATATTTATCTATATAATCACCATGCTTTATGTTTACTTCTAATGGATTATCTGAAAAGAATAGAAATTGAATATTTTCCTCATTTAGAAGATCTTCGCTAATTTTATTTTTTTCTATCATGGTTTGATAATCGAGTGGATACCAGAAGCCTAAAATATAATTAAAATATTTTTCTTCAGAGTAATATATAGTAGAATTCAATATGTTATTATTTATAGTAAATTCTTCTGTTTGAACAATTTTAAAAGTAGAAGAATTATAATCCCATTCATAAATTTCTTTTTTTTGAATATTTGTGTTTGTCGAGCTAAAACTGCTGTTTATTGTGACAATATTATTTATAATAAAATATTTCGATTTATCTGTTTCTATTTCTTTATAATTAATAGTTACTGAGTAATCTCCTGTGAATTCTTGAACAATATTATAATTTTCATTTTCATATTTTATTATAACAAGAATATTTTTATTATCTTTTGATTTACCTTCAATGACCAAACACATATCCTTTTCATAAAAAAGATTCCCGGCATGTAATGAGAAATTGGATGAATAAAATATATTGCTATCATAAATAAATTTTATCTTTAAAATATCCCCTTTTGCTATATCAAATAAAACAACAGTTACATTAGATTCCTCATCTTTCTTATATGCAATAATATATTCTTCATTTAAATCACTATCAGCATTTATAACCTTATTGAAAACAGGTATAAAATTTTTTCCGAAAAAAAACTCTAACTTTGAATATGGGAAAATTAATTTAATCTGGTTTGTCTTATTTGAAATATTGATATTTTTTATTGAATCATTTATTAAATTGCCATTTTTTGAGTCATTGTTAGCTTTTTGGCATGAAGAAAAAATAGCTAAAAGCAGAATTATACAAAAAAAAACTATTTTTTTCATCTTTTTTAGAAAAAAATCCTTTTGTTTAGAAATGAAAAGAGAAGTCTCTCTTTTGTGTTTCAATATAAATTTTTTTTTAAATCTTGTCAATGATAGTAATATTAAAAGAATTAGCGGGGTGCGATTTTATTTTTAGGAAAAATTTTTTAATTTTTTTTCTAAAAGTTGTAAAGGATTTTATTAAAAATTTTGTGATTAATATATAGAAAATATTTTTTTAAGAGGAGGATTAAATATGAAAGAATTTGATTTTGTATTGAATAAATCTCTATTTGATAAAATTAAATA
>Ga0116167_1003585_pt1 | contig 12059 bp, 6 predicted proteins | sample AD_JPNMR3_MetaG_FD_89794 | JGI IMG/M metagenome (GOLD analysis project Ga0116167, IMG submission 89794) | Active sludge microbial communities of municipal wastewater-treating anaerobic digesters from Japan - AD_JPNMR3_MetaG | ecosystem: Engineered > Bioreactor > Anaerobic > Digestate | place...
ATAGGTGAAAAGAATGCCATTAGTTTTAACTGCTGAAAAATTAGGTTTTGAGAAAGGAATCGAAAAAGGAATCGAAAAAGGAATCGAAAAAGGAATCGAAAAAGGAATCGAAAAAGGAATCGAAAAAGGAATCGAAAAAGGAATCGAAAAAGGAATCGAGAAAGGAATTGATAAACAAAAAATTGAGACTATAAAAAGAATGTTTCAAAAAGGATATAAAATTAATGATATTGCTGATATATTAAATGTTAGTAAAAATAAAATTTACCGAATTAGTAAAAGAATAAAAAATAATAATTAAAGAAAAATAAATTAATTTATTACAGCAAAATAATTAGAAAATGAGAATTTTAATAATAGGTCAGGGCGGCAGAGAATATGCATTTGCTAAATATTTAAATAAAAATAATGAAATATTTTTTTATCCTTCCAATAATTTATTAAATGAAATATACCAATCATTAAATGAAGAAAAAAATTTAATAAATGAAATAAAACAAAAAAATATTAATTTATGTATTATAGGACCAGAAAAATATTTAGCACAAGGTTTAGTTGATAAATTAAAAAAAGAAAATATTTTAGTTTTTGGACCAACAAAAAAATGTGCTTTGCTTGAAACAAGTAAATTATTCGCTAAAAAATTTATGATTAAATATTCTATCCCTACTCCAAAATTTTTTGTAATAAACAATTTAAAAGAAGGTAAAGAAAAAATTAATAAATTTCCTGCTGTATTAAAATATGATGGATTAGCAGGTGGTAAAGGAGTGGAAATATGCTGGACAAAAGATGAAGTAAATAATTATTTAATAAATGTATTTGAAAAAAATAAATTTGGAAAAATCAAGCCAATAATTATCGAAGAATATTTAAATGGCGACGAATTATCTGTTATTTGTGCAGTATCAAATTTTGAGTATTTTATTTTCCCGCCTGCACGCGATTATAAAAGATTACTTAATAATAATAAAGGTCCAAATACTGGTGGTATGGGTGCTGTTGCATCTCAAAAAATAATAAAAAAATCATTATTAAAACAAATTGAAGAACAAATAATAAAACCAACAATTAATGGCTTAAAAAGAGAATGCTTGGATTACACTGGTTTTTTGTATTTTGGATTAATACTCACAAAAGAAGGTCCAAAAGTATTAGAATATAATTGTCGATTTGGCGACCCAGAAGCACAGGTAATTTTACCATTAATAAAAGGTGATTTTGCAAAATTTATTTTTAATCTTTGTAAAAAAATTTTTGATAAAAAAATTATTCAATTTTCAAATAAATGGTCAATTTGTGTTGTGTGTTCTGCGCCTGGTTATCCTGAAAATCCAGAAAAGAATCTTGAAATTTTTGGTCTTGAAAAAATTAAAAAATCACAAATATTTTTTGCTGGTATTGACAAAATAAATAAAAAATATTTTACTAATAGTGGTAGAGTTTTAGCAATTGGTTATACACATAGAAATTTTAATATTGCAAGAAATATAGTCTATTCTGAAATAAAAAAAATTAAGTGGAAAAATATTCACTTTCGAAACGATATTGGCAAAGAATTTTTAAAATGAAATTTATAAAAAATATTTTTTTTATTTCTTTTATTTTATCATCCTCTCTTTTTTCAGCTGCTTCAATTTCAAATTTAACAAATTCACCAGACCCAATTGCTATTGGAAATTCAACTACAATTAATTTTACTTTATCAAATAATAATCGTGATATAATGATTGGTATCTGGAATGAAACTGGTGTGCTTGTTAGAAAATTAATTGTTCAGGATACAACAACAGGTGCAAAATCAATTATCTGGGATGGTAAAGATGATTATGGTAATAATTGTCCAAAAGGTATATACAAAGCCAAAATATTAGTTGGAATGAATTTAACTAATACATTAAATATACAATCAAATGAAGCATTTTCAGAACCAACAGATTTAGCAGTTGATGCTGATGGTAATCTATATGTCGCTGATTCTAATAATAATAGAATACATAAAATAAGTAAGGATGGAACACATTTATGGGTTAAAGGTTCTCTTGGTAGTGGTGGCACAATTGGTGGTGAACCAGAATTTGATTATCCGCGGGGCATAGCAGTCGATAAAAATGGTTATATTTATGTATCAGATATGAATAATGGTAGAGTGCAAAAATTAAATCCTGATGGAACTATTAATGATACTGATTTTGCACAGGTTGATGCTGATTATCAACTTGACGGAACAGTATATAAATTACGGGGTCTTGATTGTAATGATACTTTTCTATATATAATTTATGACGATGATGGCGCAGCAAATAATGATGGGGACAATGTCTGGATAAGAGAAATAAGGTTATCAAATGGCTCTTTAAATAAAAGTTATAGAAACGGAACACAATTTGTAAATAATGATGCATCAGGATATGAAGAAATAAGTGATGTAGTTTGTGCTCGTGGTATGCCTCCTGTTGCTAATGATACTTATATTGTTGTTTCTGTACCATCGCAAAATGTTAATAGTATGTATATAATAAGACAGAATGGCACTGCAACATTAAAATTTAGTGGTTATGGAAATTTTCAAGGTCTTGCAATTGATTCTGGTACTGATGCTGGTAATAGAACTATATTTGCTGTGGATGCTAATAATAATTTAATTTATAAAATGATATGGGATCAAGGCACAACACTAACAATATCTGATACTTTTGGTGATAATGAACCGAGTTGGACAGCAAATAATATTTCACTAAATAGTCCAAAAGGAATTGCTTATGATTCAACAAGAAATTATTTATGGGTAGCAGATACAAAAAATAATAGAATATTACGATTTAATTCAATAAATGGTGAATATCAATTAGCAATAAATTCACCAAATTGGGCAATGTCTCAACCAAAAGATATAGCAGGTGATAGCGCAGGCTTTATTTATGTCTGTGATTATATAAATAATCGCATACATAAATTTAACTATAATGGCGAAGAGCAAGAAGGCTGGCCAAAAGGTAAATTTGGTAATGGGGGAGTAGTTGGTGGCGAACCTGAATTTAATGGCCCTTTTGGAATAGCAATTGATAGTGCTGGTTTTATTTTTGTTACAGACCAGAAAAATGGAAGAATCCAAAAATTAAATTCAGATGGTACTATTAATGATTCAAACTGGGCTAATATAAAAGTAAATGATACTTATCCTTTTAATGTTAATAATCATTGTTTGCGCGGTTTAGCTATTAGTGATACATTTTTATATTATATGTTTGATGATGATTTAGTAAATACAAGTAATGAACGAATCTGGTTAAGAAAAGTAAATTTGAATACGAAACAAATAACTGCATTGTTAAATAATGTTGATTGGGGAAAATTAGGTAATAATAAACCATCACAAAGTTATCCGATTGTTAATGATTTAGTGATAGAATCAACAGATAAATATCTATATATCACAAATGCTGATATGCCAGGTGATGCAACAAATAGTAATGTTTTAAGAAAAGTCCAAACAAGTAATGGCACATATATAGATTTAATTTCAAATGCAGGTGAAGTATGGGGAATAGCAATAGATGAATTTGATGTGCTATATATAACAAAATGTTATGATGCAACAACAGGTTCAAAAACAACAGAAAATAAAATATATCGTTATTATGACCCAAATATACCTCCTACCACAAATCCTTCTACTCTTGGTGCAAGTGGTTCTGCTAATGCTACTTTATTAGGGCTAAGTTCAACAGGTTATGGTTATATGCCATGGGGCAGTTATGGCGCTGGTACAGGTCAGATGAATCGTTGTGATTTTATTTATTATGATAAAATAAATAAATGTTTCTGGGTTTCTGATTCTTTTAATAATCGTCTTATGCGCTGGAATATTTCTTATGATGAAACTAATTTAGAAAATTATGAAGAAGAAATCACAATAGAAAATCCTGCTGATACACCACAAATAATTGGAATAACTATTTATGGAAATAATGTAAATTATTATTCATCAGAAAATAAATATTATCTAAGGGATGGTGATAATGATACATTAATTATAACATTTAATGTAACAATGGACACAAGTATTTTACCTGAAGTTGTAATTGTATTTGCAAATAATTACGAAACAACTGTAACAATAAAAAGTTACATAACAAATACCTGGATAGGAACTTTTAATGTTCCAAATAATTGTGATGGAATAGCAAAAATACGAGTAAGTAATGCAAGAGGTTCAGCAGGTCAAGGAAATAAATTACAGACACCTAATCCAGATGAAAGTAAAACATTTGTAGTGGATGCAACACCGCCTGCTCCACCAGTAATAGATTTAGCAAATCCAACAAATACTACATCAAATCCTATTGCACCTGCTGTTCAAGGTTCTGTAAATGATGCTAATCCTGATATTGTCCATATTTATACTTTTCCTTATGCTACAAATGATACTTATGTATTTAGTCAAACAAACATAAAAACTGATGCAACTGGAAAATTTGCAGCAGTAAATGTATTATTACAAACACCAGCACCATCAGTAAATTATATAGCAGGTGTGGCAGTAGATAAAGCAGGCAATATAAGTGATACATCATCGCCGAGAATTTTAGTAAATTTTTTAGCAGGTAATCCTGGTGTTAGTGATATTACGCCAGACCCTGATGCTGGTTTGTATATAAATGATAGTGGAACATTTTTTATTAAATATACTGCTGCTGAAAATATTACTGTTCCCTGCACAGTAATTATTTACATTCCTGATGGCTGGACTCCTCCTCAAAATTCTTATTCTTCTATAGCAGGTTATGTAAGATTAAATAATGATTCAAGTAATGTAAGTGATATAACTATAAAAACAATAAATTCAGGTGAAACATTTATTATTGTTACATTCTCCTCAATGACATCAGGTGGTTATTTTATTGTAAATTATGGTGATACACAAAATGGCTTATATCCTGGTGCAGTTGCTACAATAACACAAAATGCTAATCTTGGTGAAAATGTATTTATTATGCAACGTCAAAAATCAGGCAGTAATTTAGAAGATGTAAAATCAGATGGAATTTTTGTTCGTGGCAGACCTGTTGAAGTCTGGACTGTTGATTATGCTGGTAGTGATACTTTATATAAAGGACAAACTGATAAAAAAATGCTTGAGATATATTTAAAAAATTTAAGTTCATACAAAACAACAGAAATTGTTGGTTTGATTCTTGATATTGAAGATACGCAAAATAATTCTGTTATTCCATCATCAGTAATTTCAAAAATAATAGTAAAAAATAGCACTCTTGATGTAATCTATGTTAGTGATGAAACAATAGAAGCAAGTGGTAAACAAATAAATTTAACATTTTCACAAATATTAGAATTGCAACCTCTTGAAACAAAAGTATTAGAATTATTTATAAATGTTCCAGTAAATGCAACAGGTGCAGGATTCAGAATCGACATAAATGATTCTGGTTCAATAATTGCCAGAAATAAAACAAATCCATCAGTAAAAATATATGGTGAAGCAAAATCAGGCTATGCTTTTAATGCTATGTATTCTAATTATTTAAAAATAGCAACTGCCGAGGCGGCCACTGATTTAAAAATTCAATATTCTAATTCAATACCATCAACAGTATCAAAAGGTCAAACAAATGTTCGAATAATGAGTATTACATTTGTAAATCCAATAATTAATTCAGCTGCTGTAAAAATAAATACAATAAAATTAAAATCACTGGATGCTTATAACAATAGTCAAATTATGAGTAACATAATAGGAAGAATAAAATTACAAAAAAATACAGGTTCACCAATTTATATAAATTCAACAACAATACCAAATTCAGATAGTATTGTTTTAACTCCAAATGATTTGCGAATTTATTATAATGATACTTTAACAATAGATGTTTATGCTGATATAAAACTGGATGCTACTTCTGATTCTTTTAAGTTTTCGTTATTTGATTCATCATATATAATTGCAGTTGATGCAAATGTTCAAACAAATCAGTGCACAGTTACAGGTTTAACACCAACAGATACTTTTCCAATGAATACAGATTCTTGTTTAATTCAATTACCAGCAAAAATAAATGTAAAATACATTTCTATAAGCGAAACAACAGTAATACGAGGAAATGAATTTAATGTAAATGTATATATAGAAGCAGAAAATAATCGTGCTAATGCTTATATAATTCCATCGAGTAGTGATTTAAAATTTATAATAAATGGAAGTGATTCAACAACTGAATTTAATATAACATCATATCCATCTGCAATAACACTCAATAGTGGTAGTGGTGAAACATTAACATACACTGTAAAACAAAATAATGGCTTTTCAACTGGTGAAGCAAGCATAAATATTAATACATCTGCATATAGACCTTTATCTTTTGATTTTAATGATTATTTTTATGGGGCACAATCAATATTATCATCTGATACTGATGGGGCTGATATAATTGATACAATAACAATAACAAATAAATTAGCAGATGTAATTGCTGAAGTTGTGGCTGATACGATGCCTACTGCAAATTATCAAAATATAGTAGTATTAAAATTAAAAATAGTTAACAATAGTATAACAGCAGATAGTTGTAATCAAATTGCTGTTAATACAAATAATACTTCAAATTCAGATGTTAAATATATAAAATTATGGCTTGACCAAAATAAAAATGATATATTTGAACCAGCAGTTGATACACTATTAAATACTGGTGCTGTTGATGATGGTATAGAAACATTTATAAATTTAGGAATAACAATAAATGGCAGTGATTATCAAAGATTTTTTATTACTTATGATTTAAATACAAATGTAACTGATAGTAATATACTTGATTGTTATATACCTGCTAATGGAATATCTTTATTAAATGCTGGTAATTTAGAAGCAACACAATTAAATTCATCTGGCACAATAATAATAAATGTTATAGCAAAAAAATTAAGTATTACTCCACAAAATAGCACAGCTGCACTTGGCACAATAAAAACTTTAACATTATCAGCAGTTGATGAATATGGTAATATTGATTTAGGAAAAAATATATCTGTTTCAGTTACAATCACAGATTCTTATTCACCTTCAGCATATATATATTCAACAACTCCATCTGGCTGGATAATAAATAATAATCAGGCAAGTGGAAATTTATCAAATGGTGTTGCTACTGTTTCTATTTTTGATGCTACTAATATCGATACTGTTAATGTTGCACTTATTTCATTTCCAGTTCTTGATAATTATGACACTGCTTTAATTGTATTTAATCAGGAAGCAAATGCTGCAGTATATAATATAACACCATCTTATCCTGCTGCTGGTGAAACTGATATTTTAATTCTTGATATTTATATAAATAATCCTGCTTTAAGTGATACAATAACAACAATAACAATAAATTCATTAAATACAAATGATAGTGATATTTATTTAGTAAAATTATTTGTTGATAGTGGTGCAGTTGGTTTTAATGGGTCAAACATTGATAGTTTATGCGCCTCAGCTAAATTTAATAATGGCACAATTTCATTTACAAATTTGAATATAAGTGAATCAAATGGCGTGCGAATTTTTATTACTTATGATTTAGATACTCAAATTACTGATAATAATTATCTTGATGCTTATATTCCAGTAAATGGAATAACATTAGCAACTGCTGGGCAAATCACTAATGAAATATTAAATAGTGGCGGTGGCTTATCTCAAATAAGAATAAATGCAAGTCAATTAAAAATAACACCATCGATTGCATCAACTAATGCTGGTGTTTCTGCGACAAAAACTATTTCAGCAATTGATAAATATGGAAATATTGATAAAGATTATTCAAATCAAATCTCAATTTCAAAAACAGGTTCTGCTTTTTTTGTATCAACAACTCTGTCATCATATTCAGGAATACCTGCAGGTCCATTAAAAGGTTATTTAATAAATGGCGAAGCAAATTTTGTAATAAATAATAATATTGGAGAAATAATCACATTAACAGCAACTTCAGTTGGTATAAGTGAAACTACAGCAATACATCAATTTAATGAAAAACCAGTTTATGTTTATATCACTTCAATAACAGATAACTATGATACATATAATCAACAAATAACAATAAATGGCACAGCAGCAAATGTTCAAAATGGCGATTCTGTTTTTATATATTTGAATACAAATTTACAATGCACAAATATCATTTATAATGATACATTATGGACAGGCACTGCATTTTTAAATGGTTTTGGTGATTCACTAATAATAAAAATAGTTAGAAATGCAGGAAATATTGGTTATGAAACAATAACAGTAAATTTTTATGATACACCAAATATAAAAATAGTATCACCAGAAAATAATTATAGCACAAATGTAATGCAAATAACAATAAATGGAACAGCATATAGTTTAAATAAAAATGATAGTTTAATTATTTATAATGATTTTGATACACAATATATTTTTACTTTTACTTCTTATAATCAAAACTGGTCTGGCACAACAATATTAAATGAAATTTATGATACAATAATTGTTAAAGCAATTGATAGATTTAGCCGAACAGCATACGACACAATAATAATAAATTATGATACAATACCACCATCAAAACCAATAAATTTAAGTGCAATAGCAATTTTGACTGGAATAAATACAGGTGTGTATTTAAAGTGGACTGGCAATTCTGAAAGTGATTCTTATGGTTATAATATTTATCGTGATACTGACCTTGATAATGTTTATGAAAAAATAAATAATAGTATTATTTTAAATACAACAACTTTTTTAGATACAAATGTAATTCAAGGTGAAACATATATTTATAAAATTAGTTGTCTTGATTTATTAGTAAATGAAAGTTCTTTATCTGATTCAGCATCAGCACCAAATTTAATTGTTTTAATAAATACTTCTGTTGATTCAAAATTACTGCCAGGTGATACATTTTTTGTAAATATAAATTTTTATAATAATGGTTTTTCATTTGCTACTAATCCAATAATTTATTATAATTTAGGTAATGAATTCTTATTTGATACAAATACATTTTTAAATAATTGTAATGTTGAATATTTTAATAATAGTGATTCTAACTGGTATTCAACACCAACAGGTGAAATTACAAGAATAAGATGGATATTAAATAATTACATTTATCCAGCAAATGATACATCAGGAAATACAGTTTCAGTGCGAGTTAGATTAAAATAAGAGTAAATTAAAATGAAAATAAGTTGTGTAATAATTTGTAAAAATAACGAAAAGATAATTGAACGCACTTTAAAATCAGTGCTCTGGTGTGATGAAATTATTATTGTTGATTCTGGTAGCACTGATAATACTCTTGAAATATGTAATAAATATAATTGTAAAATTTATCAAAAAGAATTTACTGGTTTTGGTGAATTAAAAAGATATGCTGTTTCTTTAGCAGAAAATGATTGGATTTTATCTATTGATTCTGATGAATTAATAAGTGAAGAATTAGCAAAAGAAATAAAAAATGAAATAAATAATAATTATGAGAATTATGTTGGTTTTACATTTTCAAGAGCACTTTTTTTTCTAAATAAAAAAATGCGTTTCGCAGGAACTTTTGATAAAAAAATTTTAAGAGTATTTAATAAAAAATATGGAAATTTTAATAATAATCTTGTTCATGAATCAATTGAAATAAATGGCAAAACAAAACATTTAAAAAATATTATGTATCATTATAGTTATGATTCAATATTTGACTATTTTAAAAAATTTAATGATTATACAGAATTAGCAGCAAAAGAACTTTATCATAAGAAAAAACAAAAAAATCGACTTTTAATAATTCTCCGTTTTCCTTTTGAATTTATTAAAAGATTTATTTTTCAACTTGGTTTTTTAGATGGTTATTATGGTTTTGTGTGGTCTTTTTTTTCTGCTTTTTATCCTGTCGTAAAATATATGAAAGTTTATGAATTGTTTAAAGAAAATAAATTTAAAAATATTGATAGGCAAGTTCTTTGATATTTTAATTTTCTTAAAATTAATAATTTAATTTCAGAGAGTCAAACTAATATACATTTAAAGAGTTTGCAATTTACTTTCGGAAATTATTTTACTGTTAATAATATTGACATATAAAAAATACAATTATATAAAAATTAGAAAATTTATAAACAAAAGAAAATTTATATTATATGAAAAAAATAAAAAAATTAATTTTTAACTTTCTAAAAAAAAAGAAAGAAAAATTGCTTAATTTAAAATACGATGAGATTGAAATTTGCAAACATTGTAATGCCTCTATATACCAGTATAATAAATTATGGGCTAAATTACAAAATTAAAAAATTCGAGGTTTATTATGTTTAAAATAAAGATTGCTCTTATTTATCCAGAATTAACAGAAAAACGCGGTTCGCAAAATGTTGTTTTGTGGTGCGCTAATTTATTAGATAAAAAAAAATATGATATTACTCTCTTTACAAAAAGTATAGATATTAATTTATGGAATGAATTTAAAAATGAATTTGAAATTAAATTATTAGATAATAAAATATTTGGTTTTTATGCTGTTAAATCTGCTTATATTCAAGCATTTTTATATAAAAGATTTTTACAAAAAGAACTAATTAAATTTGATATTGTTTTTCCACATAATTATCCATCAAATGTTTGGGTTTATCATGCTTTAAAAAATGTCAAAAATAAACCATATATTATTTATTACTGCCAGGAACCACAAAAACATTTATGGGGTTATTTAACTGATATTCATCAGCAAGAATTATATAAATATTATAATTTAGAGATTTCTAAACCAAAAATAAGAAAGAGTAGACAAAATATAGATATTTTAGCAACCAAATTTTGTGATAAAATTTTATGCAATAGTAATTTTTCAAAACAAAATATAAAAAAAATTTATAATATTGATGCACATATTTGTTTATTAGGTATATCAAAAAAAAATAATATTATAACAAATATAAATAAACAACAAAATAATATAATTGCTATATTACCTTTTGCATATGCTAAAAATCCTTTAGTTATTGTAAAAACAGTTGATTATTTAGTTAATAAATGTAATTTTACTGATTTTAAACTTTATTTTGTAGGTAAAGGACATCTTAAAGATTTAATTATAAACTTTATTAAAGAAAAAAATATTGAAAAATTTATAGAATTAAAAGAATTTATAACAGAAGATGAAAAAGATAAATTATTAAAAAAATCAAAAATTGGATTATATTTAACAATTGATGAACCTTTTGGATTAACGATATTAGAATATATGCAATATGGTCTTATTTCTATTGTTTCTGACCATGGTGGTCCATCTGAAATTATATCAAATAATAAAACAGGCTTTTTAGTTAATCCTTTTGATGAAAAACAAATTGGTGATAAAATTATTAATATTTTAACTACTCATAATTTTGAAAATATAAGTAAAAATGCAATTGAAGAAGTAAATCAAAAATTCTTATTAAATCATTTCATTGAAAGATTAGAAAAATATTTGTTATTTCAAAATATTCCATCTTAAATCCTGAAGACGAAAATAAATTGGGTCTTCTATTTTTTTACCTATTACTGGTATAAATTCATCACCACCAAATCTCTTATAATATTGCGGATATATTCCATCACATATTTTATAATATGAACATTTTTTACAAGTTTTTAAAAATATATTTTTTTTACATGATACATTTTTTGTTAGCCATAAATATTTTTTTTCAATTTTATGCCTAGCTTTAATTTGAGAAAAAAATACTTTTATTGAAAGTTTTTGTGCCCAATATTTCTTTGATAACTTAAGTCCTGACCGCAAATCCCATTCGTATGGGTCCCATTGCCATTGATGAAAATTACAAATATGTTTTTCATAACCAACTAAACAACATAATGGAAAATATCTGACATTAGTAAAAATATTATATGAATTTAAAATTTCAATCGCTTCTTTTAAATACGGTGCTATTTCACTATATTTTGCTTGAAATGGTATTTCCATATCATTTTTAACATTTCCCCAATCTGTGCCTGGATGTGGATTAAAACATATAAAATTTACTAT
>Ga0116167_1003598_pt1 | contig 12012 bp, 9 predicted proteins | sample AD_JPNMR3_MetaG_FD_89794 | JGI IMG/M metagenome (GOLD analysis project Ga0116167, IMG submission 89794) | Active sludge microbial communities of municipal wastewater-treating anaerobic digesters from Japan - AD_JPNMR3_MetaG | ecosystem: Engineered > Bioreactor > Anaerobic > Digestate | place...
CATACCGCTTTCGCCGCCAGACGTGGGCGAGGATCCCGAAGAGCGCCAGGTTGGCAATCACCGCGTAGAGCTGCACTGGATGGCTCGGCGGTGTCAAATGCGTCGAAAGGGGCGGGTCGTGAAACTGGACGGCCCAAGGGAGCGAGGTTGGCCGGCCATAGCAGCAGCCGTTGAGAAAGCAGCCGACGCGCGCAAAGGCGTAGCCAAGCGCAAGCCCCGGGGCGATGAGGTCGGCGAGCCACCAGAAACGCAACCCGTAGCGACGGGCATACCAGACGACGAAGAGGATGCCGCCCCCCAGGCCGCCGTGGAAGGAAAGACCGCCCTCCCAGACGCGGAACCACTCGCGCCAGTCATCGGAATAGCTCTCCCACTGGAGCAGCACGAAGAGGAAACGCGATGAGATGATAGCGACCAGGAGCAACCCGAGGATGAGGTCGACGACCCCCTCGGGTGGGAGCGCCGTGCCGCGGCTCGCGCGCTTCAGGTAGAGCAGCCCGGCGGCGAAACCGGTCATCAGCATGAAGCCGTAGGCTCGAACCGGCAGGGGATGGGCAATGGCGGCCTGGAAGTGCCACAGGAGCGCCGCGGCGATAGCAAAGAGGACGGCGTGGGCCGCGAGCATGCCCGAGCGCCGGCGGCCGCGCTCCTCCGGGGAGAGGCCCTCGGCCTCGATGTCACGTAGGCCCCAATAGGCGCTCAAGCCAAAGAACACAGCGACAAGCGCGATCCAGCCGGCAACTGGGATCACGGGAATATGGAACAGGATCGGTCGCATCTATGAGGACTCCGTCCTGGCGGGGTCGGGCGATACCAGCAAGCAGTAGGCAAGGAGTCCGGCCCCGAGAGTAATAGCAATATCGGCCACATTGAACGTGGGCCAGAAACTCAGATAGAGAAAATCGACGACGTAGCCGTAGCGAAGGCGATCGATCAGATTGCCGACAGCGCCCCCGAGTTGCAGCGAGAGGGCGAGCAACATCCAGGGATGAACGCCCGCGGCCCGGCGGGCATAATAGAGAATGGCGGCGATGGCCACCAGAGTCAGCGGGATCAAGAACGACCCGGCCGACGCGAAGAGGCTGAACGCCACGCCCCGGTTCTCGACCAGACGGATCCCGAAGGTGCTGCCGAGGATCGGAAGATAGCGGTCTGGGCCCACCCCCTGCAACACGGCGTGCTTGCTCGCTTGATCGGCGGCCACGACGAGTAGCGACAGGCACAGGTAGCGCACATAGCGAGGCCACCCCACCGGTGCCGGATTGCCCTGCAACCCCTCGCCGATCCGACCGCCGCGGCCGTCGCTGCCGTCTGGCGCCAAAGGAGCGCGCGTCACGCCAGTGGCCTTTCGAGTGGCACGGCATCGATCGGGGCCCGCCTCTGTCCGCGCCCACAGCCCGAACAGGAGATGGACGCGGACAGAGAGAGGCCCTCGCCAGCCAATGAAGTCGCGCGTGGCGAACGACCCACTAGGGGCCCTCCACATCCGCCTGGCATTTCACGCAGAGCGTCGCGTAGGGAACCGCATCGAGCCGGCCCGCCGGAATTGTCTGGCCGCAGATATCGCACAGCCCATAGGTTCCGGTATCCATCTTGCGCAACGCCGCGTCCACGCGCTCCAGGGTCTCGCGTGCATTCTCGCGCAGGGCCCGGTCTTTCTCGCGTTCAAAGGTCTCTGTCGCGACATCGGCAGGGTGGTCGTCGTAATCGGAGATCTCGCTCAACGACTCCGACAATTCCTGATCCTGGCCAGCATCAATGGTGCGAATCTGGCGCAGCATCCGCTGCCGCTCCTTCTCCAGCATCTCACGGTATCGGTGCAGATCCAGCTGTTGAGCCATCGGTGCCTCCTTGCTGAAGGTCTACTGCATCGACGCATCGGATACATAGAGTGGGGTGTTCGTGGCTGGTGCCCACATCCTCACGGACCAGCCAGCAGCGTTCGCACTTCAGTCCGGTCGCAGGTTCAGCCGCGACCTCGATCTCACCCGAGGAGGCCTCCTCCACGCTGGCGCGCGAGACGATGAAGATCGCGGCGAGTTCATCCTCATAGCGGCGCAGCAGCTCGAGCCACTCGCCAGTGGCCCGAAGGCGGACATGCGCCTCGAGCGGCTGGGAAATCGCCCCGCTTCGCCGTGCCTCCTCCAGGGTTTTCATCACCTGCTCACGCACATCCAGCAGGCGAGACCAGCGTGCTGCCAGCTCCTCGTCCCGGAACGCCTCGTTGACGACGGGAAAGGCGGCAAGATGCACGCTCTCAGGCCGACCCTCGACGGCCGGCAAGTAGCCCCATGCCTCCTCGGCGGTGTGCACCAAGATTGGCGCCAGCATGGTACACAGCGCGGTCGCCAGTTCGTGCAGCACGGTCTGCGCGGAGCGCCGCGCCAGCGAGTCGGCCGGGCTGGTGTAGAGACGGTCTTTGATCACATCCAGGTAGAACGCGCTCAGGTCCACGGCGCAGAAGTTGTGGATCTCATGATAGGCGCGATAGAAGGCGTAGGAGCCATACGCGTCGGTCACCGAGCTCACCACTTCCTGCAGCCGATGCAGCACCCAGCGGTCGATCTCAGGCATCTCCGCGTAGGCGACGGTGTGCGCCACGGGATCGAAGCCATCCAGGTTGGCCAGGCAGTAGCGCAGGGTGTTGCGCAGGCGGCGGTAGACATCGGTGACGCGCTTCAGGATCTCATCGCCCAGGCGCACATCCTCGGTGTAGTTCGTGGAAGCGACCCAGAGGCGGAGCACATCGGCGCCGTAGCGCTCTATCACCTGGTTCGGCGAGATCGCGTTGCCGCGCGACTTGTGCATAGCGTGTCCCTCGGCATCGAGGAGCATGCCGTGGGTGATGACCGCGCGGTAGGGAGCCATCCCGCGCGTGCCCATGCCGATCATCAGCGATGAGTTGAACCAGCCGCGATGCTGATCCGAGCCCTCGAGGTAGAGGTCGCTCGGATAGCCGAGATCCGGCCTGGCTTCGGCAACGGCACGGCAGGTGGAGCCGGAATCGAACCACACATCGAGGATATCGGTCTCCTTGGTAAACTCGGTGGCGCCGCACTTGGGGCAGGTGAAGCCCTCCGGCAGGATCTCGCTGGCGTCCTTCTCAAACCACGCATCCGAGCCTTCGGCCAGGACCAGGTCGCGCACGGCGTTGATGGCGCTCCGGTCCAGAATCTCATGCTTGCACTGGGTGCAGTAAAAGACCGGGATCCCGACGCCCCAGGCGCGCTGGCGCGAGAGACACCAATCGGGCCGGTTGGCGACCATGGCGTTGATGCGGTTGATGCTCTCCTCGGGAATCCACTCGACGCCCTGAATCGCCATCAGCGCGCGCTGGCGCAGGTCATTGGCATCGATCCGCATGAACCACTGCACGGTGGCACGGAAGATGGTGGGCTGGTGGCAGCGCCAGCAGTGGGGATACTGGTGCTCCAGCGAGCTTTCATGGAGCAGGGCCCCGCGCTCGCGCAGCACCTCGAGCACCGCGGTGTTCCCCTGCTTCAGATCCATTCCGGCGAACTCGCCGGCCTCGTCGGTGAAGCGCCCCTGCTCATCGACCGGGCAGAGCGCCGGCAGCCCGTTGGCCTGGCCGAGTTCAAAGTCCTCGCGGCCATGTCCGGGGGCCGTATGCACCACGCCGGTGCCGGCATCCATGGTGACGTGGGTGGCGGTCAGGAGCACGGAATCCCGGTCAATAAAGGGGTGGCTGAAGACGAGCCCTGCCAGGTCGGAGCCCGCGTGGGTGGAGACCACCTCCATATCGGTGATGCCAATGGCCTCCATCGTCGGCTTCAGGAGCGCCTCGGCGAGCAGGTAATAGACGTCGCCCATGCGCGCCACGACGTACTGCTCATCGGGATGAACCGCCACGGCAAGGTTCGCCGGGAGCGTCCAAGGCGTGGTGGTCCAGATGATCGTGTAGCACCGCTCACGGGGGGCATCGCCGAAGATGCCGTTGGGATCACGCCGCAGCGGGAAGCGAACGTAGATCGAGGGCGAGGTGTGCGACCCATACTCCACCTCCGCCTCCGCCAGCGCAGTCTCGTCGTTCGGGCACCAGTGCACCGGCTTCAGGCCGCGGTAGATGTAGCCCTGCTCCGCGAGCTCGCCGAAAATGTCGACCACTTTTGCCTCGAAGGCGTGGTCCATGGTGAGGTAGGGATTCGACCAATCGCCGCGGAGACCAAGACGCTTGAACTGCTCGCGCTGAGTGTCGATCCATTGCTGCGCGTATTCGCGGCAGCGGCGGCGCAGTTCCAGACGGGTGGGCACTACCTTCTTCTGGCGGAACTCCTTCGAGACGTTGTTCTCAATCGGCATGCCGTGGTTATCCCACCCCGGCACGAAGGGAGCCTGGTAGCCCTGCATCGACCAATACCGGACGATCAGATCCTTCAGGATCTTATTGAGGGCATGGCCCATGTGGATATCGCCGTTAGAGTAGGGAGGACCGTCGTGCAGGATGAAGCGCCCGTTTGGCGCCGGCTTTTCCAGCGAGAGTCGGTAGAGATCCATCTCCTCCCACCGCCGCTGGATCTGTGGCTCAAGCGTGGGGAGATTCCCCTTCATGGGAAATGCTGTCTTGGGTAGGTTCAATGTGCTGCGGTAATCCACGACATCCATCCTCTACTTGGAGCCCCGCCGGGCGCGGGGACCCACCGATGCACAATGGCGAGGCGCTATCCGGGAGGCGGACCGACCGCGACGCCCTCCGCAGAGCCCTCGCCACAAAAGAACGCTGCCAGTGAAACGTGTACTACAGGATATATGGTATCACAAACCATGCCTTCTGTAAAGCGCCTGATCGGTGCGGGACTAAAGTAGCGCGGGCCTTAACACACGCGTCGCTACCGAGCGAAAGCCTTTCGGGCCTCTGCTTTCCGATCCGAGCCCCCGGTACCCTGGATTGCTCGGGAACGTAGGCCCGCAGGGCTTTGCGCGCAGGCAGCGCGGGTGCTTACGCCCACGCTGCCTGCGCGATGCCTTCCCGCATCCGCCTGAGCGGATGCGGCGGCGCTTTGCCGCCTATTGCGGCGGGGCAGCAGGGGCCCAGGTGCGCTGGCGGAGCCTGGCCAGTACCTGCTTGAGCGTGGCCGGATCATCCGTATAGATGCCATCCACTCCCAGCATCACCATCCGCTCCATCTCGCCGGGGTCGTTCACGGTCCAGGCGAAGACGGGCATCGCGCGCCGGCGGGCGGCGCGGATGAAGAGCGGCGAGAGGATCTGGCTGTAGCAGCTAAACCCCCGGAGGCCCGCTTGCAGATGCGTGTTGATGAAAGCAGGATCCGCCATCTGCTCGGGGGTGCCGCGCGAGACGATCCGCTTGCACACCACAAGCGGGAGGTGGCGCTGGATGTTGGCGGCCTGCTGTAGCGTCCAGCAGGCGGCGATCACCTGGTCGCTCATCTCCAGCCGGTTCACCACCTCGGCGATCTTTTCAGCGTATCCATCGCCTTTGAGATCGAGCACAAGGGGCACCTTTCCCTTGGCCAGGCGGCAGGCCTCCTCCAGCGTAGGGATGCGCTCGCCAGCGTACTTCGGATCTTTCCAGGCGCCGGCATCCAGCGCCTTCAGCTCGGCCAGCGTCAGATCCGAGACCTTCCCCTTGCCGTTGGTGGTCCGGTCGACGGTATAGTCGTGCATGAGCACCACGACGCCATCCTTGCTCATGTTGACATCGACCTCCACCAGGTCGGCACCTGCTTCAATTGCCTGGCGGATCGCCTCCAGGGTGTTCTCAGGCGCATGGAGCGAGTTGCCCCGGTGGGCGATGACGAGCGGAGTGGTGCACGTCTGCTCCAACAGCCGGTCAAACTCCTCCGCGCCCAGAGCGGGCAGCTTCCAGACGCGGATGTTGTCGAAGGTGGCGGTGGCCCCGCTGATGATCAGCGCCAGGCGGCCCGCGACGAGCGTGCTGAGGGGCAAGGGCTGCTCCAGGACCAGCTCGTCATCGATGAAACCGCGCGCCTGCCAGCCGCGCACTTCAAAGCGGAGGCGGTGTGCTTTGCCGAGCTCGGGGGCGATATCGGCCGATCCCAGGCTCAAGACGGACCATTTGACCGGTTCGTGGCTCGCCAGCCAGCCGAACTCGAGGCCATTCGGTTGACGGCGGTCGAAGCGATGGGTGAACTGGAGGTGGGGCGCGCCCGCGCCTTCCGGATTGCGCACGGCGAGGGCGACCCACCTGCCGGCATCGGCGGCCTTCTCAAAGGCGACATCGGCCTCGAAAGCGAGGTCGCTCTGCGCCGGCGTTGGGAGCAAGATCTTTGAGAGGTAAACGGTCGCCTCACCGCGGAGACGCCCCTGGGTGACTGACCAATTCCCGCCAGCCGGCTGCCAGCCCTCCGGCAACGCGCCGTCCGCGACGGTTTCGAACGTCTCGGTGAGCAGCATCTCCGTCTGGGAGACCGATTCGGCACGGGTTGCTGGAGCGAACACAACGCACATCGCGAGAAGGAACGCGCAGCATCTCATGGCCAGACCTCTCTCCATCGGGATAGGCGAGATGGAATATGCGGGGAGGGAGGCACGCCGGAGAAAGGAAACCCCGCTCCGGCGCGCCCCATTCGCCTGTCTGTTAGAGGCGTACCTCCTTGCCCGTTTCTTGCGATTCGTAGATGGCGTCGATGATCTCCGCCACCATCAGGGCCTGCTCGCCGGTGACCAGCGGCTCGGTATCATCCACAATCGCCTGAATGAAGCGGCGGATGTTCTCGCCATGCGATTGGATATCGCGCAACGAGGTGATGTGCGACACGGTGAGCGCGCCGGATTCCTCGCGCATGATGGTGGGCGGGAAGACCGAGGCGCCACCATTGGTGCCGAGGAGCGTGGTGTCCATCACGTCCTTTTCGATGTTGGCACAGAAGCTCGACTCCAGGCAGAGCGCGGCGCCATTCTCGAACTTCACCAGGCCGACGGCAAAGTCTTCGACGGTGAAGGTCTTCGGATCCCACTGGCCCATCAGCCCGAGCACGCCCTCGCGCGGGCCGAACTTGGCGCAGGCCATCCCGGAGACCGAGACGGGCTTCGGGTGGCCCATCAGGTAGAGCGTCAGGTCGAGGATATGGACGCCGATATCGATGAGCGGGCCGCCCCCCTGCTTATCCTTTTGGGTGAAGACGCCCCAGCCCGGGATGCCACGGCGCCGCAGCGCCTGCGCGCGGGCATAGTAGACCTCGCCCAAGAGGCCATCATCTACGAACTTCTTGATCGCGATCGCCTCCTTGGTGCAGCGCTGGTTGTAGCCCACGGTGAACTTCACCTTGTTGGCGCGGGCGGCCTCCACCATTTCCCGGCCTTCTTTGGCATTCATGGCGATCGGCTTCTCGCACAGCACGTGCTTGCCGGCCTTACACGCTGCGATGGTGGCGTCACGGTGCAGATAGTTGGGCGTGCAAACGCTCACCACCTGGATCTCCGGCATCTCGAGCATCTGGAGGTAGTCGGTAAACCGGTGGGGGATGTTGAACTTGGTCGCGGCGGCTTCGGCCACGGCCGGGTTGGCATCTGCGACGGCTAGAACCTCAACGTTTTCCAGTTTCTGGTAGCCGGGGATGTGCACCGCTTGGGCAATCCCTCCGCTGCCGATGATGCCGACACCGATCTTCTTCATGGAACGCTCCTTCTGGATTCTGGCGCGGGTTGGGCGGGGTGCCGCCGGATCTGCCGCGTAGTTGATTGCTCGGGAGAGCAGGTGTACTACCGAGGCCATTGTAGCACTCGGGCAGAAGGGCGTCAAGCGATTGCACGGCGACGATCTTGAGCGTGCTGCTGGGATTCCGATATAAGGAATCCGAAGCCTCGAAGGCAGGGCGCAACCCGGCGCGCGGCGATAAATCACCGCGCTGCTTGCGAGCGAAGCCCTGCCGGGCTGGGTTGGGGATACTCCCAGATGTCTCAAAACGGCGCTGACTGGGAGGAGAAGCCCCGAGGGGGCTTTGCCGGAAAGCAGCGCGGAGCTTCGAGCTCCGCGCGTGCGGGCAGCCTTCTCCTTATCTCGGAATCCCAGAGCGTGCTGGCGGAAGGTTGACCGTGGCCAGCGCCGATGGTATCATAGAGACACCGGTAGCTACTGCCTGGTCTGCGGCGGGCGCGATAGCCCCGGCAAAGCGCGGGCCGGCGCCCTCACCGATGAGGGCCGCCGCCTGCCGGCGGGGTGCCGCCGCGGTCGTATCGGGTGCGTCATCCTCCCAAGTTCCGGAGCGATCCTCTGAACCTTCGCTCCGGAACATCCGTCAATGCTACTGGCCGGCGCCCGGCAGCGCGGCCCGAAGGGAGTTCCTGGTGGAAGTGGCCGATCTCCTGCTGGTGGAACGCTCCAAGCAGGATGATATCGAGGCATATGAGTTGCTGGTGGACCGCTACCGCAACAAGATCCTCAACTACGTCGCTCGGTACACCGGCTCCACGGCCGATGCCGAGGATCTGACGCAGGAGGTCTTCATCAAAGCCTACCTCGCCATCAAGAAGTTCCGCGGCCAGAGCTCCTTCCAGACCTGGATCTTTCAAATCGCGAACAACGTGTGTGTCGACCGTTTCCGGCGCACGCGGCGCGAGCGCATCGCCTACTCGCTCGATGAGCCCGTCGAGACCGAGGAAGGCGTCGTGGAGCGCGAGATCCCCGATTGGTCATGGGACCCCGAAGCGGTTGCGCAAAGCCGGGAGTTGCAGGCACTTGTTCAGAAAACGCTGACCACGCTCTCCGATAAGCTGCGCCCGGTCATCATCTTGCATGATCTCGAGGGGATGCGTTACGAGGAGATTGCCGAGATCTTGAACATCCCCTTAGGTACCGTCAAATCGCGGCTCTTCAACGCCCGTGTCGAGTTGAGGAACCGGCTGCGGCCCTATATGGAGACTCAAGCATAACCAGTGCCCTCTACGAAAACGCGAGAGTGGGCATACCCCTGCGGCTTCCAGGAACGCGCAGGGGTGGGAGGATGCGAAGCAATGAAGTGTCGCAGGGTACGGAAGCTGCTCACGGAATACGCAGACGAGACCCTGAGTATCAGCGTGGAGGAGCAGGTGCGCCTCCACTTGAGCAGTTGCCGTCGGTGCGCAACGCTGTCAGAGGAGCTTGCGCAGGTAGTCGGGATGCTCCAGGCTCTCCCGAGGCTGGAGACCTCGCCAGATTTCGCGCACCAGTTGCGCAGGCATTTGCCGGTGGCCGTGGCGTTGTCGCGGCGCGCGCCGGCGCGGAGTGGATTCCTCTCCTGGTTACACCTGTGGCGGCCTACCGGGACGCGACGCCTGGGCCTGGTAATCACCCCCGTTGCTCTAGGCCTGGGCCTAGCACTCTATCTCTTCAGCCTTACTTCTCTTGGAACGCAAAAGCCGATTGCCAACATGGAGCCCGTGATCTCGGAAGGCGCCTATCTGGCCACCATCGCGCGCGAGCACGCCGGTTATGTCAGCGAGCATCCGCTGATTGATTCTTCCGCCGCGAACCTGAAGGCCGTCGCCACGGCCACACTGCCATAGCCGGGGGAGAGACGGATGAGGAAGAGGTTGCGTGCTTGCGTGAGGGTGTGGGGCGCGATCGCGCTGCTGATGATCGGCGCACTGCCTCCCTGCGCTGCGATCGAGTTCGGTTTGCCCGTCTGGCGCGTCGTCGGCGCGATGGAGAGCGCCGAGGCGATCGTCCGCCGCCTGGTGGAGCTGGGTCGACAGGCCGAGTTCGTGGGTACTCAGGAGACCACGCTCTTCCTACCCAAGCGCCAATTCAGCCGTCAGAGGGTGATTCAGCGGGATGGACGCCGGAAGGTGATCTACCTATCGCCTCCTCAGCTCAAGGGCAAAGAGATCCTCGTGGATGGATCGCGAATCCTCTTTGATGACGGCACGGGAACAGCCGCGCCGGATATCGGTTTCGGAGGGGAGCTGACGGAGCTATCGATGAAGCATTTGGGCACGGCGCACGTGGCCGGCCGGAAGACGCACGTCGTCGAGATCCGCCCGCCGAGCCGGGCCAGTGCCTCGCGCAAAGTGTGGATTGATGCGCAGGAGTGGGTTCCCCTGTGTTGGGAAGAACGCGACGCGGAGGGGAACCTGGTCTCCAAGACGCGCTACATCACCATCCGGTTTGGTGGCGGCGTGCCGCGCATCGCGCCGCCCGCGGCTGCTTCGCGCTCGCTGACGCCGCCCGCGGTACCCATGACGCCGGACGAGGCGGAGAAGCTGGCCGGCTTTCCCGTCCACGAGCCGCGTTACCTTCCGAAGGGCTACCATCGTCAGGCCGTCAGCGTGATCTCGCTTAGCAAGGGGCATCGCGGCGCCTACAGCATCAACCTGGTCTATAGCAATGGTCTGGACTTGATCACGCTGTGGCAAACCCCTGCAGCTCTCATCGAGAACGCGCCCCGGCCGGGCAAGCCTCGAGTCAGTTCCTTTGGGCAGTGGGTATGGGTTCGAGGCGGCTACCACTACACGCTTTCCGCCACCCCACCGTTGCCCAAGGCAGAGATGCACAAGGTGATCGAATCGATCCCGTAGCCTGCCGGGGGGCCCGCGAGGGGAAAGTTGCCCGGGCGCTCGTAATCTGGAACGGGTTCGCAGTGCATCCCACCGGGTCAGGCCCGAAGCCAGCCTTCAGAGCACCCTGCTGCTCGCCACGCATCGGCGCCGCGGAAAACGGGTACACGAAGGCGATAGGCTCCGGAGGCGATAGGCTCGGTGCCGTGGCAGGAGTCCTGGGCCGGCGCGGGCATGGTGAGAGGCGCAGGCATCTTCCACGGGCCGCTCGGAACAGTTGCCGGGAAGGCAGCGCCGGCGGTGATCGCCGGGCCTGCCAGGGAATGGCGTCCTCATTGTGCCGGACCCTTGTGCCTTCGGCAGCCGCCTTGACTTCGGAGTGCCACCCAATTATAATGGCCGTGTGGGGCCAGACACTCAGTTTTTTCGGCGACGTTGAGGTGAGGGATGGAGTGAGATGGAGCCGATTGGTCAGACTCTAAGAGAAGCGCGCGAGCGCAAGGGAGTGACACTGCAGGAGGCACGGGAGGCGCTACGCATTCACTCGGCCTATCTGGATTCGTTGGAGGCCGAGGAGTTCGACAAGCTGCCAGCGCCAGCCTATACCCGGGCCTTCATCCGGCAGTACGCGGCCTACCTGGGGCTGGACCCCGAACCGTTGGTCGCAGCATACAACGCCAGCGCCGGGACCGAGACGCCGAGCCTCAACGTGGGCTGGAGCGCGGCGCCCGCGGTGAAGTCGTCGTGGAGCATCCGCGCAGTTCCAGCGATCGCCACGACGATACTGGCGGTGGTCCTCCTCGGTGGGGTTTACGGGGCTCACCTCTTTCTGGCAGGGAAGGAAGAGGCTCGTCGGGCACTGGAAGAGGCCGAGAAGACGCGCAAGACCCCCGTGGCGCGCAAGGCTCCTGCTCCGGCGGGTGCCCGCGGCGTGCAGGCACCGGAGGCTGCCAGCGTCGCCACTCAGCCAGGCAAGGCAGCTGCGGAAGCTCCGGCGAAGGCAGAGCCTGCCGGCTTGCATCCTGCCGCGAAACCGGTTGCGCCGCCAACATCCGTCCCGGCTACCCCAGCGGTGCCGGTCCAGCCGTCAGGCGCGGCGACTCCCCAGCCAGCTCCTGGTAGGCAGGCACAGGGCGCGCAAGGGAGTGCGAGCGGGGCCGCGACGTTGGATGAGAGTAGCGCCACCCCTGCGCAGAGCGGTGTGCATACGACGCTCCGCGCCACGGCTCCGTGTTGGGTGCGGATTGTGGCCGATGGCAAGCCGGTCTTCGAGGGCACGCTTCAGCCGGGAACCGAGCGCACCTGGAGCGCCGGCAAGGTGATAGAGATGACGATGGGCAACGCCGGCGGCGTCCGCCTGGTGGTGGATGGCAAGGAGCTGGGGGCAGCGGGACGGCCCGGTGAGGTAGTGCGCCGAGTCTTCCGGGCAGAGTCGCCAGCGCAAGTGGCCGGCAGCGCTCAGGTACCGTAACACCAATCGGCAGGCATAGCTGCGGCCAATCGGTGCCGCGCGATTGGCCGCAGCCGCCCCGTAGA
>Ga0116167_1003610_pt1 | contig 11977 bp, 9 predicted proteins | sample AD_JPNMR3_MetaG_FD_89794 | JGI IMG/M metagenome (GOLD analysis project Ga0116167, IMG submission 89794) | Active sludge microbial communities of municipal wastewater-treating anaerobic digesters from Japan - AD_JPNMR3_MetaG | ecosystem: Engineered > Bioreactor > Anaerobic > Digestate | place...
CCATTCATTTCCTCACCTGTATATGACATAATGTTCAATGCATCCCCATATCAGGGGATATCATCTTACTGCGTAATTAGCCGAATGTACCAGGAATCCTCCTGATCGGCAGTTCGGCAACGGATGGAGGATATTGGATTGAGGCGAAATTGCGATATGGGAGGTTCCCGAGGCTCGGCGTGGATATGGTGGGCTTTGGCGTTGGCATATCCCGCGTTCCTGCTTATTGCATCGGTGCGGCCTGAGTTCGGCGCTGAAGCAACCCGCGCCTTCATAGAGAAAATACTGCCACACCTCGATCCAAGCCAGGTGCACGTGGTTGTGGTGGCTTTTCGCAAGGCATGTCACTTTCTTGGATACGGATTTTTCGCTATTGTGCTGGCTAATGCCATCCATACTCTGCGAAAAGGCGTGCGCCATAGGAAATGGGCGGTTGCCTCCTGTATAATCGCGGCTCTGATCGCCTTGGGGGTGGCTGTACTGGATGAACAGATTCAATCGGTCGTTCCCCATAGGACGGGCGCGAGTAGGGATGTTGCCCTTGATTTTCTGGGAATCGTCGTTGGAATGTTGGTCAAGGTGGGCAGGGGGTTTTGATCTTCCAAAGGCGCTTTGGGGGACGTGGTCATGCTTTTTGTTGACGGTTTAGAGCGTCTAGGTAGGGATGAGAAGATCTGGCTGATGGCTCAGATCAACGCCTTGACAAGCGCGAACCTTGTAATGGACGGTGTTGAGAAAAGCGCCAGAGCCGTGAAAGACATCGCTGTCGATCAGGTTGCGCGTGCAACTAGGCGTGCCTTGCCATCGCGGTCTCCGAGAATAGAGGAGTGGCGGCAGGACTTCGATTGGGATCCTGAGGTAATCAACCGCAAGGTTGCGGCGGAGATTGAGGCGCTGTCGGAGCTTGCCGATGCACAGCTTGACTCGGAGCTTCATCTCCAATTGCGGCGCATAGCCAACGTGAATAGCGAGGCTGATTGCGATGAAATAGCGGAAGGTGTCATACTGAGGGCAGCACGTAGCCTGGGGATTAGTGCCGAGGAGTATGGGAGTTTGGAGGATGTGGAGGCCGCGGTATTTGTCGCCTGCGTGGCGAAGCAGATAGATCTCCTGCTTGAACTAGTTGGCGAGATGCAGGCAGATGAGGCGGAATCAGCAGCAGCCAAGCTCGGCGAGGAACTGGAAAGTCTGGCGCCGGATGAAATCGCGGCGGTGTGTGAGGCAATAGGGATCGAGTCCATTTCTGAGGAGGCGGTTGCGGCGGGCCTCAGGTTCTGCCGGGCTGTGCCAATGGCGCAGATGGTGTGCGATGATTTCGGTTACGCATCTACGAAGTTCCTTGTGAGCCTCGGCAAGGCGGTTGGGTTTGCTCTGGGATGCGCGTTCTTGCCGGGGGTAATTGGCGGAGTCGATAGGTTAATGGCGTGCGCGTTGTCGCCGTTTATAGCCGTTCTCTCGGGCAGGGCAGCGCTAGCCACGTCCGATCGAATGCTCTACGACGAGTTGGCTCGGTTTTTGATTGTTATAGGACACGGTGTGGTTATAGAGGACCGAAGGAACGATTGGAGGCAGGCATTATCATGACAGCAAAGGAAATTAAACTGGTCGCGGCGATTATGCTTACACTTCTTGCTTTTTCAGCCGGGGTTGGCGCTGAGGAAGCTCAAACGACCTTTCTTGTGGTGACGCTGAAGGATGGCTCATCTGTGGTCTACAACATACCTGTTGACGGCGACAAGATAGACTCGGCGGCACTCGCTTTTTCCGATGTCGGGCTTCATGAGCTCGAGGGGAAGCACAATCTTGTTGCCTTGATCAATAATGAGCCGATCACGACAGGCGCTTTTTATGATGAGATATCGAACGTCGTGGGCTATCAGGCGCTTTCCTACATCATTGATGAGACCCTTGTCAGGCAGGCAGCCAAGAGCGCGGGGATTACGGTGACACAGGCCGAGGTAGATCGTGAGTTCGAGATGGTGCGCGAGGCGACGGGTTCTGACTTCGACGCTGTTCTAGCCCAATACGGCATGACGCAAGAGAGTTTTCGCAAGAGTCTAGAGATGAGTCTTCTGGTATTCAAGGTCTCTACGAAGGATGTGAAGGTGTCGGCAGAGGATATTGCCGAACATTACAACTCTCACATTGCGGACTACACGATTCCGGAGCAAGTGAGGGCGAGCCACATCCTTGTAGGCGCGGAGAAGGAAGCAGAAGAGATCCTGCAGTTGCTCGAGTCGGGGGCGGACTTCGGGGAACTTGCCAAGGAAAGGTCTGAGGACACGTATTCGGCGAAGGCCGGCGGTGACCTGGGCTATTTCCCCCGGGGGGCCATGGTACCCGAGTTTGAACGGGCCGCATTCTCGACTCCGGTCGGGGAGACAAGCGGAATTGTGAAGTCACAGTATGGATACCATATTCTCCAGGTGACTGGGAAGATGGATGCCAGAACCATTCCCATGGAGGATGCTTGGGAGAGCATTGAGTGGGCGATCAAGAGCAAATACGCTCTCGATTTCAAGCAGCTCGTTGCAGAGCTGAAGCGTGACAGCGCCATAATCGTGTTCGATCCCCGTTTCGCAGATCTTGGAACGACGACGTTGCCATAGACATTTTACTCAGTTGGGTGCTGCCGTGGCCTTGGCAAGGCTGGGGCTGCATAGGGCGAATCGTCTAGCCATGTGCCGGAGGCCGTACACTAGCTTTCATATCCGAGGTGATTACATGATTAAGACTGTTATGTTCGACCTCGATGGCACTCTTGCACATTTCGAGTTCGAGGAGTTTTTCAGGGCGTATATAGAGAAGATCGTAGAGAGCCTGTCAGATGTTATGGAGCCGAAGGCTCTTACAGAGGCTCTGATGGCATCGGTCGAGGCGATGGTCTCGTGTGAAGATCCCGCCCTTACAAATCGGGATGTCTTTGTGGTCGACTTTTTCGGCAGGACAGGGCGATCGGAGGCCGAGCTGATGCCGCTGTTCGATGCTTTTTACCTTGCTGAAGACGGGTTTCCTAGCATTAAGCAGATGCTAGGCGTCACGCCGCACCCTTCTGCCAGAGGCATGATAGAAAACCTGCTTGACAGGGGATACGAAGTTGTGATCGCTACAAATCCGCTCTTTCCTCTGGTAGCCATTGAAGAGAGGATGCGTTGGGGCGACGTGGACGGTCTTCCTTATGCTCTTGTGACATCGTATGAGACTTCACATTTCTGCAAACCTAATCTGAAGTATTACGAAGAGATACTTTCTGTTTTGGACAGATCCCCTGAAGAATGCTTGATGGTAGGGAACGATACCTGGGAGGATCTTGTGGCAGGAGATCTTGGGATCACGACTTACCTGGTTGAGGACTACATCTTAGATCGTGATCCCGTAAGGCGAGATCCTGACTTCAGGGGCAGTTTTGACGATCTTGTGGAGTTCCTCTCGGCGGAGGAGTTCCTGTAGTGCATGTGTTGCTCGGGGCGCCATAATTGCCTAAACGGCCTGGCAGTTTTACCAATCCATGCACAAATGGAAGGAATTCGCCGCCCCAGGTAGAAACATTAGTGAGACCGGAGTCTGTCTAGTGAATGTGCGCTTGGTTTGTGGCATTGGTAGTGGCAAGATCAGTAGCAGCGAAGACAGTTGCGCTGACCGCGTTATCCAGCTTGCCTGGATTGGCCGTCCAGCTTGGTATCCAAACGAACGCATCTTCTTGAGCAAAAGGGCTCTGCTTTTTTGAGCCTGGCGTCTTGCAACAGAGTTTTTTATGTGTGACAAGGCATCAACGAGATCTAGACGCCATGCGGGCCATTCAGGCACGTATCGCGGGTCACTTCCAGAGGGCCGCTGAGGGCACTGTGGCGAGTGACCTGTTCTTTATATTATCAAGCAGACAGATTCATGGAACGCCCGTTTGTTGAGTGAAAACTCAATGAGAGTTGAACGGATTGGAGGGGGCGATGCTTTCCTGCAAAATATGGGGAATAGATGCTGATCTGTGGTTGCTGGGTAGACGTATTTTTTATCGTATGTGACATCGAAATAGAGGAGGATGCAATTTTGCAATGAAGCGACATACTCGATGGCTGTTAGTCGTCACTGTGTTGGTTGCAGTGGCAGCCCTTGGCATTGGCTGGTCAGCCATGGCAAACGAACGTTCCGCGGTCGCGCTGGACCCTGAGCAATGGGCCCCTGCGTGGCAAGAGGGGGCGGAGGAGTTCGTGCCAGGCGAATACTTGGTGAGATTTGTTCCCGGGGTGCAAACTGTAGAAGCAGAGAACATCATGGGCAGATCGACTATGAGTATTATCAAGGAGATCAAATTTGATCCCTGCAAAGCATTCCCGGAAGGGCTTACCCTCTATCACGTAAAAGTAGAGCCTGGTGTGGTATCTGCGGAGGCGGTATGTGCGCTGGAAGCAGATCCTAGGGTGGAATATGTGGAGCCTAACAGAAAGATATTTGCTGCTGAGACTGTGATTCCTGATGATGAATACTTCAATCTTCTGTGGGGCCTTCATAATATCGGACAAACCTTTATCGGAAATGTGTCCGGGGTTGAAGATGCAGACATAGATGCGCCTGAGGCCTGGGCGCACAGGCGGGAAGCGCCGGAGGTAATAGTCGCAGTCTTGGATGCCGACATACAGGTGGACCATCCCGACCTTGCTCCTCGCATGTTCATCAACGAAGGAGAGATTCCGGGAAACGGCATCGATGACGATGGCAATGGGTTCATTGACGACGTATGTGGCTGGGACTTCCACCACAACGACAACACGTTGTATGATGGGGAATCTCACCACGGAACACATACATGCGGTACTATCGGGGCTGTGGGGAACAACGGAATAGGCGTTGTTGGTGTGGCATGGAATGTGAAGATTCTGCCTATCAAGTTCATAGGCCCTAGCGGCGGCAGCTTGGCTGACGCTGCAGCTGCGCTCGCTTATGCCAGGCAGATGGGCGCCACAATAACGAGCAACTCGTGGGGATACTCGGGCGGTCCGGACAAGGCTCTTGAGGACGCTTTTGCCGCGTCTGACATGCTTGCGATATGCGCGGCTGGGAACGTTGCAATGGACAATGACAGCAACCCAAACAAGAGCCATTATCCCTCCAGCTACCCGCTGGACAACATCATTGCGGTGGCAGCCACGGACTGCAATGACGAGCTCGCATACTTCTCCTGCATAGGCGCTACGACTGTAGACCTCGCGGCTCCTGGGCATAGGATCCTGTCCACTGTCCCCGAGGAAATGTATGAGGTGCCATATGCATTCCTCAGCGGCACTTCGATGGCGACTCCGCATGTTGCAGGTGCTGCTGCGCTCTTGATTGCGGAGTATGGAGACATGCCGCAATACCCTGGAGCTGAGGGGTATGTTGAGGGAGATATGACCATCAAGGATCTCCTTCTTGCAACTGTTGACAAAAAACCGCAGCTCTATGGCAAGATGGTTTCTGGCGGCAGGCTGAATCTGCGCAATGCGCTGCTTCAGATGATGCCTCCGGTAATTGAGTCAGTGGGTGTGGACTATACATACGGCACCCCGCCGCTTACGGTCAACTTCACCGCAAAGGTCGGTGCTCCGGAGAGTATTGCGGACATGTGGTGGGACTTTGCGGACGGCAGTGAGCTGTGTTATGAGCCCAATACAACTCACGTGTACGAGAACGCAGGCAGCTACAAGGCGACATTCCACGCAGTGGACGTAAATGGGCTGGAGGCTACTGCCTCTGTAGCAGTGGCTGTTTTCGACGATTCTTATTTCGTTATGATAGATGACGACGGCGGAAACGCTGTTGACGAGTGGTATACCAACTCCCTTGACAGGCTGGGTTACAAGTGGGTGAAACTTGAGCCGCCTGTCACGTTGCCGACTGACATCACAAACCCTGTTATCTGGTTCACGGCTAATGCAGCCAGGACCACCCTTACCGCCGAAGATCAGGCGTGGATCGGTGAGTATCTGGATAACGGCGGGAGGCTGTTCCTCTCGAGCCAGGGTGTAATCGATGACCTGGACATCGACCATCCGTTCATTCATGAGTATCTCCACGTGGCGAGTGTTAGGAAGAATGTCGGAGCCAAGCGCGTATTCGGTGTTCCTGGGGATCCAATGACTGATGGGTGGGACATAACAACTGAGCCTCTGTTTATGGACAGGAGCGACTCAATTATTCCAGACGATGTTGCTGTTCCGATACTTATCAACGATTCGGGACGGGCATGCGCTCTGAGATATGTCGGAGATAATGGTTCGAGGCTGATATTCTTCTCCTTCCCGTTTGAGTTCATCCCGGGAGGAGCAACTGACAGCGGGCCGGGTTCCGGTTCTGAGGACAGGCCTGCAGTGAAAGTGATGGATGCTATCGCCAAGTTCCTGACGGAGCCCGGCGTTGCGCAGGTGGAGGTTTCACCTTCCTCGCTGGAAGCTGTGATGGCTCATGGCACGACGAAGCAAGAGACGCTTACAATATCCAACAAGGGCGATTGCGATCTCTACTTCGATCTATCTGTTGCCATGCCTGTTCAGGCAGAGAAGAACGGAGGACCCGATGAATTCGGATACGTTTGGCAAGACAGCGATGACCCCAATGGGCCTGCAGTCGAATGGGTAGACATAACCGAAAAAGGCACGTTGGCTGTATTCGGCGATGACTACTACAAGGAACTCGATCTTCCGTTCGAATTCGACTTCTACGGGCAGAAGAAGAATAGTATTCTCATAAGCACCAATGGATACGTCACATTTGGCTTAAGAGGCGCCGCCTCCAGCCATACGCCCATACCGGATGCTACTGCTCCGAACGATATGATCGCTCTGTTCTGGGCTGACGTTAATGCCAGGGACGGCGGAGTCTACTACTGGCACGATGCTCGCAACGGCCGCTTCATAGTCTCATATGACGGCGTGCAGAAGCAGAATGAGGAGTATGAGCCTGAGGGTTCGTTCGACTTCCAAGTCCATCTGTACGAGGACGGTCGGATCGTGCTCCAATATGGCGAGCTCGATGGAGTCCTCGATGGGTGTACTGTGGGCATCGAGAATTCTTCTGGAACCGTCGGACTGCAGGTTGCTCACAACGAGCCTTACTTGCACAGCAATATGGCTATCGAGTTTACGCGTTCAAGTGACGCCTTAAGCTTCAAACCTGCGCGTGGCGTGGTGAGGCCTGGCGAAAGTGCAGCGATAGCTGTTGAACTGGATGCGAGAGCGCTGCCAGAGGGATTGCACAAGAGGGACATTGTGGTTGCGACCAATGATCTCAACAGCCCGTCTCTTGCAGTGCCGGTTTCGATAGAGGTAACGCCCAACGCGGTTCCTGTGATAGTCCGCGCTGAAGCAACCCCATCGCAAGGCGAACCCCCGCTTAGAGTGACGTTTGCGGCTGAGGCTATTGATCCGGATGCAAACGGCGCCGTGGCTGACATGTGGTGGGACTTTGGCGATGGATCCGAGCCTGAGCATGTTGCCGAGACGAGTCACGTATATGCCGAGGCCGGACGCTACATGGCATCATTTTATGCTGTGGACGATATGGGGGCAGAGGCATCCGTTTCACTGTGGATCAACGTGGCTCGGGCGCCGCACGCTGCGATAGATGTGGACTCGGTGGATGTTGCAGTGCTGCCCGATTCCCAGGGTGTTGCTTACGTGAAGATCCAGAACACCGGGGATGTGCCAATGAGGTATCGAGTGACCGGGCTTGAGAAACCGGGAGATGTGAAGATAACGAAGACTGCCGGAACGGATGAACTCGATCCGACTTCACCTTACGCCATCTCCACATTCGAGGTGGAAGGCGATTCAGTGCGCACGTTGAAGCCGGAGGCGGTTTTGAAGTCATGGGAGATTCCCGCGGCCAGTGAAGGCGGACCGGGATGGCCATGGGGTTGCGGCTTCGACGGAGAGCACATCTGGGTGTCAGACGTGAAGAAAGCCAACTTCAAGTACACCACTGACGGGGAGTTCACAGGAGACAGATTCGATACCACCCAATGGACAACAGGGTGGGGAGGCGACTTCGCCTGGGACGGAAACCTCATGTGGCAAGTGAGTGTCGGAGGCAAGAACTACATCGGAGGACTCGATCCTCAGACAGGTGAATGCCTCGATATCATCTCTGACCCGGATGGAATATGGGATGGCCATGCTGAAAGAGGATTGGCCTATGATCCTGTCGAGGACGTATTCTATATCGGCGGCTGGGTGGACTACAAGATATACAAGATAGCAGGTAAGTCCTGGCCCGAGCCTGGCAAGATCCTGCGAGTGTATGACGATGTGACGCTTGCAGTTGCGGGTATCGCTAGGGTCGGCTGGCACCTGGTGCTCACGCTCAATACCCATCCCGACCTTGTTGCTGTGATGGACAGCATAACTGGCGAGATCATCACCTGGATGGAGTCTCCATCGGTCAGCTCGATCCGGGTCGGCGGTTGTGAACAGGACGAAAACGGCAACGTATGGATGGTATACCAGGGTGAACAGGAACGTCCTGGTATGGCATACCTGCTCGACATGGGCCTTGCCTTGAACGATCCGCCTGAGTGGATGAGTATTTCGGAAGGCGAAGGGATTCTCCAGCCTGGCGAGGCTGCAGAGGTCGAAGTGAAGTTCAACGCATCTAGCGCGATGAAGCCTGGAGATGAGTATGAGGCCCAGATAGTGGTGACGACGAGCGATCCTGAAAATCAGATGTTGGTCTTGCCGGTCAACATGCGGATAAACGCCGCGCCTGCGGCGGACTTCAGTTTCGCGCGCACTGGCGAGGTTGCTGTGAGGATGATTGATGAATCAACCGATTCGGACGGCGACATAGCCGCGTGGAGCTGGTCGTTCGGGGATGGCACCACTTCCACTGAGAAGAATCCAGTTCATGAATACGCTGAGATTGGCACATACGAAGTGACCCTGACGGTCGCTGACAATGATGGCGCAACTGATACCATCACAAAGGTAGTCGACATAGATGCGCTTCCGTCAGTAGTCGTGTTGGCGCCGTTTGGCGGTGAGGTCTGGATGGGAACCAATGAGATCAGATGGACTGCGTCAGACACTGACACGCTCCCTGATGAGCTACTCATCAAGCTCGAGTTCTCATCAGACGGGGGAAAGACGTGGAAGCCGATTATGGACGGCGTCGAAAACAACGGGTCTTACACCTGGAATACTGCTGTGGTCGAGAAGGGCGATCGTTACGTGGTTCGGGTGACTGCAACGGATCCCGAAGGCGGGATTGGTGAAGGCGAGAGCGGAGAGTTCACGATCATCATCCTGTCTGAGGCGGTTGTGGCAGCTCCGAACCCAGCAAACCAGAACGTCACCTTCTACTACAACATCGCGGCAGATGGCAAGCTGTATGTGTATGACATAGCCGGAAGACTTGTCTACACGGCTGATATGGCGTCTGCAGCGAATGCACATGACTGGAATCTCGTTGCGACAGATGGACGACCTATAGCCAACGGTCTCTATCTCTACGTCATCGTCACAGAGGGCGGAGAGGTCTCCAAGGTCGGAAGGCTTGTGGTTGCAAAGTAGCATACAGGAATATGCGGGGGCGGGCGGTGTCTGCCGATCCGGCCCCGCATCTTGAAGCTTTATGGGTCGCGAGTTGCGCCTGTAGGCACAGCCCGCGGCAGACGACGTAGATTACAAGATGAGGCCACTGATGTGGATACGAAAGGACGGAGCAAATTATGCGACGGATCAGCAGGTCAGTGCAGCGCCGCATGGCAACTGTTCTTATGGCGGCGCTTCTTGCTGTGGCCATTGCGGGACAGGCGTTTGCTGCAGAGGAAACGAGTGATCCAGTTGGAACAGCTGCCATGCTAAACCTCGGTATGGGGGCGCGAGCAATTGGCATGGGTGGCGCCCATATTGCGGTAGCCGACGATGCAACGGCGATATACTATAACCCTGCGGCATTAGATGTCATCCGTGATCGCAATGTGACTTCGCTATACGCAAGGCTGCATGGGGCAGCAGACTACTTGGCTCTTGGATATGCGCAGGAAAGAGTGGGCGTGGGGGTTTACGGGCTGAGCGCTTCGGGGATCGAAGAGACGGACGAGTATGGCAACGTAATCGGAACCTTCGGCGTGAACGATTTCGTGCTGGCGGCCGGATATGGTCGGGAGGTAGCTTCGGGCCTGAGCCTGGGAGCGACGGTCAAGGTCTACTCCGAGTCGGCGCCGGGCAATGCCGGCAAGGGCATAACCGGGGACGTTGGTGTTCTCTACTCCATGAACGATGGGAAGCTTCGCTTGGGCGCGGTAGGAAGGAACCTTGTAGGCGGTGTCAGATACGAAAGCGGCGCCACCGATGATTTCGAGAGGTCCTTTGGCGCAGGTGTTGCGTACCTCCCCATGGATAACCTCCTCATAGCCGCTGATGCCGTGTTCGAGGATGGCTTTGCGGGCTGTGCGGGCGTTGAGTATCGAGTGGGCAAGATCGCTCTTCGGGCAGGCGGCAACTACGGGGCCGGCGGGTCTTCGCTTACAGCCGGAGCCGGGTTTGCTGTTGCGAACTTCACGATCGATTATGCCTATCAGTCTCACAGCGTTCTGCCTGATTCGCACAGGCTTTCGCTGGGCGTACGGTTCTAGTAGAGCTGCGACCGAGTCATAGACTGCACTTCAGGCGGGCTGGCGAACTGGGCCCTGTTTCTGAAGGGCAAAGCAACTATAATGAGGACCCCTCTCTGTGTGAGAGGGGTCTTTAAATAACGCATTGTTTTCTATCGAGTAAGCGACGCTGAGATCTATGGGTCACGTCTTGTCAAGTGGTGTAAATTGCCGCTGTGATTCTCCTCGCAATTAAGGTTCTTTAGTACTATTGGGTAAGCTTGCGCTTACAGTTTTTGGTGCTGCCCACGACTCATATGAAATTATCGAGTGCCGTCGCCCCACAGTTTCGTCCGGCGGTGCGCTTCAATGGGCATATTAAGCTTCAGAAGAACGCACGTTTTGGCGTATGCCTAATCAACCGGAGGAAGCGCCATCGTTGCATCAGTCGGCGGCAATGGTTTGCTCATGGATTCCTGGCTGAAATACCTGCGCAATACGATCCACTTGTCGTTCTGCTCCATCATTACTACATCGGCGCGACGTTTGATCTCCTTGTTCAGCCTCTCAAGCGGGTTGGTCGAGTGAATCTGTCTGTGATGCTCTTTCGGGAACGCCATGTACGCGAGAATTTCATCTTCACAGGCACATAGCATCTGCGCAACTTTGAGAAACCTTTCTTCCAGGGTGGCTGCAACTTGCCGCAGTTGGGCCTTGGCAGTCAGCTGATCAGGTTGGGCGAATATCGTCCGAATATAGGCGGCGACCATTTGCTAGGCTCCTTGCGGCAAAGCATTTCGCATGAAATGCACTCTCCCATCAGAGCCTTCTGTATTGCATTCTTAAGACCTTCATGGGCGTTGTACTCCGCTTAGCCCCCGTGATATAAGATCCTTGAGGAACTCGTACCAGAATGGCTCACCCTTATAGCAAAGCCCAGGATCTCGCGTTCGCCAGGATTCGACTCTGTCGATGCCATCTGGGCCCAAAGCTCTTACAAGGTCGTCTACCTTGCGTGTGCTGATGCCGTGAACATAAGCTTCCTGAACTACTGATAGGATAGCTTTCTCGGTCATCTTGCGAGGCTCTAGAAAACTCGGAAAGAAACTTCCTTCTCTGAGCTTGGGTATCCTCAGATCGAGATTGCCAACTCGTGTTCCCCTCCGATTACTTTCGCAGCTTCAAGTTCAATGAGCCTTTGGGTCAGAAGCTGCGCGCCTTCCCTCAATAAATCCTGGTGTAGAATGTCCAAAAGTGACATGTCTCTCTTGACAGGTGCCATCTCCCGAATTTACACCACTACTTGAGACTCTAACGGCTAGCCCAGGATCAAGTCCGAAATGTGCTGTAAAAACGGTTCTAGGTAGTTGGAGCATACGCACACAAATGCTTAGCCGGGGCTCCCGGCGGGTC
>Ga0116167_1003622_pt1 | contig 11950 bp, 8 predicted proteins | sample AD_JPNMR3_MetaG_FD_89794 | JGI IMG/M metagenome (GOLD analysis project Ga0116167, IMG submission 89794) | Active sludge microbial communities of municipal wastewater-treating anaerobic digesters from Japan - AD_JPNMR3_MetaG | ecosystem: Engineered > Bioreactor > Anaerobic > Digestate | place...
TATAATATTCATCGGGACATCTTCAATCCTTTATCTTTTGTGTTAAGCAACAAAAATATCGGATTTTCAAGGTGTCTCCTTTAATTTTACATTATATGTTAGCGCTTTTGCTCATTTATAGAATACATCTTTCATTTACCATTAATTGTCCTCCTCAATTAGATTCAAAGATGTGGCCTCGCCGAGCATAGTTTCCTCTGTTATAACCTTGTCGACAAGATTTACAAGCATAATGTAAACGGGGATCGATAACTTCCGTTTCGAAAATTCCCGAACAATAGTTACATAAACATTCTGGTCTCCAACTATGATTGTGTTTTTTCCTTCCGGCATAAGCGAATAATCGGATAGTATTCGTCCGAGACGGTCATAAAGGCGCATTTTAATCTGAATAACTTGTGATACCCCTACAGGTCGAGAAGCAAATACGCCGTCATCAAGAATATCAAAGCGCCATTGCCCGTGCTGCTTAGTTTCCAAGATGAAGTCAGGAAACCAGGCCGGTCTTATTCCATCACCATACATGTTTCGGGGCTGGACATATGCTCCATTAATTTGCTCCCCGCTGAACATGAGCGATGATGCCACAAAGTTTCTTATTTCTTCCTCTGCTTTACGATGTTCTGTCATGGGATCATCAACTGGTTCAAATCCTGCCAAAGCGAGGAACTGTTCTGGCTTAAAGTTGTCAGTAAACTCTGCAACTCGCATGATTCGCATTAGCATATCCAAGCTCGGGCGAACGATAGCCCCGGACGACAATCTTGATATGCTTGAGGTGGTAATCCCACATGCTTCGGCTACTTCTGTCCAGTTTTTCTTCCAAGGGGTAATTGCATCCAGGGCATCTTTAAATGCGGGATTGTCTGCATTACGTACACGTTTCCAGCGACGATTTTGTGGATCTAGCCTATGCTCTCCGCACATATAGCGACTTTCATTTTCTGTTCCGTTGATATATTCCATAAGTACTACTCCTTTCAAGTCACACATTAACTTATACCATGATTATACATATTTATTTACATATTGTCAATATATAAATTGCAAGTTGCAATATTTTTTATTGCTAATAGATGAATTTGTATGTTTGGGGAAGCAACTTACTTTCCCTTAAACAGCTTCGAGACATCGATATTTCAAGTCGCTCCGTGCCACGTCTTCTTTATACTATTTCTCCTTTCTCTAGTTCGTTATGAATACGCGTGTTCGCGTTTTTCTAACATCATAGGTAAAAAAATATGTACTCACTGATTGTAAAATCTAGAACATAATACGCCCATCATCGATCATACACCCTTCGACTAAACCAAGATCAAACAGGCGATATTTCATAGCGGTGTATGATACATTAAACATATCTGCTATCTCTTCAACGTGCAGATCTACAGCCAGTGACCATTTTATTGGTAACGATTTATGTGATGGAATTTTCATAGTCTCACGAAAAGCGAAAGTCACAGCTTGGCGAGGCATAAGAAAGGCCGCGGTGGCTGCATTTGCTTGCCACTCAGTGATGTCCATACCAGTAAGATTAGGTTTCATTTTACCGATACGGGCTGAAATATCCTGTGTTCTACTATATGAGCGATCTTTGAGGGCACGCTGACTAAACACCTTTTGATGTAGAATCTGATGGAAGGCTTCGTGAATGACGGTAAAGTTTTCGCGCCCTTTCACAGCTCCCGGCGCAACAAGTGAGCTGTCAATTAAAATTGTGCCTTTAGTAACAGGATGTTTTCTAGGAAGTTCGCCCTCTCCACCATCCCAAACCCACCAAAATCCATCGTTAAATGCAGTCACACCAAGAATCGATTGGTTGGGTGTCAGGTTCTTCCATTCATAGGGTACATCAAGACATGTTTCTATAAAGTCGTAGACATCAATACCTTTAGGCATAGTAAGGCGCTCACTGTCAAATTCACGTAGCTTGTCCTCGGCAATTTTTTCTAGTTGGGCAACGCTATAATTATAGAACCACAAATCCTCAGTTCCTCCTTAATTAGACTCTTTTTCTTTGGCTTCGAGCATCTCGATAACCTTTTTCCATTCCTCATCTCCAGCATTTATATCCCTAGCTTTGCGAAGTGCAGCCCTGAGAGTCTCATTACCCATGATATATTCCGGTAGATCAGGTGAAACACTGTGCTTCTTCGCAAGCGCCGCAAGATCGTAAAGTGTGTTAGCCTCCTCTTGGGTCAATTGAAGCACTTCTATGATTTTTTCGATTTTATCTTTGTCAGGCGGATAACGATGCCCCTTCTCAATATCGCTTAGGTAAGCTGGTGCCATGTTATCTAGTAACTCAGCTAGTTTACGAAGATTAATCTTCTTCTCCTTACGCTTCATTTCAACATACTGACCAAAAGTCAGATTCATTTTACATACCTCCTGTAATATAATCGCGTGTTCGCTTATTTCTAACATTATTATATACACCTAATATTACCATGTCAATAGGCAGAATGAAAATTTTTCCAAAAAAAATAATTCGCAAATATGCATCTGAAATGCGCAAATACAAATTAAAAATTGAAAAAATGTGTTGAAAGTGGTATAATTAAGTATCTGAGTAGATAGCAAAGAATGCGAGGTGTTTATATGGCTGTCAGCTATAAAAAGCTCTGGAAGCTACTCATAGATAAAGATATGAAGAAAAAGGATTTACGCTTGGCCACAGGCATGAGTACAACATCCTTAGCAAAGCTTGGAAAAAATGAACATGTTAGCACAGAAATACTCGTGAAGATATGCAAAGTCCTGGAATGTGACATTGGCGACATCATGGAAGTCACAGACGACGAATAGCATCAATACACTAGTATCACTTTACAGCATAATTTTAGGAGGAGTTTACTTATATGGATCAACAAACCTATAACCAGCTAGTATCATTCATCTGGAATATCGCCAACGATGTGTTGGTGCACATATATAACAAGGGTGATTATCGTAAGATAATCCTGCCGATGATCGTGATCCGCCGATTTGACGCTGTACTGGAACCGACAAAAACACAAGTACTTCAGATGAAGAAAGCTCTCGATGATCAAGGTATAATCGACCAAGACGACGCACTTAAGACTGTTGCTCATGAGCAATTTGTTAATGCATCACCTTTTACACTGAAAGATTTGACGTCACGTACCAATCAGCAGCAGCTTAAGCTTGACTTTATCACTTATCTCGATGGGTTTAGTAAAAACGTACAAGAAATTATAGATAAATTTAAGTTCCGCAATGAGATTGATACACTCGCCGAGAACGATATTCTTGGCATGCTTATAAGCAAATTTGTTGACCCTCGTATCAATTTATCAAGTAGACCGGTGCTTAATGATGACGGTAGTATTAAACTACCTGCGTTGGACAACCATTCTATGGGCACAGTATTTGAAGAGCTTCTCCGCAGGTTTAATGAAGAAAACAACGTGACCGAGGCTGGTGAGCATTTCACCCCACGTGATATTGTGGAGCTCATGGCCGAACTTGCTATTGCTCCAGTTGCTGATCAAATAACTGATAGCACCTACCGCATTTACGATGGGGCATGTGGTACTGGGGGTATTCTGACCGTTGCTGAAAAACGCATGTTGTCTATTGCGGAAGACTATGGAAAAAAAGTTTCAATTTATCTTTTTGGTCAAGAACTTCAGCCAGAAACTTATGCAATTGCACGGTCTGACATGATGATTAAAGGTGAAGGTGCACAAGCAGAACGCATTGCTTATGGTTCAACTATATCAGCTGATGCATTCCCACATGAGACATTTGACTTTATGATCTCTAATCCACCCTTTGGTACACCGTGGAAAAAAGATCTTGAAGCTTGGGGATTAAAGGACAAGAAGGACATAACTGATAGCCGTTTTGTTTTTAGCTGGAATGGTGATGCCGAGTATAGCGTTATACCCAATATTGGCGACCCACAGATGTTATTTCTCGCTAACAACATTAGCAAGATGAAGACAGGAACTCCACTTGGCAGCCGCATCGTTGAGGTGCATAATAATTCTTCATTATTTTCAGGTGGTGCTGGCTCTGGTGAAAGCAACCTACGCCGTTACATCATTGAGAATGATTGGCTTGAGGCAATTGTTGCCCTACCAGAAAATATGTTTTACAACACCGGAATAGGAACATTCCTTTGGATTGTAACAAACCGAAAATCATCAGAGCGTAAAGGTAAGATTCAGCTTATTGATGCAACCTCTATGAAAGAAACACTTAGAAAAAACCTTGGTGAAAAAAGCGGTATAATATCTCCTAGTATTGCTGCTCAAATTCTTGAGTTGTATATGGATTTCGAACAGGCTGACGAGAAGTATAGCCGTGTATTTGAAAATTCTGAATTTGGGTATTGGGAGGTCACAATACTGCGGCCGCAACGTGATGAAAACGGCAATATCATTATCGAAAGTAAAGGTAAAAACAAGGGAAAACCGAAGCCAGATAAAGATCTATCGGAGAAAGAAATTATACCGTTTACGTATGAGGGTGGTATCGAAGCATTTTTCAAGAATGAGGTCTTGCCGTACACTCCAGATGCATGGATAGATGAGGCTGGAATTAAAATAGGATATGAAATCAGCTTCACCAAATATTTCTATAAACCTGCTGAGCTACGTACTATTGAGGAAATTATATCTGATATCGAACAAATTGAACACGACACAGACGGTATACTAGCAGGAATCATACGTGAGGTGCGAAATGAAGCAATATGAAGAATACATGGAATCAAACCTGAAATGGCTTGGAAAGATACCATCACATTGGGAACTTTTAAACGTAAAGGCACTATTTATTGAACGTAAAGAAAAGAACACACCTCAAAAAACTGATTTTGTATTGTCCTTGACTGCAAAGCAGGGGGTTATCCCTTACAGCGAAAAAACAGGTGGCGGAAACAAAGCTAAAGAGGATGTTACACTTTATAACATTACATACCCAGGTGACCTCTTGGTTAACTGCATGAATGTTGTATCTGGTTCGTCGGGAGTATCTACTTATTATGGAGCTATAAGTCCTGTATATTATGCGTTGTTTCCAAGAGATGAACATACAAATATATGGTACTATAGTTATATCTTTAGACTTAGCTTGTTTTACCAAAGCTTGGTTGGCCTTGGTAACGGTATAATGATGAGACAAAGTAGCACAGGAAAGCTCAATACTGTTCGTAAACGTATACCGATGAACAAGCTGAACCGAATACAGCTTCCAAAACCGCCCCATGATGAGCAAAACCAGATTGTACGGTTCCTCAATTGGAAAGTTTCTGAAGTTAATCATATAATTCGTGCAAAGCGTAAAGAAATCCGGTTGTTGGAAGAATTGAAAAAGTCAGTTATTACTAAGGCGGTCACACAAGGGATTGATAATAATGTAGACCTAAAGGTAGGCAAATTTACATGGGGCTGGAAGATCCCTACCTCATGGGACGAGGTTAAGCTTAAACGTATTTTAATTAAATTGGATCGTCCGTACACCTCAGAAGACGAACTACTTATATGCTCAAATAATGGAACTGTTTTTCCACGAGGCGATAAACGCATTGGGCTTGTCGCGGCAAATGATGACGTTTACCAAGGAGTTGCAGAAGGTGACTTGCTAATTCACGGAATGGATACTTGGCATGGGGCTATTGCAATTTCGAATTATTCTGGTAAGTGCACTACCGTTGTGCATGTCTGTGACAGCTCACAAAACAAAAGATTTATAGCCTATTATCTTAGGATGATGGCTTTTAGGAAGCTGTACAAGGCTATATCTAATGGAGTACGCCAAAATACCAGTGATTTCAGGAGTTGGAATAAAACTGGTGATATTGTGATTGCACTCCCACCCCGTCCAGAGCAAGATAGAATTGCTGACTATCTGGATCAACGTTGTGGTGAAATAGATAACCTTATTTTATCACTTAAAAATGAAATCTCCCACTTAGACGAATACCGTACTCGAATGATTGCAGATGTGGTTACAGGTAAAGTGGATGTACGGAATATTGAAGTGCCTGACCAAAAAATTGAAGGCGATAATGAACCGGAAGATGAAGACAGCGAGAATGAGTTTGAGAATACTGACGAGATGGAGGTAATCGAAAATGACAGCGACTGATATTCATGAAAATGGATTTGAAACCCTTATAGTGGATTGGCTTATTTCAAAAAACGGTTACGAGCAGGGAACCAATAGTGATTACAATAAGGAATTCGCTTTGGATGAGGTACGTCTGTTTCGCTTCTTAAATGATACGCAACCAACGAAAATGGCGCAACTTCACCTTGACGATCGTCCTATGGAACGGCGAGCATTTTTGACTCGACTTAGCGAGAAGCTTAGCAGCGACGGAGTAATTGAGCTCCTACATAAAGGTTTTCGGTTCAAACACCTCGTACTCGACCTGTTCTACGTGCTTCCCTCAGAAGAAAACCCGGTAGCAGTCGCACTATTTGAAAAAAACATTTTCAGCGTAACTCGCCAAGTCAAATATTCGAAAGTGAACGCAAAGCTGGCAATAGATCTCGTTATCTTTATCAACGGTTTACCTATTGCAACTTTAGAGCTCAAGAATCAATTGACTAAACAAAACGTCAATGATGCTGTTTATCAATATAAGACTGATCGTGACCCCCATGAGCTCATATTTAACTTCAAACGATGCATCGTTCATTTTGCAGTTGATGATAATGAAATTAAAATGTGTACCCAGCTTAAAGGTAAAGCTTCATGGTTTCTTCCATTCAACAGAGGTTATCGTGATGGTGCAGGCAATCCTCCAAATCCTAATGGTATAAAAACAGATTATCTATGGAAATTGATTCTCACTAAACATGAGCTAACCGACATTATTCAAAACTACGCCCAAGTCATCATTGAAGTGGATGAGGACACAAAACGCAAGACTGAGAAGCAAGTCTTTCCGCGTTTTCATCAATTGTCTGTCGTCAAATCTCTTCTTGCTGATGCTGCCCGAAATGGTGTGGGTCAACGCTATCTGATCCAGCATAGCGCGGGTAGCGGCAAGTCAAACTCCATCGCATGGCTTGCACACCAGCTTGTAACGCTCAAGCGTGAAGGAAAAAACTTATTTGACTCGGTCGTTGTCGTGACCGACAGAGTAAATCTCGATAAGCAAATCAAGAACACTATTCGTCAGTTTATGCAGGTAAAAAGCACCGTTGGTTGGGCTGAAAACTCAGGCGACCTCAAACGCCTGCTCGCCGAAGGCAAGAAAATCATTATTACTATCGTTCACAAGTTCCAGTATATTCTTGATGATATCAGCAGTATCCATCAAGGTCAGAACTTTGCAATCATTATCGATGAGGCGCATTCGAGCCAAAGCGGGCGGCTTTCTGCTAAGATGAACATAGCGCTGTCTGGTATCGTGAGTGAAGACGATGATGATATTGAAGATAGGATTAATAACATCATTGAAGGGCGCAAGATGGTGAAAAACGCATCCTATTTTGCGTTCACTGCAACCCCCAAGAACAAGACGCTTGAGATGTTTGGTGAGGCATATCAAGACGGTGATGTCGTCAAGCACCGACCTTTCCATGTTTATACCATGAAGCAAGCTATCGAAGAAGGATTCATTCTCGATGTGCTTAAAAACTACATGCCAATCCAAAGCTACTATCGCATAATTAAGACTGTCGAAGGCGACCCAATGTTTGATAAAAAGCGAGCGCAAAAGAAACTGCGTCTTTTCGTTGAGTCAAACGAATATGCTATCAAACAAAAAGCCGAGATAATAGTGGAGCATTTTCATTCCGATGTGATATCTAAGGGGAAGATTGGTGGCCGTGCACGAGCAATGGTCGTTACAAGCAGTATCGACCGTGCCATTGAATACTATCTTGCTATCAATGAATGTCTGAAGGCACGTAAGAGTCCCTTTAAGGCAATAATTGCATACTCGGGAGAAAAGAACGTCGGCGGCAAGTCGATGAAGGAATCAGACTTTAACGGATTTCCAAGTACCCAGATCGAAAAAAAGTTTAAGTCTGACCCTTATCGCATTCTCGTAGTGGCTAACAAGTTTCAAACCGGCTTCGATGAGCCCCTTTTGCATACCATGTATGTTGACAAGGTGCTGACAGATATTGCTGCTGTACAAACTCTGTCACGGCTTAATCGTGCCGCTCCGCAGAAGAACGACACGTTTATTCTTGATTTTGCTAACAATGTTGAGGATATCCGTGAGGCGTTTTCTAGATATTATAAAACGACGATTCTCTCATCTGAGACCGATCCAAATAAACTCAATGATCTTATTACAACGCTTACTGATATGCAGGTTTATACTAACGAACAGGTACGTAACCTTGTCGAGCTCTATCTTGGAGGAGCTGATCGCGACCAGCTTGACCCCATTCTTGATGCTTGTACACAAGAATACCTCGACCTTGAGGTTGAGGATCAGATCAATTTCAAGAGCTCAGCGAAAGCGTTTGTTCGGACGTACAATTTCCTATCAGCAATATTGCCCTATGGGTCGGTTGAATGGGAAATGCTCTCAATCTTCTTGACATTACTCATCCCGAAACTTCCATCACCACGGGGAGACGACTTATCAGAAGGTATACTGGAAACCGTTGACCTTGACAGTTACCGTGCTGAAGCTCAGGCCATGGTTTCAATTCAACTAGATGATTCTGATGCGGAAATTGACCCAATTCCGGTTGGTACTGATGTCGGTATTACCGTGCCCGAAATGGATCATCTTAGCGCAATTCTAGCTACTTTCCATGATCTGTTCGGAAATATTGAATGGACAGATGAAGATAAGATTCGCCGTCAGATCGCCGAACTTCCGGATATTGTTTCTAGAGATATCGCCTATCAGAATGCGATGAAAAATTCAGACGCACAAAATGCCCGCGACGAAAGTGATCGAGCCACAATGGAAGCAATCTTGGCGACAATGTCGTCAGGGATCGAACTCTATAAGCATATTACCAGTAATGAATCCTTAAAAAAATGGATTCAAGACATGGTATTTAATACGACTTACAAATCTCCTCCCAAGCGCGGTGAGCATATGAAGTAAACGATCCAAGATATAAAAAGGGGTGCATTAATTTGAATACTATATCGGTTGCACAGTTAAATAGTCTGCGAAGTGAATTCAAGATGTATCTTCGCGAAAATCATCCCGAGTGGAGTGACAATACAGTCTCCACTATTGGTTCAGATGCATTTTTTGCTCTGAACAATAATGTGGGTATAGATTTTTGGGCAAGCCTTGTCAGTGAGGAATCGCTCTTGACCGCTCGAGATAAAATACGAGATTATCTTGTGAGTACTAAGGGCAATGAACGGTCAGGCGAGCGTGCAGATGGTTACTTGTCAGCCTTACGCCACTTAAAATCTTTCTTAGATAGTAAGCATCCCACACTCGCCACCGATTGGAGCGGCAAAGTAATTAGTGATGTCAACTTAAAATCAGATTTCCAAGCATGGATGAAAAAACAGAAAAAGGCTAACGGAGAGCCTTACAGTCTCAATACCATAAACGCCTATACTACAGCCCTCAAGAATGCAACGGCTAAACTCAAGCTAACCGAGCCCGTATGTACAGATTTGTTCTACTACACGTCAGTTGATGATTTCGATACTGCACAAGGCATTATTGAGGCTGCACCAAATTTTGAAGAAGTAGATGCTGCCGCGGGAAACAAAGCATATTCTAGTGGAATGGTGTTGTACAGACGCTTCTTAAAAGAGCTAGGTGAACCCTCTACATGGATTTTCCAAGGTAATCCGAAATACTATGACGTTATTGGCGCTGTTGAGTCCCTCGATAAAATAACTTGGGCGGTTAATCAGTATCAAAAGCAAATAAAGCATGGTGACAAAGCGTATATTTGGGTATCTGGATCAGACGGTGGTATCATTGCCTCGGGCACAATTTTGTGTGATCCTGAATTACGTAAACCGAATACCTCTGATCCATACACCAGGGGCGAGCCTTTAAAGACCGATTCTTATCTCGCAGTCGATATCAAGATTGATCGCAAGCTTACATTATCTAAAGTTCCTCGAGCTGTGCTTCTTGTGGATGAGCGAACAAAACAGCTTGAGATTTTAACATATCCTGGTGCAACCAACTTCCGAGTCACTAAGATACAAGAAGAAGTAATTGAAAGCATCATTAACGGAACTTATGAACGTGTACCGGCAGTAGATGAACCGAAGCCAGAAATTGAAGTCAAACGTCGGTACTGGCTATATGCACCTGGGGAGCAGGCTTCAATGTGGGAACAGTTTTTTGCAGAGCGGGTCATGGGCATAGGCTGGGATTATCTCGGAGATCTTACAGCATATCCAAGCAAGGAAAAGATTAATGACAGAATGCAGCAAGAACGGAACGAAGATAAGTATTTCATGAATGATGTCCTTGCAGTATGGGACTTTGTGTACACGATTAAGCCGGACGATGTGGTGTTCGCAAAACGAGGAAAGTCTCAAATTGTTGGACGTGGCGTGGTGGAATCAGGTTATATATTTGATGATTCAAGAAGCAGCTACAAACATATCCGCAAAATAAATTGGACAAATAATGAAGAGTGCAATTATCCTGAAGAAGCTCCTAATAAAACACTCACGGACATCTCGGCAAAAACCGGAACAATTGACTTCTTGGAAAACTTCTATGCCGAAAAATCCACAGACAGTTCATCATTTATTGAGGAAAAGAGTTATGAGCCATATTCCGAGGATGACTTCATCAAGGAAGTGTTCATGAGTGAAGAAATGTTTGCAAAACTGAAAGGGCTGCTGTTACGTAAAAAGAATGTGATACTACAGGGTGCCCCTGGGGTTGGCAAAACTTACGCAGCCCAACGATTAGCGTTCGCAATAATGGGTGCTAAGGACACTAGTCGTGTTAAAGTTGTGCAATTTCATCAAAGCTATAGCTATGAGGACTTTATTATGGGGTTCCGACCTGACGGTAATGGCTTTAAACTATCGGAAGGCCCATTTTACAAGTTCTGCAAAGATGCTGAGAATGATAACGAACGACCTTACTTTTTCATTATTGATGAGATCAATCGAGGAAATCTAAGTAAAATATTTGGCGAATTGTTAATGCTGATTGAATGTGACAAGCGTGGTGAGAAGAATGCTATCCGCTTGCTTTATAAGGATGAGCAGTTTTCGGTCCCAAGTAATGTGTACATCATTGGTATGATGAACACAGCGGATAGAAGCCTTGCAATGATTGATTACGCTCTCCGGCGACGTTTTGCATTCTTTGACATGGAGCCCGCATTCTCCACGGATGGATTTAAAACAAAGCAAGCTTCCATTCAAAACCCGAAGTTTGATGCGCTAATTACCAAGGTGCAATTGTTGAATAAAGCAATCGCCGAAGATCCATCACTTGGCCCGGGCTTCCGAATTGGCCACAGCTATTTTTGTACCAATGAACTTGTTGATGATTCATGGCTTTCATCCGTAGTAGAATATGAATTGATACCTCTTCTATCTGAATACTGGTTTGATGAACCTTCAAAAATTGAAAGTTGGTCAGCACAGCTCCGAGGTGCAATAAGATGACCGGTAATATCAAGATAAAAAATATCTACTATATGCTCTCCTACGCTTATCAGACTTTGCGAGAAACCGGATATGATAATGTCGCGACAGAGGCTTTTGATAACATCCATGATTTATTTGCTGCTATTATCATTCGAGGGGTTGGCAATCAAATAAAGCGAGGTCTTTACCGAGATTACATACCAAGAGAAGATGCTTTGCCAGGGCTGCGCGGACAAATCAGTGTATCTGAGACTATTAAGCAGCAGTCCCTTTCCCAAGGCAAACTAGTGTGCGCTTATGATGAATTCACAGAAGATTCTCCTCATAATAGGGCACTAAAAAGTACGATGCTAATGTTACTGCGACATGGAAGTGTTAAGTCCGAAAACAAAAA
>Ga0116167_1003624_pt1 | contig 11949 bp, 10 predicted proteins | sample AD_JPNMR3_MetaG_FD_89794 | JGI IMG/M metagenome (GOLD analysis project Ga0116167, IMG submission 89794) | Active sludge microbial communities of municipal wastewater-treating anaerobic digesters from Japan - AD_JPNMR3_MetaG | ecosystem: Engineered > Bioreactor > Anaerobic > Digestate | place...
GCGGTTTATCCCGTATCCGGCCCGCTGGCTGAGCGGCCGGCGGTGGGAGGATGAATGGACTCCCGACCCGATGGAGGGCCTGACCCGTGCTGTCAGCCAAGAGGAGCTGGACAGGATTTTGGGCGAGTCGGCTTGGTCTGCCGGCTGCTGGGAAGAATCTGCTGCCGCCGGCAACATCAGCCGGCAAACACAGGAAATTTGGGAAAAACAGCCGGCAATCGGGGCCGTATCAGGCATATTTTGCCGGCAGCAAGCGTCTAAACAGCAGGAAACAGTTCCAATTTCGGACAATTTCGGGTATAATACAGCCCGATGCGAAAGGACTTTTTATGATGCGTAAAATCAATGCTGCGGTAATGACGCTGGCCGGCCTGCTGCTGATTGCGGCGGCCGGATTGAAGTTTCACGAGATGCTGACCATCTGCGTGCCGTCGTGGCAGTCCAACAAGCTGGGCTTTTGGGAGTCTTACGAATTCCTGCTGATACAGATCCCGCTGGAATTGGCACTGGGGGTATGGATGGTCTGCGGGCTGTTCCGCAAGGCCGCATGGATCGCCGGCACGCTGGCTTATCTGGGCTTTATCGCCGTCACGCTGGTCAAGGCGCTGACGGGCGCGGCATCGTGCGGCTGCTTCGGACAGATTCATGTAAATCCGTGGATTACGCTGTTTTCCATCGATATTCCCTTTTTTGTCCTGCTGGCGGTTTTCCGGCCCGCAGGCGCCAAGCTGCTGCCGCCGCCGTGGCCGAATGTGTTTTATCTGCTGGCGGTCGCCGTCCCGACGCTGGGGCTGATGGCGCTGGCGGCGCCGGTGATGGTGATGTTCCGACCTGCCTGCATCAAGGCCGACGATGTCCAGCCGGACATGACCGCTCCGCTGCGGCTGCAGCTGCATCAGGCAAACCAGATGCTGGCGGCCAAAGACGAGCAGCTCAAAGGCCTCAGCAGCCAGATTGCCGCACTCCATCTGCAGATTGAGCAGCTCCGGCAGGCGGCCGCCGCACAGACAGTTCCGCAGCCGGTGCCGCCGGACAAGACAGGACCGCTGACCCAGCAGCCCATCCAGAGCCAGCCGGATGACAGCCAGACCCGCCCGCCGGCCAACAGCCAGCCCGCACGGCCGGCAAGCCAGCAGTGGGAGTGGATGCCCTATATTGTCGAGGAGACGGTCCGGAAGGAGCTTGCCGAGGGCATTGCGGTGGTTTTAATGTATCACTACGACTGCCCGACCTGTGCCCAGATGGTTCCGCTTTACAGCGCCTACTGCAAGCAGATGACTGAACAGGGCAATGAGGCGTTCAAGATTGCTTTTCTGGCCGTGCCGCCATACGGTCAAGGCCCCGTTCCGGCCGATACGACCTGCATTCAGGGCACGCTGACCGACCAGCAGAAATGGGAGCTGACCAGTCCCTATGTGGTGGCGCTGCTGGATGGGCAGATTGTCAAGACATGGCCGCAGGGAACCGCACCGGCTCCGGATAAAATTTTGGATGACATCTTCGGCCGCTGACAGCAGAAAAAAACTGTACAATCTGCGGAAGCCAGCCCGCCTTAACACATTAAAGCAAATATATATCCTGTTATGCCGTATTTCAAAAATGCCCCTTTTTTAGGCTGAAATCGAGGATTTTTTAGGAATGTCCAGACAACTATAAACTTATTAAAACGTTTTCTGCTGGCTGCTTATTGCAGGCGAACAAATTTTTATTGATATTTTATATAAAAATTGGTATAGTTGTTTTTTTACCTCCTCCCTGAACTCCATTTCCCTATGCGGGTGTATCCGCAGTTGCGGGAATAATGTCTATTCGGAAGGGGACTATTTAGAAAAGGCGTTGAAGAAAAGGTATGGGAACGAAAACTCTGATTGTTGTGGCGTTTTTAATTTCATCGATAACCGCATGGACACAGTCCGACCAGTTTGCGATGGCGGTGGATTTTCTGCGTGCACAGCCCTACGGCGAGGTCTATATTCTGCTGGGGCAGGTGCTGCTGGTGATCAATTTAAGTGCGTTTCTGTGGCGCGTGATTTTGTTCTTCCGCTACCGTCCGGTCGAACCGTGCTCTGATTCGCAGCTGCCTACCTGCACAGTCGTTGTGCCGGCCTACAATGAAGGCAGCATGGTCTTCAAAACGCTCGAAAGCGTGCTGCAAAGCGATTACCCTGCCGACAAGCTTCAAATCATCGCTGTCGATGACGGCAGCGCGGACGATACATGGGAGTGGATGAAAAAGGCCGCCGCCCAGTCCGGCGGCCGGATTGAAGCGGTGCGTCTGGCCAAAAACGGCGGCAAGCGCCGCGCGCTGTACGAGGGCTTCATCCGCAGCCGGGCTGAGGTACTGGTGACGATTGACAGCGACTCGCTGATCAATCCCGATACGCTCCGCTGCCTTGTCAGTCCCTTTGCCGCCGATGAAAAAATCGGCGGCGTGGCCGGCAATGTGGCCGTGCTCAACCGGCACAAAGACATCATTCCCCGGATGCTGGAAGTCGTCTTTGCATACAGCTTTGAGTTTATCCGCGCCAGCCAAAGCGCTGTCAACAGCGTCTTCTGCACGCCGGGGGCTCTGTCGGCTTACCGCCGGACAGCGGTGATGAAGGTTCTGGATGCATGGCTCAACCAGACCTTTCTGGGCCGGCCGGCCGGCATCGGCGAAGACCGTGCCATGACCAACGCCATTCTCCAGCAGGGCTTGCATGTGGTGTTTCAGTCCAATGCCGTCGTTTACACCACTGTGCCGGTGCGGTACAAAGGGCTGTGCAAGATGTTCCTCCGCTGGGCCCGCAGCAATGTGCGGGAAACGATTGCAATGGCCGGATTCATTTTTACCCGCTTCCGGCAGACCCCGGCGCTGGGGGCACGGGTGAATTTTGTGCTCAGCGTCATCCAGATGATTGTTCCGCAGATTCTGCTGGCGGGGCTGACCGGCTGCATCCTGTGGCATCCGGCTTTGTTCATCAGCCACACCCTGCTGGGGGCCTGCCTGACCGGCACGGTGCCGGCGGCGTTTTATGCGTGGCGGCGCCAGTACAGCAGCGAGGCCCTGTGGGCGATTCTCTATGCGATGTTCTGGATTTTCGGTCTGTCGTGGATTACCCCCTATGCCCTTGTGACGGTGGGCAACAACAAATGGCTGACCCGCGATGTGAAACGCAAGAGAGGTTCGCTGCGCCGGGGGCGGTTGATGCTGCATCTGTTCCGGCGGGCGGCTTATGCGACGGTGCACACGCTGGCCGTCAGGCGGTTTTAAGCAGCCGGCAGCAGTGCTGTCAGCGCCGGATAATGTCGGCGATTTTCATCAGGCGGCTGATGTTGTCGCGTTCGGCCTCGCCGAGCTTGTCGTAGATGTACTTGATGGTTTCCTTGGTCTCGGGGATGACCACATGCTCCAGCACATTGACCCGCCGGCGGGTGGACTGCAGCTCCGCGGCCAGAAGCTGGCACTGCTTTTCCTTCTCGGCCAGTTCAATCAGCCCGTCGAAGGCCCGCTCCAGCGCCCGCAGCGCGGCATCCAGTTCGCCGCTGGTGGATGAAAAGCCGTAGCACAGGATGTCGCCGGCGATTTCCTTGGCCAGCCGCGGCACCTGCACGCTCATAATCGAAGCAAAACTGACCGCCAGCTTGAAGGTCTTGGACGGCACATCCAGCGCCGCCCGGATATGCTCCGGCTCCATCACCGCCCGCGCCATCATAAACCGCCGGCTGGTTTCCAGCAGGTCGCGCTCCACGCGGCTGCGCAGATCCCGGAGGTCGCGGGCAATCTGCACCAGCTGGCGGCAGATTTCGTCGCGTTTTTCGCTGAGCAGGCGATGCCCGCGCAGCGCCAGCGCCACCCGCTTTCGCAGCGCCAGCAATTCCATTCGTGTGGCATTGACATTCTGGATCATGCGGCGGCACCCTGCTGCTTGCGGAACCGGGGCATATACTTGTCAATCAGCTTCTTGTCGATGCGCTTGAGCTCCACATCGTCAAACATGCTCAGCAGCTCCCAGCCCAAATCGAGCGTCTGCATTATATCGCGGTTTTCATAATAGCCCTGCGAGATATACCGGGCCTCAAAGGCATTGGCAAACTTCATATACTTCTGGTCTTCGGCCGACAGGGCCGCTTCGCCCAGAATCGTCGCCAGCTCCTGCGCCTCTTTGCCGCGGGCATAGGCGGCATAGAGCTGGTTGTACAGTGCGGCGTGGTCTTCGCGGGTTTTGCCGGGGCCGATGCCCTTGTCTTTCAGACGCGACAGACTCGGCAGCACATCCACCGGCGGCGCCACGGCCTTGCGGTGCAGCGAGCGGCTCATAATAATCTGGCCTTCGGTGATGTAGCCGGTCAGGTCGGGCACCGGATGGGTCTTGTCGTCTTCGGGCATGGTCAGCACCGGCACCATGGTAATCGAGCCCTTCTTGCCCTTGATGCGGCCGGCCCGCTCGTAAATCGTGGCCAAGTCCGTATAGAGGTAGCCCGGAAAGCCCCGCCGGCCGGGCACTTCCTTGCGGGCAGCCGAAATTTCCCGCAGCGCCTCGCAGTAATTGGTCATGTCGTTGAGAATCACCAGCACATGCATATCTTCCTCAAAGGCCAGATACTCGGCCGCGGTCAGCGCCACCCGCGGGGCGGCAATCCGCTCGATGGCCGGGTCGTTGGCCAGATTGATAAACAGCACCGCCCGCTCGATGGCTCCGGTGTTGGTCAGGTCGTTGATGAAGAACTGGGCGGCCTCGAAGGTGATGCCCATTGCCGCAAACACCACGGCAAACGCCTCGCCCTTGCCGCGCACCGTGGCCTGACGGGCCAGCTGGGCTGTGATTTCATCGTGCGGAAGACCGGCGCCGGAGAAAATCGGCAGCTTCTGTCCCCGCACCAGCGGATTCAGCCCGTCAATGGTGCTGATGCCGGTCTGGATGAATTCATTCGGATAGTCGCGGGCGTACGGATTGATGGGGTTGCCGTTGATGTTGAGCTTCATCTTCGGCAGAATCCGCGGGCCGCCGTCGATGGGGACGCCGGTGCCGCTGAAGACCCGTCCGAGGATGTCCCGCGAAACGGCCATCTCCATCGGCTTGCCCAGAAAACGCACTGTGGTGCCGCTGACATTGATGCTTTCGGTGCCTTCGAAGACCTGCACCAGCACCTTGTCGCCTTCGACCTGCAGAATCTGGCCGTGCCGCATCGAACCGTCGGCCAGCTCGATATCGACAATATGGCCGTATTTGGCATTGTCGACCCCTTCGACCATCATCAACGGGCCGGAAATCTGGGAAACCGTTTTATACTCTTTCAGCATGTCTGACTCCTCTACTGCACTAATCCGCTTATTCCGCTGCGGCGGCCAAGAGTTCCTTGACCTGCCGGTCAATCACATCCCGAATAGCCGCCACCTGCTCAATTTTGTCATTATCCAGATATTTGGCGCGGGCGATAGCCTCACGCACCGGCAGCTTGAACAGGCCGGCGGTGTCTGCGCCGCTGTCGATGGCCGCCAGACCGGCCTGATGGAAATGCAGAATCAGCTTAATCATCTCATACTGCTTTTCAATCGGCGTATAGGTATCCACTTCGTGGAAGGCATTCTGATGCAGGAAATCCTCCCGGATGCTCTTGGCGGTTTCCAGCGTCATCCGGTCGCGGGCGCTGATGGACTCGGCGCCGACCAGACGGACAATTTCCACCAGCTGGGCTTCCTGCTCCAGCAGGGTCATCGCCTGCTGCATCATCTCGGCAAATTCCCGCCCCATCTGCTTGTCTTTGAAGGACTCGGGCAGGTACTGCTTGTAGAAGGAGTAGCTGGTCAGCCAGTCAATCGCCGGAAAGTGGCGCTGCTGGGCCAGCCGGCCCTGCAGAGACCAGAAGACCTTGACCACATGCAGCGTGGCCTGCACCACCGTATCGGACAAGTCGCCGCCGGGCGGGCTGACGGCTCCAATCACCGACAGCGCCCCTTCGCGCTGGGGGCTTCCGGCGCAGACCACCCGGCCGGCACGCTCATAGAACGAGGCGATGCGGGCGCCCAGATAAGCCGGGTAGCCCTCTTCGGCGGGCATTTCCTCCAGCCGCGTGGAGATTTCGCGCATGGCTTCGGCCCAGCGGCTGGTGCTGTCGGCCATCAGTGCCACCGAATAGCCCATATCGCGATAGTACTCGGCAATGGTGATGCCGGTATAGACCGACGCCTCGCGGGCGGCCACCGGCATATCGGAGGTGTTGGCAATCAGCACCACCCGCTTCATCAGCGGTTGGCCGCTGTGGGGGTCGGTCAGTTCGGGAAACTCCATCAGCACATCGGTCATTTCGTTGCCGCGCTCGCCGCAGCCGACATAGACAATCACATCGGCATCCACCCACTTGGCCAGCTGGTGCTGGACGACGGTTTTGCCGGTGCCGAACGGGCCGGGCACACAGGCGGTGCCGCCGCGGGCAATCGGGAAGAAGGCATCGATGACGCGCTGGCCGGTCAGCAGGACATGATTGGGGTTGAGCCGCTGGCGGATGGCACGCGGCTGGCGGACGGGCCATTTCTGCATCAGTTTCAGTTCGGTTTTCGTCCCGTCGGCGGCGGTGACTGTGGCGATGGGCTGATCCACCGTATAGTCGCCTTCGCTCAAGCCGTCAATCCGGCCGGATACACCGGGCGGAACCATAATCTTGTGGAGCACCAGCGTGGATTCCTGAACCTGACCGATGATGTCGCCGGACTGGACGTCGGTGCCGCCGGAGACTGTGGGGGTAAAATGCCAGCGGGTTTGGCGCTGCAGACCGGGGATGGCGCTGCCGCGCTTGATGAAGCTGCCTTGGGCGGCCGCCAGCTGGTCCAGCGGACGCTGGATGCCGTCGTAGATGCTCGATATCAGCCCGGGGCCCAGCTCGACGCTCAGGGGGGCACCGGTATTGACGACTTCTTCGCCCGGACCAATGCCGATGGTGTCTTCGTACACCTGAATGCTGGCACGGTCGCCGTGCAGTCCCACGATTTCGCCAATCAGGTTCTCGCGGCCCACCCGCACCACATCGTACATGCGGGCGCCGAGCATGCCTTCGGCTACCACAACTGGTCCTGCTACCTTGATAATTCTGCCGTTGTGTACATTCGTCATTGCACTGCCTTTGTGAATGAAACAGTCCGCTTGTTTGGTTTAGTTTTTCAGAATATTAATGCCCGTTGCCATTTTCAGCATCCGGCCGAGGGACTCGGTGGCGATGCCTGTCGGCTCGGTTGTAAACGGCACGACAATCACGCAGGGCATGGCGGCCTTCTGGACGGCTTCAAACACGCCCTGCGCTGCCTGCGCCACATTCTCAGCCACGACCACCAGCGCATATTTATCCCGCAGAATACGGGCGGCCTGCGCCTGCACTGCGGCCGCATCGGCCTCCACCGCAAAGGTGTCAAGGCCCATTGCCGCAAACGGCATCACAAAATCCGCACTGCCTAAAACGGCTGCTTTGCCTTCCATCATCATCCGCTGTTTCCTTGTCTGCTTACGGCATCCATTCGCCCAGCCGGTCCAGAATCAATTTTGCCGCAAGACCGTTTTTCTTGCCGGTCAAGACCATCCGCACGGTGCGAATCTCGGCCTCTTTCATCAGAAAGTAGGCAATCACCGGCTGCGGTCCGGCGGGGATGCTGCGGGTGGTCTTGAGAAATCCCTTGACATAGTCTTCGCATTCCTTTTCCAGCTTCAGAAACGACTGCTCGCTGCGCAGATAGGGAATCGAAGTTTCCAGCAGCTCATAATACGGCGTGGCATAAAAGCCGGCGGCGACGGCTTCCCAGCCGGCGGCAAGCCCCTGCACAAACCGGTCGGTCTCCACAAAGCCGGGCGGCAGAAACAGCCGCGTGTCTTCTTCCCGTCCGGCCATTTTCAGCCGCAGCATCATCCGCAGATTGTCCAAATCGTTGCGGATCCGCATCAGTGACAGGCAGAAGACATCCTTCAGCGCCTCGGCCTGCCGAATCCGCCATGCCGCATACATCCGGTCAATTTCATAATCAATCCGCCGAATATCGCGGTTTTCATAGTAGCCCAGAATGGCCGCCTCCACCGCTTCCTGCAGATAGTCGGGCAGCCGCTCGTAATTTTCCTGTGCAAAGATATCCTCAAATTCCTCGGCCGGCACATTGCCGTCGTTGCTGTAATCCAGCCCCAGCGGCCGTTCCGTAACGACCCGCCGGACAGCCAGCCGCATATTGGCAAAATCCTCCCGGGCGCGGAGAAAGGTGAGAATGCCCTCATCCAGTATCAGCTGGCTGAAAAGGCGGCGCACCTCGCTGCGGCGCTCCAGCAGCATCTGCTCCAGCCGGGCGGCATCGGTCTGAGCATCGACGGCATACTCGGTTCCGGCCAGCAGTTCGGCCGCATCCGCAAAGGAAGCGGCATTGGCCATATCGGCAAAGACGCTGCGCGGCAGCATGGCCAGCTCCAGCGCGCGGACCCGAGCGGTCGGATAGGCATAGCGCCAATCTTCCTGTCCGATGGGCGGATAGCGGTAAAAACTGATGTCGCTGCCGATGGTCACGTGTCTGCTCCTGTCGGGATTTTAATCCGTGCCGAAAAGCATGCCGGCCAGTTCCATTTCCATTGCGTCGCGCAGCCGGTCCACCAGCACCTCCGCGCTGGCATTGATCTGCACGCGCTGGCGGCGGAGGATAAAGCCGCCTTCGAAATCGCCCCGCTGCGGGCACAGCCGCAGGCGGCCGCGGTCCGGCCCCAGCCGGCTGTTGACCATCGCCAGAAACGGCTCATGGATGCGGGTTTCGCCCCGGCCGATCACCACTTCCTCATCGCCTGTTTCGACGGCTTTTGTCATCAGGTCTGCCATCAGCGCCTGATAGGGCGCATCGGGCATCTGACAGAGGGCTTGGCGGGCTTTGGCGAAGACCTCATCCAGAATTGCCGTGCGTGCGGCCAGCAGACGCCGGGCATTGTCCATCCGCGCCGCTGCCAGCATCCGCTGCCAGCGATCCTGACCGGCCGCTTCAGCCAGCTGTTCTGTCTTCCTGTCAAACTCGGCAAGCTCGGCTTCCAGCTGGGCATCGGCTTGGGCGGCCTTCTGACGGGCCTGTCCCAGAATGGCCTCCGCCTCGGCACGGGCCTGCGAGAGGATTTTTTCGACTACCTGTTCTGCATTCATTGGTATTGGTCCAATCGTACAAACGGCTTGCTGCGTTTTGTTAGCCGACTTTAATGCCCATCAGGAGAATCAGCAGCGAAATCAGAAAGCCCAGAATCGCATACAGTTCAATCATCGCCGCATACACCACGCCGGCCTTAAAAGCCATTTCCGGGCGCTTGGCGGTCATCAGAATGCCGGCGGCGCCGGTGCGCCCCTGATGAATGGCGCTGAACAGACCGCCGAAGGCCACCGGCAGACAGGCGGCCAAAATCTCCAGCCCCTGATGCCAGGCCACGGGATTTACGCTGCCGCCGAACATATTGAGCTTAATCATCACAAACAGACCGACGACAAATCCGTAGATGCCCTGCGTGCTGGGCAGCACCACCAGCAGCATCAGCGTTCCGTAGCGTTCGGGCTTTTCGCTGAGCACGCCTGTGGCGCTTTTGCTGGCAGCCGCCAGACCCACCGCAGACCCAATGCCGGCCAGAAAGACCGCCAGTGCCGCTCCTGTCAAAGCAAACGTCAAACCCATCATTTCCAGCATAATTCTTTTCCTTTCTTGTTCTTGTCTTTTCTGCAGGAATTATTCTTTCAGGTCAATATACCGGTACTGCCGGCGCAGGGGGGTAAATTCCTGACCGCCGCCGACGAAGAATTTGGGGAAGAACTCCACAAACTGCAGCCGCAGGCTGTGAACAAAAGCCCCCAGCATTGACATCGCCAGATTAAACAGATGCCCGCCGACAAACAAAACTGCTCCCAGCAGCCATCCGACATACGGAACATCGGCCACCAGCTTGACCAGCACATTGATGGCCAGTCCGAAGCCCGAACCGACCATTCCCAGCGCCATCAGCCGGACATAACTGAGTATATCGCCCATATAGAAAACGGTGCTGAAAAGCTGAAAAACGCCGAATCCGACGCGACCGCCCCAGCCCATTCCGCGTCCGCTGAACAGCAGAATCAAAACCGCCGGCAGCAGGGCGGCCAAACCAACCGGCTTGGCCAGACCGGCCGGCAGCAGTTCGCCTTTGGACAGGCCCAGCACCACCAGACAATTGAGCATCACAATCCAGGTCAGCTGGTCAAAAACCGCCGCCGCGATGTCCTTCTTGAGCAGATTGGCAAAGAAGGCAATAAACAGGCCGAACTGTATCTGCAGATAGCCCACCCCCAGCGACAATGCAAAAAACGTCATCGGCTGGGTCATCGGATCAAAGAGCATAATCTTGCAGCGCATCCAGTTGAGTGCGCTGCCGACAGCCGACTGAGCCGGCAGCAGGGCGGTAACCGCATCGCCGAACCAGCTTCCGGTAATGGCGCCGGCCAGAAAAGTCGTAAAGCCGCAGACCAGCAGCATCCAAAAGACGCCTTTGTCGCCGCGGGTCTTTTTCAAAATCCACGCCAGCAGGCCCATCATAATCAGCCCGTAGCCGGCATCGGCCAGACACAAGCCAAAAAAAACAGCAAAAAACGGGGCCAAAAACACCGTCGGGTCCACAGAGCTGGGCAGCGGCATTCCATACAAGCGGGTAATGACCTCAAAGGGACGAACCGCCCGGTTATTGTCGATTTCAATGGGAATTTCTTCGCCCTCTGCCGGCTCGATGGGGGCTATGTCGCAGCCGTCAAACTGACCGACCAGCGCTTCCAGCTTGGGGTAATCCTTCTTCTTGACCCAGCCCTCCATAAAAATGGCATGGTCCGTAGCCGGTGCACTTGCCTGCGTATGAATCCGCCGATAAAGATTCTGCGTATGATCATAAAGAATCTGCAGCTTGAGCCGGTCTTTAGCCGTCTGGGCGGCCTGCTTTTCCAGCTCGGCCCGCTGGCTGTCGATTTCTTTTTTGCGGTTTTGAATGCCTGCGATATTGTCGGCAGCTGTACCGGAAAGCCCCTCAAAGGATACCGGCTCAAACTCGACCGACCGAAGGATTTTCTGGACATCAGCGGCCGCTTCATTGAGACAAACCACTGTGCAGGCTGCCATCCCGCCGGTCTGGCCGACCTGCTGGACAACGGCTGCCAGCGGCTCAAGCTTTGTCTGTGCTGCTTCCAGATGCTGCTGGGAAATCAATCCGGTAAAAACCACCGCTGCGGTCAAGCTGCCCAGCTCTTCCAGACGAATCGATAAATCCTTCCATGGCTGCAGCTTGGCCAGCAAGGTCTCCAGCGTTTGGGTCTCTGCCGACAGCTTTTCCAGCGCGCTGCGGAGATGCTCAGCCTTTTCCAGAACTGCAAGCGATTCCTGCTGGGTGACAATCCTGCCGTAGTCGGCGGCGCCGATTTCAACTTTTGGGGCAAACAGAGAGGTCTGCTCTTTGCCGGCATAGGGCTTGAGGAAGTCAACAGCCCTGCCCAGCCGGTCGATGGTCTCCTCCAAATCACGATGGCGTTTGGTCTCAACCATCAGCTCCGGCCATTCTTTGGTAACCATCGCCCGTTCGGCATCCAGTATCTGGACGATACCGGCCTCCTGCAGACGTGCCAGCAATTCGGCCGTCTGGCTTCGATGGGCAACAATCATCACTTTCTGCATTGAGGCGATAGCCATTTATGCTCTCACGAATAATACCTGGTTATTTTGCCTGCAGACACACTCCGAGCTTGATAAAATGCCTGACTCGGGGAAAAACAGCCGTTTGAGCAGAAATCTGCCTTACGGCACCTGCTGCAAACGCTGAATAATCGCATCGACGCATTGCTGAATTTTCGGCCCGCAGGCCGCTTTAAGAGCTTCGACTTCCTGCTGGCCCTGCCTGCTGAGTGCTTCGGCGTCCTTTTTGCCGCGTTCTTCGGCCAAAGCAACGGCTTTATCGATGGCTTCCTGCC
>Ga0116167_1003627_pt1 | contig 11926 bp, 10 predicted proteins | sample AD_JPNMR3_MetaG_FD_89794 | JGI IMG/M metagenome (GOLD analysis project Ga0116167, IMG submission 89794) | Active sludge microbial communities of municipal wastewater-treating anaerobic digesters from Japan - AD_JPNMR3_MetaG | ecosystem: Engineered > Bioreactor > Anaerobic > Digestate | place...
CTTGTTGCTGTAAAAACCAAGTTTGTTCGAGATCACATGAGCAAATTGAATCTCCCCTTGATACAGATTCTTTCCATTTAAATCGTACAATCCACCACTGCGCTGAACCAAGATCTTTGATCCGACCTTGAAGATATCGATCGCCTGCTGTTGATCGATTGTCTTTGTTCTTTTCATCAACTGTGCTATCTTGAAAGAACTCGGTACTTTGATCTGCAGGCTCTGAACAGGCTTGGGAATGGTTTCCGTTTCTCTCGATCCTGTCGCTTTCTCCAAGTAAGTCTCAGTCCTGTATTCAGGGACCTTGGGAGGTTGATACTGTAGAAAGTTTTTCAACTTCTCTTGAAATGCTGGCGACAGATAGCAATCAAAGAACGAACCATCTGATTCAAAAAGTTCAACACCGTCTATAGCAGCGCTCTGCCTTGTAACAACACCATCTCCAACACCCGCCGCCAACTCTGGATAGAAGCTCTCAAGTGGTGTTCCTTTTATGTCTATGGACATGGGTGGTTTATTTCCAACCACACACAGATACTTCACATCTTTTCGTGGTGAACTCAACAAACTCAGCAACTTGGAAGAAATAGATATTTCTCGGTACAACGGACCGATTGACTCAAGGTAGAACAACAGTTGTGACTTCATGGAATCTATGGTTGATCTGTCGGTTCCAAAGTTCGTTGCAACGAGATCTGAAGGCTTGCCAAAAAGAAGTGTTCCAAAATAAATCGGATTCACAACATTCGTCCCTTTGTTTGGTGTGCTCACTAATACAACCGATCTGACATTTTTTATCTCTGGGTGTCTTTCCAACGCTAAGCGAGCTATCACCCCACCGACCCCGTGGGCAAGGATGTCAAACTCCAGCGATTTCAGCCTCAAAAGCTCGCCTGAGAGTTTCTCTGCTTCATATAGCAAAAAACTGTCGATCCCGCTCGCCCTTGAAAACTGCCTGAACCCATTCATGTAAGATCTCGATCTTGTGTCAACTATTGGGTATTCATAATACATGATCGTTCTGCTCGGGAAGAGTTCACTCCAAAAGTTGATCTGCTGTTTCATAGCGCTCGGGACAAAACCCAGAAAGTTTTTGTCAACGTCTGGTATCAGAAGCAAGACCGGTTCAATGCTCTTTGAATTATCCTTGATCAGTTGCAAACCCAATTTCTGTTTCTCCGGCACATTTGCGACCAGACCTATCGTTGAGGCGTGAAAGGCTTCAACTTCGACATATGCCCCCGTTTCATCCATATCTATATAAGCGCCTCCAAGAACTCTGTAGATCGGTTCCGATGTATTTGGAATGTAAGCCAGTCTGACGTTTGCGTAATCTTCACCAAGATAAAGATTTTTGGGAAGACGATAGCGAATCAAAACCGGTTTCATGGCGAACTCTTCTATTTTGTCGGTCGGAGAGACATCATACACGTCAGAGACGAATACCGATGCAAGCTGTGGTGAAAGGTTCGATGACGATATTCTTCTTATCTCAAAGGACTTGGGTCGGCTGTAGGCGCCTTCTGGCACCGAAATAGTCAGGGCATCTGCCATGATGCTTGAACTTTTCTCTGGCTTAGCCACAAAGCTTTTTTTGAAAAGCGTCAGCCCCAAAAAGATGACCAAAACAGTTACACCACAAGCAGCAATGATTATCAAGAGTAACTTCTTCTTGATCACAGTTCTGAGTAATTCAAGCACCTTCTCCACAGATCTCACTCTCTCAGACCGCCAAAGATTTCAAAAAATCAACCGTTTTGTTCATTCCATATTCATCAAATCTGTTCAAAACACCTTCGAGTAACTTATCGGCAAAATCCTTCGCTTTGTGAACCCCAAAGATACTCACAACTGTCGGTTTCCCGAGCATTTTGTCCCTGCCAACCGTCTTTCCAGCGGCTTTTTCATCAGAAAGGGCATCCTTGAGATCATCGACCACTTGAAACCATATTCCCAGTACCGAACCAAGTTTGGTGAATTTCTCTATCAACTGAAATCTCTCAGAGAGTATTGCCCCTGATGCTGTGCAAAATGAGAACAAACCACCAGTCTTCTTGCTGTACATTTTTAATATCTCGCTCAGCTTCTGACTCTTTCCGGTGTACTCGACATCGAGAGCCTCACCGATCAAAACTTCATATGTTGCACGTGAAAAATGCGTGAGTAAAAGCGTTTTCACCCTTGGATCAGCTGGTGATTGGCTCAGTACCTCGAAAGACTTCAGCATCAAACCGTCGCCCGCGAGTATGGCAAAGTCATTCCCATAAACCACATGGCACGACGGTCTGCCCCTTCTGAGAGGCGAGTCATCTATCTGCGGAAGATCATCGTGAATCAGCGAAGCAGTGTGAAAAAGCTCGATTGCGAGTGCTGGATGCCATATTAAATCAGCATCAACCATCATATCTTCACAAGCGGTCTTTATCAAGAGTGGCCTGATTCGCTTTCCAGAAGACAGCAAGCTATAATTCATAGCCTGTTCTACCTTGTTCGTGGTTTTGATCAAACTCTCTAATCTTTTATTGAACTGCTGAAGAAATTCTTCATTCCTCATCTTCTTGATCCTGAGGCTCGTCTCTGAGCATCTGCCTGAATTTGTCGATATCAAGGTTTTCGACGAATTTCTTGAACTCCTCATCTGAGGTGTCTTCCGGTATCTGCAAGTCAATGGCGTGTTCCTCTACGATCTCGTTGCTCACATAGAGTGGAATCCCTTTTTTCACCGCTAACACTATCGAATCGGATGGTCTTGCGTCCATCTCTATTAACGCGTGTTCATCCGAGCCTTCTTCTTCTTCACCTTCTACGTATGTCAAATCTCTTATCACAAGCGTCGCATAGTAGACATTGTCTTTCACAGAATGAATGATCGCCTTTTCGATCCGAGCATCGAGTGCATCAAGAATGTTCACTATCAAATCGTGAGTCAAAGGTCTTGGAAAGTCAAGCCCCTCAAGGCTTATTGCCAAAGCATTTGCCTCACAAGCTCCTATCCAGATTGGAACTACCTTGTTGGTTCCCTCGATGCCCAGTATTACAACGGGAGAATTATGCGCCTTGTCCAGAACCAATGCTTTGATCCAGGCTCTTCTCATTTCAAATCACCTCCTATGGCTTTGAGCCTCTCAACCCCAAGCCGTACAATTTCTTCCACTTTCTGAGCGAGCTCTTCTTCGCTAGAAAAATCGCTTGGATCAACAGGTGGGTGAATCATCATAGATACGGGACCAGGGTTCAAAAAGAGGCTACGCTTTGGTACCAAGAATATTGTACCCCAAATCGATATAGGTAGTATTTTCACATTGAGCTTTTTTGCCACCTTGAAGATAGCCGTTTTGAACCTGCCAACCGTTCCATCCACCGAACGCGTACCTTCAGGGAAGATGAGCAAAGAGTTTCCCGAAGACAAGGTCTTCATGATTTTTTTGATTATCTGTGCACCTTCGGCTGGATTGTTTCTGTCTAAGAAAAACCCGCCCATGTATTTGAGAAACCAATTAACACCCGGGACCTTTGAAAGCTCTTTTTTTGCAACCATCGGCATCGGTCCCACATAACCAAGGATCAAAGGTATATCCATCAGACTCTGATGATTTGCAACAACAAGACAGTTATTACAGATATTTTCTTCACCCAAAACAGTTGTGGGTGAAAACATCCACCTAAAGGCGTTCTTACCAAAGATCTTTATTTGGCCATCGATGAACTTTCTCGCCTTGCTTTTACCCGCAAAGAGACGTATTATCAGTCCAATGAACAAAACCAAAGACCCATAAACAATGATGTACACAACAGCAGCCACGAGAAAATATATCGTCACCAGGATTCTCTTCACCGCACCACCACCAGTCAGATTGTTCTCACGGTTTCAAAGCGATTGTTGAGAAGATCGACAAGCAGAATCTTGCCAGCCAGCGTCTCTTCTTTGCCACATATCAGTTTGATCACTTCACTTGCCTGTATCGAAGCTATCAGACTCACCAGAGGTGGAAAGATCTGCGAAACCTCTCGATCTTTGCTCCCTCTGAATAATTCGCTCAAAGCAGGTGTTCTGCCGTAGAGGATGGTGGTAACCTGCCCAGTGAACTTTTCGACACCCGCATGAACAAGCGGTATTGACCTTTCTCGGCAAACTCTGTCCAATACCAGCTTCGATCTGAAATTGTCAAGACAGTCAACCACAACATCTACTTCTGTAAGAGAAAAACTGTCGTCTATAGTCTTTTCAACCGCGACCACATTGCAAGATGGGTTTATCTTGCTGAGCTTTTCCTTCGCTGCATGGACCTTTGGCTTACCCAAACTCTCCCAATCGTACAGAATCTGCCTGTTCAAATCTGGTTCATCAACGATTCCGCCATCAACCAAATAGATATTGCCCACACCCACTCTGGCGAGCAATGATAGGACTGTGCACCCAAGCCCACCAGCCCCAGCCACAAGTACCTTTGCCTGGAATATCTTGTTCATGCACTCATTGAGCAATTCGCTGTGCCTCTGGAACATTCTATCCACCACTCACGGGCACAAAAATCGTCATCTGCTCACTCCTCAGAAGATTCGGATCACAATCAAGTATGTTCACACCATCGCACAGTACCACCACCCAATTTTTGACAAGTTTACCATCTTTTTCAGTCAGCAGATAAACGCTCTCCTCTTTTTCATCGACAAGAAGTTCTACACGTTTTTTCAGCATCTGTGAAACAGATTCAAAGATCTGTCTCAGATTGTTTCCCTGCACCTCTATTTCTTTGGTACCCACCATGGCATCTGCGATATTTCCAAACCTGATCTTCATCTTTTCACCTCAGTTCTATTATACTTTTTGTGAGGTGATGAAGATAAAGATTGCCGTCGTTGGTGGGATCTTTTGGGATGTTTATATCTACGGTGAAAAACCTCACAGCGCTGAGATACTCGAGATGTGCGGTGGTTCCGGATTGAATATCGCTTATGGCTTAAAACTATTCGGCTTTGATGTGTCTTTTTTCTCCAATATCGGTACCGATTACAGAGCCGACCTGATACTCTCCGAACTCAAAAACTTAGACTTCAACACGGAATATATCAAAAGAGTGCATGGTGAAACAGGTCATCACATAGCGCTGAACGAAAAACCCATAGCGGTGAACAGAGGTGTTAACAAGGTACCTTTAGAAATAGACGAAGAAGATCTCAGAAAATTCGATTATTTGGTGATCAACACCGAAGTGCCCCCAGAGAGTGTTTACAGATGCATTGATCTTCTAAAAGAAAAAACAATCTTTTTGGACATCGGTCCACTTGCAAACCTGAAAAAAGACACAAAGACGCTTTCTGAGAACTTACTTGTGATCGGCAACCAGAAAGAGTGCGAAAGAATCGATTGCGATGTCATAAAACTTGGCCCAAAAGGGGCACGCTGGGGTGAACTTTCAGTCGATGGAGATGGTATAGATTATCCATACAAAATAGGCACTGGGGATGTCTTCGACGTTGTGTTGATTACTTCACTGCTGCGCGGTGTAGATAGGTTGCAAGCTCTCAAAAAGGCTGTATCTAAAGCGCAAATCGCAGCCAAGACAACCAAAGGTGCCTTCAGTAAAATGCGAACTGTGTGTGATGAAAAATGAAGGCGCTCATCTACGATGGACAGAATCTCAAACTTTCTGAGGTTGACAGACCAGATATCAAAGAAGATCACGCGCTGATCAGAGTTCTTCTTGCCGGCATATGCAATACCGATCTTGAAATACTCAAAGGATATATGAACTTCACAGGGATCCTCGGTCATGAATTCGTTGGAGTTGTTGAACAGGGACCCGAAGATCTCATCGGTAAGAGAGTGGTCGGAGAGATAAATATTCCCTGCAACGAGTGCGATCTTTGCTTAAACGGGCTTCACAGGCACTGCAGAAACATCAGAGTACTGGGAATAAGAAACTACGATGGAGTTTTTGCCGAATACACCCTTCTGCCGGTGAAAAACCTACACATCGTGCCTGAAAAGATAGAGAATGAAAGGGCCGTTTTTATTGAACCACTCGCTGCAGCCTTTAGAATACTTCAACAAATAGAACTATCAGGTTCGCAGAAGGTTGCGGTCCTTGGTGACGGTAAATTGGGTCTGCTGGTCTCAAAGGCACTCAGTTTTTCAAAGATTCCACACATTGTCTTTGGAAAACATGAAGAGAAATTATCGCTGGCGAACAAGTGGACATCTACAGAGTTTTCTCACAATTTCAAACAGTACGACAGATACTTCGACACCGTCATCGATGCTACGGGGAGAAAATCAGGTATCGAACAGGCTCTGCAGATTGTAAAACCTGAGGGCACCATAGTCCTAAAAACGACAATAGCTGGGAAAATAGATTTAGACCTCAGTGTTGTGGCTGTCAACGAGATCAAAGTGATAGGTTCAAGATGTGGTCCTTTCCCGGTGGCGATCTCCGCGCTGGCGAATAGCCTTGAGGTTCGCGACCTGATCGAAAGTACCTTTGACCTTTCAGAGTATCAAAAGGCCTTCGAGAGAGCAAGTAAAAGCTCTTTAAAGCTGCTTTTGAAAATAGATGGACAGTAGCACATAGTGCGACGCTGGTAGTTTCAACTCAATCAAGAGACTCACAACTTTGCGCGGTATATCATCTGAGAAGCATCGAGGAATTTCCATAAGATCAGCCCCTTGTGATAGAATCTTTTGTGAAAAAGTGAACTAAGGGGGTTTTTGCCGTGAGTAAGATCCCGAAACCTACCGTCAGAAGGCTTGCAATCTATTACAGATGTCTTGAGAGGTTAGAACAACAGGGTGAAGACAGTATCTCATCCAAGGCGCTCGCTCAAATGGTGCACATCAAAGACTCACAGGTTAGAAAAGACCTTTCGTATTTCGGTAGTTTTGGGCGACGGGGCATCGGGTACGATATTCGAAGGCTCTTGGGTGAGATCCAGAAAATTCTTGGAATCCACAAGAGATGGAATGTAATCATAATCGGTGCAGGAAACATAGGTCAAGCCATAGCAAGGTTCAAGCAGATAGAAAAACACAACTTCCAGATCGTTGGGGTTTTTGACACAGACCACAGAAAGATTGGAAAACAGATAACTCCAGGCCTTGTCATATCCGATATGAGTTCATTGGAAGAATTCATCAGACAAAATCAAGCAGAGATAGCAGTGATTGCGACTCCAGCAGAGGCAGCACAGTCTGTCGCAGATCGGTTGGAAAAATCGGGGATCAAGGGTATAATATGTTTTGCACCCATAACCTTGAACTGTAACATACCCGTGGAGTACGTGGACATAACCGTTTTCTTCAAGACGCTTGTCCATTCTGTTGTCTCACAAAACTACAATATATAGTACCATCTTGCATGTGAACACAACCTGTAGTATAATTACCCCCGGAAGGGGGTTTGAATTTTATGTACTCGCATCTTGTTCAAAGGTACAGAAAGATACCTCCCTCGGAAAACGCGATGAAGATACTCAAAGAGAGGTATTTCATCAAGACAAAAGAGGGAGAGTTTCTCGAAAATTCCTGGGAGGATGTTGCACGCCGAGTTTCACGTGTAATAGCAGCTGCTGAACTGCTCAACAACCCACAACTGGAAAAACTCACCGCCGCTCAAAAGCTTGAGTTTGTAAAGGATCTGGAAGAGAAGTTCTTCGAGTTACTGGCAAGCAGGATCTTTATTCCAAACAGCCCCACTCTGTTCAATGCGGGAATGGGTGCGAATTACGATCTATTGTACAAACCCATTGAGCAGATGACCCTCGAAGATTACCAAAGCATACTCGACTCGAGAAATCATCTTCACATGCTCTCTGCTTGCTTTGTCGTGCCAGTCGAGGACAGCATCGATGGAATCTTCACCGCCGTCAAAGAGTACGCGATGATAACCAAAGCAGGCGGTGGAATAGGAAGTAACTTCAGTTCTCTGAGGCCCAACGGAAGTTTCGTGGCTGGGACACACGGTAAAGCCTCTGGGCCGATCAGTTTCATGCACGTTTTCAATTCAGCTGTATCTGTCGTAGAACAAGGCTACAGAAGACGTGGTGCTCTGATGGGAATACTGAACATCGACCATCCCGACATACTCGAGTTCATCTCTGCCAAAAAGGGTAACGACGGTGAAAAGGTCCTGAGATTTTTCAATATCTCCGTTGGAATACCTATGAGACGCGAAGAGCTTTTGAGAGCTTATGAAAGCGATGGCACCATAAAACTGAGTCATCCAAAATGGCATGCACAACAAGAGATAAAGGTAAGGGATATCCTCAAAAAGATGGCACAAAACGCCTGGGAAACGGGAGACCCTGGGATGGCTTTTCTGGGGGAGATGAACAGATACTACCCCCTTTATCCTGAAAGAGAGATAATCTCCACAAATCCCTGCGGCGAGATAGGACTTGGTGCATACGAAGCCTGCAATCTTGGCTCGATAGACCTCGCGAAATTCTGTGACGACTCGGGAAAATTCGATTGGGATACTCTTGGCGAGATCGTCAGGATATCTGTCAGGTTCCTTGATAATGTCATAGACGTCAACGTGTTTCCAATAGACAAAATCACAAAAGCCGTGAGAGATTCAAGAAGACTTGGCCTTGGAATCATGGGTTTTGCAGACCTTCTGTACAAAATGGAAATACCATACGATTCACCAGAAGCAAGAAAACTTGCAAAGAATATAATGGCATTCATGTCTATAAATGCTCACGAAGAATCTTCAAAACTCGGTGAAGAAAAAGGAAACTTCCCGTTGTTTGAAAAAAGCAGATATTCTTCGGCCGAAGGTTTTGTCCCATTCTCTATGGACGAAAGCGATTATGACGAAGCCATCAAGGAACACTTCAAAACCGTAGCGAGAAAATATAAAAGAAATGTCGCGGTGCTCGCGATAGCTCCAACCGGATCAATCTCCAACATTGCCGACACCTCCTCGGGACTTGAACCAAACTTCCTGCTTGCCTACGTGCGCTATGTGAACAAACAAAGCAGCAACGAAAGAGAGGCTTTGTTCTATGTCAACGAGGTTCTCAAGAAAAAGATACCTGCCGAGTTGTTAGAAAAGATAAAGGATAAACTGGTCGAAGACGGCACAATGAAGCATCTTGAAGTCGATGAAAGGCTCAAAAAGATATTCGTCGTGTCTCACGATATAAAGCCCATAGACCACCTTTTGATGCAGGAAGCGTTCCAGTGCTACGTGGATAACAACATCTCAAAAACGATAAACATGCCCAACAGTGCGACGGTCGATGAAGTGCTCGAGATCTACGTCGAAGCGCTCAGACACAAAATCAGAGGTTTGACTATCTACCGAGATGGGTCTCTGCAAACTCAGGTGCTGACCTCTACTAAATCCGCAAAGACAAAGGACGCACCGAAGATAAAATTCTTCATACTCGATGAAAAACACAGACTCAGGGCAAAACCAAGAAAGGAGACACTCCGCAGTGTCACAAGAAAATACAAGACATCTTCGGGTACGACCTATATCACAGTCTCTTTTGACGACACAGGCGAGGCAATAGAGATCTTTCTCTCCAACGGCACAGAGACCGCCGAAGCAATAGGCAGGCTTTCCTCAACAGCACTGCGCGCTGGAGTGTCGGTGGACGAGATAATCGAGCAGTTGGTAAAAGTCAAAGGAGATTACGTGAGAAATGTAGGATATGAAATCAAGAAAGCCATAGAAGATTTCGCTGAACTGTGGACTCAAAAAGAAGTGGTGCAGGATGAACTTCTCAGAATAGATGGGACGGCGAAAACACCCGAAGAAATCGAGAAATTCGTTGTCGCCAATGGCTTGGAGTGGAAGCAGGGATACTACGTGGATATCGATGGGAACACATATTGCCCATCATGTCTTTCAAAGAACTCATTGATAATGCAAGAAGGATGCACCAGTTGCAAAGCGTGCGGTTGGTCGAGGTGCAGCTAAGATCGATAGTGACGTCAAAACTTGACAAGCAGCACAGTTGATGGTAAACTGATTCTTGGTCGCCGGGGTGGCGGAATAGGCAGACGCTGCGGACTTAAAATCCGCTGGAGGGAGCCTCCGTGTCGGTTCGAGTCCGATCCCCGGCACCAGATAGAGCATAAGAATAATCACTTGAAGATATATGCGTTGCGGGGTGGAGCAGTCTGGCAGCTCGTTGGGCTCATAACCCAAAGGTCGCAGGTTCAAATCCTGCCCCCGTTACCAGCTTTATCCAAGCCGGGCTCTATGCCCGGCTTTTATTTTTTTTTCATGTACATTCCAACCAAGAAGGCTGTTTTTTAATTAGCCTTTATGCGCATTACTTTCAAAGTTTGATTATCTTCCTGAACTCTCAAGAGTCGTTTTGCTGGATGATACATCACATCTTTCCCCCAATGTTGTATTATAATTGTGGTGTGGGTATAACTTCTCTAATGTAGTGGAGGGATGTTTATGGTGAGAAGTAAAATTCTGGGAATCAGCATCGTTGTTCTCTTAATCCTGGCGTTCGTCATTGGATGTACATCATCCGTTGTTCCTCCGGAGGGAGAAACAGAACAGCCAGCGGCGAAGATTGTCATAAAGGTTACGTTCCCCACAGAGCAGGCAAAGGTTATTCCGTCGGAAACAAAGTACTTTGAAGTGGCTCTTCAGAGGCAAGGATCAACAGCCTGGACCACTCAGGGTTTCTATGCGCAAGACGGAACAGAGCAGACCGCTACTTTCACGGTAACCCCTGGAACCTACCGGTTAGACGCATGCGCAAAAGCTTACGCTCGTGGAAACTCTTATTCACCCGACCGCTTCCTGGCTCTGGGTACTACATCTGTTACCGTGAACGCTGGAGAAACGGCGCAAGCCACAATCTCTCTGTACGAGATATACTACGATTTCACGGAAACGACCGCGGAGGCAACGAGCACTGAGACAATTAGTTTGAGCTTCAAGATGAAGGTACCAACAGCTTTTGTAACAGAATTCACAACGGGCAGTATGATATGGTTGTATGGTACGTTGCGCAGTGCACTGACTGATAATGTGTCTTTCAGTGCATCAATTGTCGGGACTGAAACGATAAACGGTGTTCAATACACCACAATATGCTACACCAGCAAAAACTTTCAAGCACCTTCAGTAACCGAGACCACAACCTATGATTGGTGCACTGACCAGGCTGTTGCTACGAGCAAGTGGAAAAACTACTACCATTTCTCTCTCTGGCAAACACTCACGGTAGTTCCCGGCAGTGGAATAATAGTGGCGATACAGTAGGGTCTCGATTTGAGCTAAGTGTGTGGACATTGTTAATGCTAAAAGGAATCTAAAAACGAATAGTAAACGAAAAGTTGAGCTTCCAGTTCTATTTTGAAACCTTTTTTTGGGATCTGCATTATGTTTCTCAATCTATCGGTGCGGATCCGTGAAGGCAGCATCGAAATTTCTGCCGTGGTATGGAAACCAATAGCGGAAGCTCGCAACATCGTTGGGCTTCTCTTTTCACATCTCTCCCTCGATAATTTTAAAATAGCTGTGAATCAAGCGATTCCTTAATTCAATGATCTGTCTCCACGGGATTTTGTTAAACCTCTCCTGAGTGTTTTTGGGAATCTGATTCACCGTTTCTCCAATAATCTCAAGATTTCTCACAACCGCATCCTTCAACATAGCTTTCTATTTTCTCGACACTTTCCAATATATCTGTGAGGAACAATCTTCAGTCTTTCTTAGATATGTATTTTGAACACTCTGTGCGTAGATCTTAACCTGGCGATCATTTATAGAATATTCATTGAGAATAGCACAATCATTCAGATCCACCAGCAAGCTTAGAGGATTACTGCCTTCATTGTAATAATATTGAGTCATATGTTGACTGAACTCTGCCCCCTTAGGCAATTGAAGGTTAGATTCTCGGAGCTAATTAACAGACATCCTGGGACAAAAAGCGATTTGGTTCA
>Ga0116167_1003642_pt1 | contig 11885 bp, 8 predicted proteins | sample AD_JPNMR3_MetaG_FD_89794 | JGI IMG/M metagenome (GOLD analysis project Ga0116167, IMG submission 89794) | Active sludge microbial communities of municipal wastewater-treating anaerobic digesters from Japan - AD_JPNMR3_MetaG | ecosystem: Engineered > Bioreactor > Anaerobic > Digestate | place...
AAAAGCACCGGCATCCGCTGACTATCAGCAACTTCCCCGGCAGTCTGCTCGGGCGCGGCGCTTCCGCGGTGCGTGCCGGTGAGCCGTACCGCCGGGCCCAGCCCAGCCATCAGCAGGCGCGCGGTGCCCCCCGAGCCGCTGATCGCTCTGCGTCCCCGGTCGAGGCGCACCTCCAGAGGGCGCGTCAGCCGGTAGGTGCCGGGCGCCAGGCGCAGCTCGCCCGCGGTCTCATCAAGGGCGCGCTGCAGCGCCGCAGTGTCATCGGCGACGCCATCGCCGCGCACGCCGAATCGAGATAGGTCGGTCATACTCATCTTCCTCATCCAGGGCCTCGATGCGCCGCCGGATCGCCCGGTAGGCCAGAAGGCAGAGCACCGACATCGCGATCCCGCTGGCGCCGGCCAGAAAGGCGATCCACGGGTACCAGCGCGAGGGCCCGTGAAAATCGCGCCGCCACGCCTCGTCCCAGGCGGAAACGGACCTCCCGGTCGCGGCGATCACCGCGTTCTCGAACTTCTCGCCCGCGCGCAGGCGCCGGGCCAGCTCCGGGAGCGCGCCGGCGGGCGCCTCGCGCAGAAGGTAAGCCACCAGGGCGTGGCTCTGGGCATACGCCACGGCGGCAGCCTGCCCATCGCGCGGAAAGCTATCCGAAAGCTCGTCCAGGGAAGCCAGGCGGCCCATCTCCAGGTGATCCGCGAGTAGCTCCCGCGAGGCCCACTCGAGACTGCCGCAGGCGTGCTCCGCGTAGCCCTCGTCAAACCACCGGGGGACGCGCGCGCCGCCCACGGCCTGCGCGAGGAGCAGGTGGGCCACCTCGTGCGCGATCACCTCGTCGAGATCGGCGAGCGCGCCGCTCCCATCGATGTGCGCCACCGCCCGCTCGCCAGACGCGATCCCCACGATCATCTGTCCGCGGCGCGAGCCTACGGCCCGCGCGAACGCCTGGTGCGTCGGGTGAATGACGAGCATGAGCGGCTGGTCCGGCTCGCTCCCCAACTCGGAAGAGATCCGCCAGATAGCGGCCGTGGCCGCGCGGGCCGCGCGCCGGGCCACGCTCTCGTGACCAGTCTGGTAGAGGAGTTCGAGACCTGGCTCGCGGAGGATCAGCCACGCTTCCGGGGTATCGCCGGATCCGGGCTGCGCAACGCCGGGCAGGCCTGCGGCAAGGAGAAGGAGGAGGCAGAGAACCCACAGCGAGGTGCTGACACGGCGCGTGGAATGCGGCGGCGAGAGTGTCGCTCCTCTCCGGCGAGCCCGGAGCCGCAGCTGGCGCAGCACGCCGACCGGCCTTGCGCTGCTCCTTCGTGGCCATCCTGCTGCAACGGGAGACGCGGTGGAGCTACCACGGCGCCGCCCTCTCCGAGAGTGCACGGCGAAAACCATCCCGCCCAAAGCCGCGCGGCCGACGCCCGCGGCTCTGGGCTCTCGGTCACTCGTCGCGATAATCTTGCTCCACGGGGCTAGGCGCGCCAGACGACATCACGCCTATCTCCTGCAGATCGGTGAAGAGGTGATGCACCTCGCGCAAAATGTACTCGCCACACTCACGCGCCCGGCCATTATCGAGCGTCACCAGTATCCGGGCGGTGTCGCAGATGGGGAGCAGCCGGGCCAGAACCAGCTGGTCCGTGGGAGAAAGCTCGGGCGCATCCGCAGCCGCGCTGGGAGCCTCCTGGGGGCTCTCTCCCTGCCCCTGCAACTCTTGCTGGCGCTGCCGCTCCAGCAGGCGCAAGGCTTTGCCAACCGCCACATAGAGGGGCGTTTGGTCCATATCCTTATCGGCAGATACGCCGTAATCCGCCTTGTTGGTGCCGTAGAAGACCGGGTCCGTCGTAGCGTAGTTCACGAACATCAGGGCGACGAACTTCTGGAAGACGTTCCGGTCGAAGATATGGCGGTCGCCATAGTTCTCTTCGGCGAGCACGCTCTTGAGGACATCGTCGAAGATCCGCCCGATAAACGGGCGCGGCGGCATCTGCAGAAGCTCATCCAGGGGGTTCTCTGGCAGGGGCTCGTAGATGTAGACGAACTCTGGAGCAAAGTCGCCCTTGAGGAGGCCTCGGTGCTGGCAACCGTCTCGAAGATGTCCAGCTTCATCATGCTGTCCAGGGTCTTGCGAGGCACTCCCTTGGTCGCCAGGTTGACGATATGGCCCTTGAACTCCTCCAGGTCGGTGCCCAGAAAATGGGCCTGGCCATCGCTGATCCGGTCGCGCAACTCCTCGAGGCGCAGGACGAGTTTACGCTGGGCGTCAGCGATGATCTCCATCAGCTCGGTGCGCAGCTCCTCATCATCGGGAAACTGGTCGAGCGTTTCGAAGGTCGAGCGGATGATCGCGAAGTCGTTGAGTCCGTCCTCGAGGCAAGGGTAGGCAATCCCAAGCACCGATTCCTCGGGAAAGCGTTCTATAGTATCGGCGTTTTTCAGGCCGCTATCGGGGTCGACCAGGAGATAGAAGCGATTATTAGTGGTCAGACTCTTGAGCAAAGCCACCCTGCGGTTGTCCGGCTGCCGGTCTGAACTGCCGCTAAACGCGGACAGCATGATCATTCAACCCCTCCTCGCGAATGCCACTCTGTCGGCCGCGCGCGGCGGCCAGGCCAAGATGCCCAGCCGGCCCTCGAGCGGCGGGCTGCCATGGGAATCCTGCAGCCCGCACCGGATGCAGACCGCCCACTCACAGGCATTCCCCCAAGATACCTCGCCAGTCCCCCTGGCGGGTCTCCACACTCTATCAGCATGGCCCCGGCCTTCCGACCAGGCCAAAACGCGCTCGCACCTCTTCACGCGAAGAGGTGCTCCTACATCCTCTAGAATCTGGTTTCGCCACCCTGGCCCGTTCTCCTTGCAGGGCTTCCACGCAATTCGCCCGGCTTGCTACTCGACGCTCAGCTCCTCCGCTCTCACCACCACCGCCGACAGCTCGCCCGCGCCGCCAAACACCTTGGCCCACGAATCCGGAAGGCTGAGCGAGGCCAGGATCTCGACCCTCCCCCGCACGCGCACTCGCTTCCCCTTGGCCGGCGGGAGACCGGTAACCGTGACGCCGATCTGCCCGGAACCGTCGTCGAGGAGGAAAAAGCCGGCGCCGCCCCCGAAGGCGCTCATCAGCGCCCCTCCCAGCGACGCGCTCCCCAGAACAGTACCGGTCACCGTCACATGCCGCCCAGCAAACGCCTGCGGGTCTCGCCGGATATCGCCTGCCTGCACCGGCCGGGCCGCGAGGAAGAAGTGGGCCAATGCACCGCTCCCCCCCACCAGGAGGAGCAGGGTATAAAGAGCACGCCACCGTCTCTTACGCCGCATCTCCACCTCCCAACCGTTAGGCGTGGTCCAACAGGCGCGGACCTAAAGGCCTGCGCTGCTTTCCAGCAAAGGCCACGCGGGCGTTATGAGCTTTGAAAAACAAACCGGCTATTCCGGAGGAAGTATCGCCCGCACCCGGCATCAAGCCAAAGCCCATCAGCTCTTCTGGCATTTACCTGTGTTCATCTGTGGATCCCGGTCTATCCGCCGGTTTATCGCCACTCACGCGCGCGAGAACCCCCTCCATGCCGGGCAGGGGGACCACCTGCGGGGTGTCGGGCGGACCGGGCAATGGCAGGCGAAGCCCATACAGCCATTCTCCCCACGTGTCACCGCCGGGGGGCATTGGTCCCACCAACACCAGGTGCTCCTCGGCGCGCGTCATCGCCACGTATAGGAGTCTTTCTTCCTCCTCGCGTTCCCGTTGCACCTTCCGCTCGTGGAGCAGCTCCAGCGCCACCGAGACTTCCCAGCCGCCCCCATCGGGCACCTGCATCCCTATCAGGCGCTCCTCGGGATCGATATGGACCAGGCCGGGTGCTTTGGGGCGGACCTGCCGGCCCAGGTCCGGGAGGAAGACGACCGGAGCCTCGAGGCCCTTGGCTCTATGCACGCTCATGATCCGCACCACATCCGACGCCTCGGAGTACGACGGCGCATCGCCCTCATCGGTGCTCACCAGCGAGAGGCTCTCCAGGTAGCGAACCAGGCCCGCCACATCGGGAGCAGGATAGGCGTTGGCCAGCTGCACCAGCTTGCGGATGTTGGCTAGCCGGCGCCGGCCATCCGGGTGCGCCAGGATCCGGGCGTCGTAGTGCGTCTCGCCAATCGCCTGGTCGAGGAGCCAACCGGGCTTCATCCGATCCGAAATCCCCCGCAGCCGCTCAATCAGAGCATAGAAGCGGCGCAGCGCCGACCGGTCCTCCTCGGAGAGATCGGGATCGTCCAGGACGCCTTCAATGGCACGATAGAGACAGGGAGACTCCGAGAGCTCCCTTGCCCGGCGCGAGAGAGCCGCCAACGCATCGAGCGAGACGCCGGCAAAGGGCGAGCGAAGCGCCGCAGCCGTGGCCACATCATCCAGCGGGCTGACGATGACGCGGAGGAGGCAGACCAGGTCGCGGATCTCGCGGCGAGCGTAGTAGCCCCGCCCGCCTACGATGAAATAGGGGATCCCGTGGCGGACGAGCGCCTCCTCGTAAACGCTCACGTGAGTGAGCGCGCGCAGGAGGATGAGGCAATCACTCCAGCGGACGCGCTCGCCGCGCCGGCGGTGTGAAGTGAGCGGCAGCGTATCGTGCAGCTCCTTGAGCCGTCTCGCCACCAGATCCGCCTCCTGCTGCCGGCGCTCCGCGGCGGGTCCGCGCCGGACGAGGAGCACCTCCACGCTCGGCTCCTCCTTTGCCTCGAAGCGGCCCCGGGACTCCAGTGGCTCGAAGGGGACCGCGCCCGTGCCCTCCGGCACGTTGACCCAGAGATCGGCGAAAACGGAGTTGACGAACGTTAGGATCTCCGGACGCGAGCGGAAGTTGTCCGCGAGTGAGAGCCGCCGGAAGCGATCCGGCTCCAGCCGTTCCCGGGCGCTGAACTGTCGGTCGAGCTCCATGAAGATCCGCACATCCGCATTCCGCCACCCGTAGATCGACTGCTTCACATCGCCGACCACGAAGAAGTTGCTTTCGCCCCGCAGCAGGTCGATCACGCGTCTTTGCAGGCGGTCGGTATCCTGAAACTCATCCACCATCAGGTAGCGAAACTTGCGCTGGTAACGGCGGCGCACGCCTTCGCTCGTCTCCAGCAGCTTCAGCGCCCGCGCCTGCAGGTCGTTGAAGTCGAGCGAGGAGATCGCTTCCTTGGCCGCCTCATACTCCTGCCAAACGGCCAGAGCCAGGCGCAGGAAGCACACCGCCTGCTCCGCGGAGGCAATCTCGCGCTCCAGGGAGAGGTGCTGCACCAAGGGCGTCTTGATGAGCGTCTGGATCCTCTCCTGGGCCTCCTTCAGCTCCTCGAACTCCCGGGGGTAATACTCGCGGCGACGGGGCGCCTTCCCCGTGACCCCGCGCAGAGCACGTAGCTCCTCGGCGCGCTCGACCAGGGCTTCGAGCGGCTCATCTGGCGCAATTGGCGTGGCAGCGCGCGCCCACTCATCCAAGGCGGAGCGGGCTTCCTCGGCCTCGCCCCATAGGCGAAAATCGCGCAGGGGGAGCACCGCCCGCCTCGCCTCTTCCCAGATCGGGCTGAGCTGCCTGGCCACGAGCGCCGCCACTTGCCGGAGGATTCCATCCGCGCCCTCGTCCACCCAGGCCTGCAAGTCCGAGGGTTCCCAGCCCAGGGACCGCATCGCGTCGATGGCAGCCAGGATTGGCTCGCGCAGGCCGGCAAGCGCGTCATCGCCCCCTTTGCGGCTGGGAAGATCCTGGCAGGCAAGCACCATCCCCGCCAGCTCTCGGTCGCCCGTCTCAAAGAGGCGCTCGACGACCTGCTCGAAGCACTCCTCGCGCATCAACAACCCGCGCGCCCCCTCAATGGTGGCGAAGCGCGGATCGAGCCCCGCCTCGAAGGGATTCTCCTGGAGCAGGCGCCGGCAGAAGCCGTGGATCGTGCTGATGTGCGCGACCTCCAGGCGCCGGCGCTCTTCCACGAGGCCGCGTGCCGCGAGGGCCGCGGCGATCCGCTCGCGCATCTCGCCAGCAGCCTTGTCGGTGAAGGTGATAGTAAGCACGCCATCCACCGGAGCCGTGGGCTCCGCCGGGGCCGTGGGATCCGCGTCGCCGGCCACCATGCGCAGAAACCGGTTGACCAAGACGGTGGTCTTGCCGGATCCCGCGCCGGCGGAGACGAGCAGGTTCCGGTCGAGCATCTGGATCGCTTCGCGTTGGGTGGGTGTCGGATCTGGCATGGAGCTCCCTGTCAGACGGCCGCCTCATCAGGCCGGCAGATATCGGGGAAGGGGCAGAAATCGCAGATCTCGCCCGGCATCGGCGCACACTCGGCGGCGCGTATGCCGCCGGCCGCCACCAGAACGGCGGCGCGCGTCACCTCAATCAACTCCGCGTAACGCGCCGCAGGCACGCCGTCGCCCTTCCCGCACGGTTTCAGGTCGCGCACCAGGCCGGGGCGGAAAAGCCAGTAGGGGCCCTCCTCGCGCAGGGGCCGGTAAACGGCGGCGACCGCAGGCAGGCCGAACACCTGCTCCATCGCCAGCAGGTAGAGTGGCATCTGCAGGCTCGTCCCGGCCAGCATCTCCTTCAGCTGTTTGCCTCGGGAGAGCTTATAGTCGGTGACCACCACGGCCTCTCCATTCGGGGTGCGGTCCACGCGGTCAATCGTCCCCGCGATCTCCACATCGCTGTCGGGGCTGGAGATCACCAGGGGCGTCGCCGACGAGGCGGGGTCGGGGGCATCACCGTGGCTGGCACTCCGAGGCCCAAACGCGAGCTCGAAGTACGAAGGCACCAATCGGGTTTGAAGCAGGTATTCGTACTCCTCTTCCAGGAAGCGCTCCAAGTACTCACGCGCCGCATGATGGATCATCCGCACGCGCCAGCGGCGCGGGTCGTGGATCACCTCGGGCAAGAGGGCATCCAGGATCGCTTCCAGGCGCTCCATGGCGTCCGGCGGCAGGAAGCTCTCGGCATCAGGCCCGGCTTCGCGGCTGCACTCGCGGAAGAAGACGCGAAGGACGGCATGGAGCAGCGTGCCGATCTCCTCGGCGCCCGCTTCCTCGCTCACTTCGCGGATGCGAAGCTGCGCGCTGAGAAAGTGCCGGTGCGGGCAGGCGAGGAAACTCTCCAGCTCCGAGGGGCTGAAGCACCGGTCGCGGGCCTGCCTCTGAACCCACTCGCGCAGCGGCTCGGAGCGAAGCACGTGCCCGTTCCACGGACGCAGGAAGCCCTGCCAGTTGGCAAACAGCTCAGGCTTCGCCGCCGCGAGCTCGGCGAGAAGCGCATCCAGCACAGGCGCATCCAGCGTCCGGTAACCTGCCTGCGCGGCAGCGGCGCAGAGCGCCTTCTCGCGCAGGCCCACCGCGTCTTCCAAGTCCGGCACGACGTCTGCCAGCGTGCGCGCGATCGTAGGCGGCGCCCCATCGCCTTCGGCAAAGACCCCGCGTACTTCCTCCAGATAGTAGGAGGGGAGCGTCTGGCTGCCATCGGCACCCGTGCGCGCGTAGGAGAGGACGAGATGCCGCGAGGGCGCCGTGATCACGCGGTAGAAGAGGGCGCGCTCCTCATCGGCCAACTCCACCTGGCGCGCCAGGCGAATCCCATGCCGCGCTAGCACCTCGCGTTCGTCGTCGCGCAGGAAGGGATCGTCGCCCACAACGCGCGGAAAGATGCGCTCGTTGAGGGCGAGCAGGAAGACCGCGTCGAACTCCTGCTGCCGCGCGTCAAACGCTTCCAAAATCTCGATGTGCTCCTCTTCGGGCTCGGGCATGTTGAAGAGACTCGAGGCCCATCCGGAGAGCACGGCGTCCGCGAAAGCACTGAACTCGACGGGCCCCTCGTTGGCGATACTCTCCACAGCCGCGATCTCCCAGAGGAGGGAGAGCGCGCTTCGCCAGGCGCGCTCATCCTCGGCCGCCAGCCGGGGATCCCCGGAGCGCGCGCGTTCCGTCAGGCGGAAGTCGCCCGCCATCAGCACCATCAGCTTGGCGAAGACAAACGGATCGGCCGGGTTGCGCAGGCGCCCCTGCCACACCCCCAGGTGGTTGATCCACTGTGGGATCGCGCCTGAGCCTCCCGCACGGCGCGCGTACTCGCGCCATGCCCGCTGCCCTCCCCGCACGCCACGGGTGATTGCCCACCGCTCCAACAGCGCCGCTTCCTCGGGAGGGAGCCCGAAGTAGCTCGACTTGGCACACCGGAGGAGCTCGGCACGAGGCCAGTCGTTCAGGAAGAGCCGGATGAGCGACGAGACCACGGAGACCAGCGGGTTCTCGCCGAGCGGCTCGCCCGCGTGGAAGGCGACGGGGATCTCGTAGCGCGCGAAGGTGCTCTTGAGGAGGGTGGCAGCCCCGTCCAGCCGGCGCTGCACCACGGCAATGCGCCCCAGCGGCACTCCCTGTTCGTGGAGGCGATGCACCGCGCGCGCCGCCATCTCCGCCTCCATCACCGGGTCCGGGGCTTCATGGATGCGCACGCTGCCGTCGCAGGGGCAGCTTTGCGCCGGCGCAAAGAGGCTCTCCTCCAGGTGGCGCAGCGACTCCGTCCTCAGGTGCCGGGCGCGCGCCGCCATCGTCTCCTCTTCCACCGGCGCCAGGCGGGCGCGCAGCTCCTCCCGGGTGCGCGAAACGCGAGCGAAGAGGACAGGCCGCGAGGGGTCGTAGGTCAGGCAGATCTCCAGGTGAATGCCCCGGCGCTGCAGGCCCGCGAGGAGGCCGATCTGTTGGGAAGTGAACGACGTGAAGCCATCCACCACCACGCGCTCCGGGCTATCCCTCCACTCATCGACGGCGGCCATCGCCTGGGCCAGCAGGTCATCGGCGTCGCGCGTTTCATGCCGGGAAAGGAGCCGGTCGTACTCGCACCAGACCGCCGCGATGCACTCGCACTTCTCCAGAAAGCACGGATCGTCCACCTCCGCGGCGCATGCGGACGCCGCGTCGAGGAAGGCGTCGACGGTGACCTCCCCCTGCTTGAACTCGCGGATCAGGTCGCCGATGGCGGGAGCGAAGCCCGGCTGGCTTGCGGCGCGCTCGAAGTAAGAGCCCGGAGTAACGGCGTGGCGCACCGCCTGATGCAGCAAGAAGGAACGCAACGCCGGCGAAGCGATCTCCCTGGGCCCGAGGCCCGTCATCCGCTCGGCCAGCCGGCGGAAGGTGAAGGCGGCGCTCTCGCCGGACGCGAGCTTCGGGAAGGCGCGCGTCGCGCCTTCCGAGGGCACAATCGCCCAGCACCTCTCCCCAGCAAGCGAGCGAGCGCGGTGCGTCTTCCCCGAGCCAGCCGGACCCAGCCAGATCCGGACGGGCGTCAAAGCCACGATGGAGTGCCTCCCCCCAGGTGGGGCCGTTCTCCTCCTGGCCCCACGACACACATCTGTTCACCACGCGCCCGCGTCATTCCTCCCGGAAAGGGAGGCAACGCGCCTGGATCTCACCGGGAGGCGATGCTCGCGAAGATGACCGCCGGAGGCGCCTCGTCCAGATAGGCGAGGCTGAAGATGAAGGTGCCGTTGTCGGACGAGGCGACCAGGTCGAGGCGCTAGTCGCTCACCTGCCTCAGGACACCTCCACACGGTGTCCCTTCCAGGCGGCTAATCGGCCTGCCGGGTCGAGGCGAGGCGCCAGAGGAGAAGCGCGAAAAGGAGGCGATAGAGACCGAAGGGCGTCAGGTGGATGTGGGCAATCACGCGCAACATGAAGGTAATCGCGAAGTAACCTACCAGGGCGGCGGTGATGAGGCCAATCGCCATCGTCTGGCGCTCCCCGCGTGGGATCCCGCGCCAGGAAAGGTGGCGCAGGCCCCATAGGCCGGCGCCCGCAAGAATCGGCGCCGCGAGAAGGAAGGAGAAGCTCACCGCCGCCGGAAGCGAGAGGCCCAGTAGGACGCCGGCGGTGATCGTCACCCCGGATCGCGAGACGCCAGGCAAGAGAGCGAGCGCCTGCGCCAGCCCGATGACCAGGCCATCGCGCCATGTGACCTGCAAGAGTCCACGATCCGAGCCGGGCACGTGGTCGGCGAGGATGAGCACACCGCCCATCAGCGCGGTGAGCGCGGCGATCTGCGGCAGCCGCCGGAACGTGCCGCGAGCATAGCGCTCTAGCACCACCCCCGCCACCGAGGCCGGGATGCACGCGAGGAGAAGCGAGGCGAGCAGCGCGCGCGCGTTGGGATCGGTGCCGGTGAGGCCGCTTCGCAGGAGCCAGCTCCACTCGCCGCGGAAGGCGGCGAGAAGCGCCAGGAGGCACCCCAGGTGCAGTGCCACTTCCAGGTCGAGCGAATCCTTGCGCCAGCGCCCCAGGCGCGCCAGAAGCACCAGGTGGGCAGAACTGCTCACCGGCAGGAACTCCGTGAGCCCCTGCACCACTCCCAAGATCACCGCTCTGGCCGCTGGCACCGCTTTCCCTTCTAGCACGGCCCGACTTTCCGGTTAAGCCGGGGCGGAAGCACGCGCCCCTCATCATACCACGCCGGCCCTCAAAACGCAAAACGCACCCGGTGCGCGGATGCGGGCAGGGGCGGCGGGTACTCCTGGAGAATGAGAGGGGGTTGAGGGGGCTCGCCGCGTTCACGGAGCCCTCGCCTGGTTGATGGAGAGCCCAGATGATTATTGAAGCGCGAGAGGATGTGGTGACCCTGCGGGGCAACCTGCTGGAGAATATGTGGCCCGCCATTCAGGCGGCAACGAACCTCCTGCTCAAGCAGCACCCCGCCGGGATCATCATCGACTGCGGCCACCTGGAGACCGCGTCCGGCGCAGGCGTGCAGACCTTCGTCGACGCGATGCACTATATCCAGAAGCAAGGGAAGCGCGTGCTCCTCGCCAATGTTCCGGAAGAGATCATGCAGGTGCTGCGCGAAGTGCCCGGCGCTGGCTCGCAGCTTCCCGTCGCCAAGACGATTGAGGATGCGCGGCGCTCGTTGGAGCTGCAGGGGATCCAGCCGGCCGAGCCGGAAGAGAAGCCCGGGAAGGTGATCCTGGTGCCGCTGATGGAGATGCTCGACTGGGAGCACGGGATCGACCTCGCCTGCCGCATCGCGGCAGGCGCGCGCGCCGAGATACACATGGTCTATCTGCTGGAGGTGCCCCTGAGCCAGCCGGTGGGCGCGGCACTCCCCGAGGCGGAAGCCGCCGCTAAAGAGGCTCTAAACCGCGCGCGCGCCCGCGCGGGCCAATGCGGTATGCCAGCGGTGGCGCACGTTGAACGCACGCGCGAGCTTGGCGCCGGAATCCTCCAGGCCGCGAAAGACCTCCATGCCGATGTCATCGTCGCCGCAATCCGTCCCACCGCCGAGGGCGGCGACCCACGCCTGGAACGCGTGCTCACCGTGCTGCTCCAGAAGGCGGAGGGCGAGGTGGTCATCGACCGGGCCCCGACGGAGCCACAGGCATAGCGCCGGCTTCCCCTTCTCCGACCCCGCGCCAGCCGGCGATACTATGTATGGATGAAGGGGCCGGACACGGATGGGAAGGATGCGGGCGCCCTGGATCGTGCGCGCTCCTGGATCGAGACGGTCACCGGCGTGACGATTGTGGCGAACGAAACGCGATCAACCTCTTGTCACGGCGCGCGGGGTATGCTATAATGTAACCGTCAAAACATATGGGAATGCCCTCGTAGCTCAGTGGATAGAGCGCGGGTCTCCGGAACCCGAAGCGTAGGTTCGATTCCTATCGAGGGCACCATTCAAGAGGGCGCCGAGAGCGCCCTCTTCCTCTGTACGGGCCACAGGCGAGCTACCGGCGCAGCTCGCTGCCCGGCTTCCCTGGGATTCCGACGTAAGGAGAAGGCCGCCCGCACGCGCGGAGCTCGAAGCTCCGCGCTGCTTTCCGGCAAAGCCCCCTCGGGGCTTCTCCTCCCAGCCACCGCCGTTTTGAGACATCTGGGAGTATCCCCAACCCAGCCCGGCAGGGCTTCG
>Ga0116167_1003658_pt1 | contig 11846 bp, 9 predicted proteins | sample AD_JPNMR3_MetaG_FD_89794 | JGI IMG/M metagenome (GOLD analysis project Ga0116167, IMG submission 89794) | Active sludge microbial communities of municipal wastewater-treating anaerobic digesters from Japan - AD_JPNMR3_MetaG | ecosystem: Engineered > Bioreactor > Anaerobic > Digestate | place...
GGGCGCAAAAACCAGATCGCAGCTTCGGCAGGTTCGTGTCCCTTGGGCACGGGCCTGAGCATCGTTGCGCACAACACCGGCGTCAGGATCAATGCCACCAGCACCGATAGCAACATTGCCGACGCGATTGTGATTGAAAACTGGCGGTAGATGACGCCGGTCGAGCCACCAAAGAAAGCCATCGGGCCAAACACCGCCGCCAAGACCAGCCCGATTCCGATCAGCGCGCTGGTGATCTGGTCCATGGACTTGGCCGTGGCTTCGCGCGGCGAAATGCCTTCCTCGGTCATGATCCGCTCGACGTTCTCGACCACCACGATTGCGTCGTCCACCAACAACCCGATGGCCAGCACCATGGCGAACATGGTCAGCATGTTGATCGAGAACCCGAACGCCCCAAGGACCGCGAACGTGCCGAGGATAACCACGGGCACAGCGATTGTCGGGATAAGCGTGGCGCGAATGTTGCCCATGAACAGCCACATCACTAGGAACACCAGCAACACCGCCTCGAAAAGTGTTTTGACCACTTCGTTGATGGCCACCTTCACGAACGGCGTGGTGTCATAAGGATAAACCACTTTCATGCCCTTGGGGAAATAGCGGCTCATCTCGGCCAGCTTGGATTTGATGGCATCGGCCGTGTCGAGTGCGTTGGCGCCGGGCGCCTGGCGGATGGCCAGGCCCGCCGAGGGCCGGCCGTTGTGAAACACCTGGACATCGTAGAACTCGGTCCCCAATTCGGTCCGGCCCACGTCGCGAATCCGCACCACTGAACCGTCCGGATTGGTGCGGATGGGAATGGCTGCGAATTCGTCGGGCGTTTTGAGCAGGTTTTGGACGATGATCGAGACGTTGAGCCGTTGGCCGGGCACGGCTGGCGCACCGCCGAGCTGGCCCGCAGAAACTTCGACGTTGTAAGTTCTAAGGGCCAGAATCACATCCTCGATGGTCAGGTTGTAATCGGTGAGTTTGTCCGGGTTCAGCCACACCCGCATCGCATACTGCGAACCGAAGGTCATTACTTCGCCCACGCCAGGCACGCGCGCCAATACTTTTTCGAGGTTGGACTGGGCATAATCGCGCAGGTCGTTCCCGTCCATGCTTCCGTCCTCCGAAACAAGCCCTACGATGAGGAGGAAGTTGCGCGTGGATTTGCTGACCATGACGCCGGCGCGCTGCACCACTTCCGGCAGACTCGCCATCGCCAGTTGCAGTTTGTTTTGCACCTTGGCCCATGCAATGTCCGGATCCGTGCCCGGCCTGAAAGTCAACTCAATCCGAGACGCCCCCGCCGAATCGCTCGTGGCAGACAGGTAAATCATGTCATCAAACCCGGTCATCTTTTGTTCGATGATCTGGGTGACGCTGTTTTCGACCGTCTCTGCCGATGCGCCCGGATAAAACGTGTCGATGGCGATCGAGGGCGGCGCGATTGGAGGATACTGCGAGATGGGCAGGTTATAGATGGCCAATCCACCAAGCACCATCATCACGATGGCGATTACCCACGCAAAGACCGGTCGCTTGAGAAAGAAACGCGATAGCATGGTGGTCCTCCATTACTTGGCTTTTGGCGTTGCAGCCGGTGTTTGACCGGGCGGCATTTGGCCAGACGGCATCCCTTTGCCGGCCGACATGCCTTGACCTGGCGCACCTGCTGGTGGACCTTCCCTGACCGGCATGCCGGGCCTCAGACGTTGCAGGCCTTCGACGATCACGCCGTCACCGGGCGCAAGGCCACTTGCCACAAGCCATTTGTCCCCGATCGCGCGCTCGAGCACCAGCGGCCGAGCCTGCGCCTTGCTCTCGCCATCCAGAATCAACACATACGGGTTCCCCTTCGGGTCGCGCAACACCGCTTGCTGAGGAATCAGAATGGCCTTCTCATTGATGCCCTCCTTGACCAACGCCCGAACAAACATGCCCGGCAGCAGAACAGTTTTCGGGTTCGGGAACACCATGCGCAGAATCACCGTGGCCGTGGTGGGGTCCACTGACACATCCCGGAATTGGAGTGTGCCTTCGAGCTCATACCGAGTGTCGTCATCCAACAGCAGTTGCACGGCGTTCTGATCGTTGCCGCCGCGGGCCAGCCGGCCTTCCGCCAGCCGCTTTTGCAGCCGGAGCAATTCAGCAGTGGATTGCGGCGCGTCCACATAGATCGGGTCCAGTTGCTGCACCACAGCCAAAGGCACAGGTTGATAAGCCGTCACAATGGCGCCATCGGTCACGCTGGACTTGCCTATGCGACCTGAAATGGGCGAGGTGATCTTGGTGTAGCCAAGGTTGATACGCGCCGTTTCCACCGCAGCTTTCCAGTATTGGATTTCGGCTTCGGCCTGGCGCAGGGCCGAAGACGCGTCGTCATAGGCCTGTTGGCTGACGGCCCTCTCGGCGACCAGTTGCCTGAACCGTTCTTCGCGGGCGCGAATTGCCGGCAGGTTCGCTTCAGCCCGGCCAAGGGCGGCAAGAGCGTTGTCGAGTGCAGCTTGGAACGGAGCGGGATCGATCTGATACAGCACCTGGCCGGCTTTCACCTCCGAACCTTCCTCGAAAAGCCGTTTCAGAATCAGGCCGCTGACCTGCGGCCGGATTTCGGCGATCAGGTATGGCGACGTGCGCCCGGGAAGCTCGGTCGTCAAAACAACCTGCTGTTGTGTAACCGTGACCGCCACAACCTCCGGCACCATGCCGCCCATCATCGCGGCAGCACCGCCGGGAGGGCCGCCGCCGGGCGGTTTGCCGCATCCCACCAGCGCCAGCCCGAAAGCAGCCGCTGCCAATAACCCGACAGCGTTTTTTGCGCCTGTTGTTCTCATTGGGAGTTCTCTCCTGAGTATTGAATCACTGTTCATTTTGTCCAAAACCTGTTCTCTGGCCGCCGCGAAATGGCCAATACCATCCGCGTCCCGCCGTGATAAAGCAAGTCCTCTGAAAGCTGGCAGTTTGTCCGCACCTGGCATAGTCCTCGTCCCGAATTCTATCCCGTTTTATTTCTCCTTGCGCTTGTGTGTCCGTTCCGACGAACACCGTTCACCCGCTTTGAAGCACGGTTCTCAGCCCGGCCCGGCGCCGCCCCGTGCAAAAACACTTCCACGAGGGTTTCCGCCACCGTTCGATTCAGCGGTTGATCCGGTTGCAACACATGCAACAAAACGTACAAATGCATCAACCCAGCAAATCCCATCGCAAGAGCCCTGGTGTCAAATCGCCGCGTCAACTCGCCGTTTTCCTGGCCGCGCCTGATCAAATCTTCCAAAAACAAATAGCTCTTAAACCCCTTCTGGAAGCACTCGGCTTCAGCCGGAACCTCTCCGGATGCAGCCACCGCACTCGCAAAAGCAAGGCGCATCAGTTCCCGGTTCGCCGAGGCGAACTCGAACATTGTTATTGCGATTTCTCGCAATTGGCCGGCGAGGGTGGTGGCGCGAGCAACAGCCTCGCGCATCAAACGCAGCCGTTCTTCAGCCGCCCAATCCACGAGCGCCCGATAAAGGCCCGCCTTGCTGCCGAAATAATAGTACAGCACGGGCCGCGAAACCCGTGCCGTGGTGACGATGTCACTCACCGAGGTTCCGGCATAACCCTTTCGTGCGAACCATTTCAGGGCCGCCTGCAAGATGTGTTGGCGCGTGTCAGCCTCACCGTGCATAAAAATCTACCGAACGGTAGGTCTAGACTGACACCCTGTCAAGCGATTTTTTTCTGTGCCGGGGATTTGGCACTGGGCAATCCCTTTTGCGCTCGATCGCCGGAGCGTCCTCATTGCAGCGCCGCAGCAAATAGCACTGACCTCACTGTTCCAAAAGTGTATGTGCATCTGCATTCTATGTTCCATTTCGTTCGAATCTGTGCGCCACGCCGAGTCTGTGAGGAACACTTCGCCGTGGAACGAAGCGGTCGCGGAGCCTCGCCAAGGTTCATAACGCCGGCTGCCGGTGTTGCGTGGAAACGGGATTGATGGTTTTCTTTCGGCGTTACATGCGACTGAGCATCTCAAACCCCGGAGTTGAGCTGCAGGCATGGTTGGTTCTGAGTCGGGTGGCTGCACTGCCAACGGTTTGGTCCAATTGCCTGGCTGCTTGGGTTCTCAGCGGGGGCGGGTCTGCGACACGCATGGTTGGCCTTACACTGGGCGCCAGCCTGTTGTACGTCGGCGCCGCGTGGTTGAATGACTTCTTCGATGCCGAATTCGATCGCCAGCGCCGGCTCGCGCGTCCACTGGTTTCAGGTTGGATTGCGCATGACGCCGTGGGGAAACTCGGTGCGCTTTGGTTGGTTCTTGGGGCGGTGCTATTGGTCGTCAGTGGCGCGCATCTTGCGCCCGTTTTTCTTGTTCTGACGCTGGCCATGCTGTACGACCGGTTTCATAATGTCACGAAGCTGTCGCCGGTGTTGCTGGGATTGTGCCGATTCTTTCTGTACGTCGCGGTGGCGTCGGCGGCGCCTCGCGGTGTGACCGGTTTTCTGTTGTGGTGCGGCATAGCGCTTGGGGCATATGTTGGAGCGACCGGTCACGTCGCACAAAACAGCGCCGCACGCGACCTGATTCAGCGCTGGCCATTATTCCTGCTGGGCGCGCCGGTTGTTCTGGCGCTGCTTGCCAATCGCGGTGAATACCAACAACCCTCCATATGGTTGAGCTTCGTTTTGGCCCTTTGGGTACTCCCTTGTTTGCGGCACGCATTGCGTGGGGAAAACAGCAACAGAAAACTCACCGTGTCCGGATTGACGGCAGGGATTGTATTGGTTGACCTCCTGGCCACTGGCGGCGAATCGCCAACGACAATAGTGATTTTTGGTCTGCTGTTTGTCCTGTGCCTTGCGTTGCAGCGGTACGCGCCGGGCACCTGAACCTAACCCGGAAATCTCACCAACCACCCCCTCCGGATTCACCCATGCTTTCGCTCCGGCGAAAACAACGTGTCTGTCCCCATATCTTCATGCGCGGTGTTCCCCGCAGACTTTGGCCAATAACGTGCCTGGATAACCTGCCTGGCACTTCGTCGGAAACAACGAGCCTGGCACCCTATTTGGGTCCACACCCAAACCACGAGCCTTGCACACTGCATCAACTTGGGCGGGCGACGCAGCATTGACTCGCCGACAAATACTGACCATCCTCACCAGCGCGAATGGTCGAGCAAACAGCGACAATCATCTCGAACCGATGTGAGACGGGCCTCTATTTCCGCCTGGTGCTGCATGCACCGGCAATCGCCCCGAACGTCCAGCCGGGTCAGTTCGTCCACATCCGGATTCCGTCTCTCAAGGATGCCCTGCTCCGGCGTCCGTTCAGTGTTTTTGACACCGGCCAAGAAACCATTTCGATCTTGTACAAGGTCGTAGGCAAAGGAACCGTCGCATTGGCTCGCATGCGCGAGAACGAAGACCTGAGCCTGCTGGGGCCACTCGGTCACGGGTTCACAATTCCAACCGCCAACAGTGAATTCCCACTACTCGTGGCGGGTGGTTACGGAATGGCCGCTTTGTACCTTCTTGCCAAGCAATCAGCGCAGAAAGGAATCGTTTTCGCAGGCGCGCGCGAGCGAAACGACATTCTGTGCGAAGCTGAGTTCCGTGCTCTCGGATGGGATGTGCGAGTGGCGACCGAGGACGGAAGTTACGGCGAACGCGGCCTTGTGACACAACCGCTGAGGACCGAATTGGAACGACAGGCGGAAGGGCGCAAACTGTTCGCCTGCGGTCCCACGCCGATGTTGGAAGCCGTGTCGAAACTGGCAGAAGAGTTTGGCGTGGGCGCCGAAGTGTCGCTTGATCAACACTTGTGCTGTGGAGTCGGGGCTTGCTTGACCTGTGTCGTGCCGGTCAAGACATCTGACGGCTGGGAATACCAACGCGCCTGCACGGAAGGGCCGGTGTTCGACGCCCGAAAAATACTGTGGGAGGCAGGGCTGTGAATCTCTCTGTAGAAATAGGCAGGCTGACACTACAGAATCCCGTCACCGTGGCCTCCGGCACGTTCGGTTACGGTGCCGAATACGCGCGGTTGATCGATTTGAACCAGCTCGGGGCTGTCACAGTAAAAGGCATTCGGGTCTGCCCCGTGCGGGGAAATCCTACGCCACGCACTTTCGAGGTCACAAGCGGGCTCCTCAATGCCATCGGTCTGCAGGGGCCGGGTGTGGACGCGTTCATTACGAAGTACTGGCCTTTCTTGAGAGAACTGAAGGTCCCAACCATCGTCAACATTTGGGGCACGACCGTGGACGAGTACGTCGAGGTGACGCGCCGACTCAGCGAGCTGGAAGGATTGGGCGCAATCGAAATCAACGTTTCGTGTCCGAACGTCAACGGCGACGGCACCGCGTTTGGGACCGATTTGAATCTGCTGGGTGAGATCGTGTCTGCATGCCGCCGTGCAACGTCGCTGACCCTGATAACAAAGCTCAGCCCGAACGTCTCGAGCATAGTGCCTTATGCCAAAGCCGCCGAACAAGCCGGCAGCGATGCGCTGTCGATCATGAACAGCTACCCTGCCATGGCGATCGATCCTGAAACGCGCCGGCCGCGGCTGGGGAATGTCACCGGCGGATTGAGCGGTCCGTGCATCAAACCCATCGCCGTGAAATTGGTTTTCGATGCTGCGCGCGCGGTCCGAATCCCGATCATCGGCATAGGCGGGATTCAAGATGCATCCGACGCGCTCGAATTCATCATTGCCGGCGCCACGGCAGTTGCAATTGGCACGGCCAACTTCTATGAACCGCAGACAGCGTTGCGGGTGGTAGAAGGACTGGGCGAATACCTCAAGAACCACCAGGTCGAAGACATCAACGACCTGATCGGCAGCGTCCGGATTGAAAGAAAAAGCTCCTGCTGAGAATCGGCCGGCTGGTGGTTATTGACGAGAACTCTTCTGGAGAAACCGGCGGCACCAAGTCCTCACCCCGCACCGGAATACGGAGAGCCCAAGGTCCGGGTACTTTGGCGCGATCCTGCTTGAGAAAAGTTGCCGCACTTTGTTCTCGAACTCCGACTCGGCTTCCCTTGCTTTAGCGGAGAGCGGATCGAGAGCGAATTCGAATCTATCAAACAAGTCAGCCAGCTCCTCTAACTCGGATCTGGAAACAAGCCGTTCGGGATCGCCGACCTCTTCTCGCATTCGATTTCCTCCTGCACTGCTTGCAGCCGTTTGTCAGCGGCCAGCTTGTAATCAAGCACACGATCGTAAAGTTGCGCTGTGCCGCAGTGGGGATACTTGTTCTTGAGACTGCGCAATTCCTCGAGAGCCAACTGGCAAAACTGGCTCATTTGCTCCCACACTTCGGCCACCTCGGAAAGATCGCCTCCCTTCTTTCGTGCTACAACTGCAGCGATTTTGTAGCACTGAATGACGGCGCCTTCGAGCAATTGGACTTGTTGGCCAAAGGCCTCACAAGCACCGTCCTGATCCACACTCTCGAATGAGTCGCCAATCTCCCGCAATTTGCTGATTTCAGGTCGGTTGATTCTCAAAATATCCTCGAACTCAAGGCATGCCTTCATACAGACCGTATATTAGCCGGTGTGGGCTGTGAATGCAACCTCGCCCACACCGGCCCCAAGAATGCGTGAGTGTTTGGAAGCGGCTGTTATTTGCCAGCCTTGAACATCGAACCACCGTAACGCGCTTTCTTGCCCAGCTCCGCCTCGATCTCGAGCAGCCTGTTGTACTTGGCAATGCGTTCAGAACGGCACAGCGAGCCTGTCTTTATTTGACCGGCGTTTGTGCCAACGGCAAGGTCGGCAATAAACGCGTCTTCGGTTTCGCCAGACCGGTGCGAGATCACGGCGTTGTAACCGGCCTTCGCCGCCATCGCGATTGTCTCGAGGGTCTCGGTCACCGTGCCAATCTGGTTCAGCTTCACGAGGATCGCATTCCCAACACCGTCCCGTATGCCATCGGCGAAAATCTTCGGGTTCGTGACAAAAACGTCGTCGCCGACAAGCTGCAGCTTCTTGCCGAGGGCCTTTGTCAGCCCCAGCCACCCCTCTTTATCCTGCTCGGCCATGCCGTCTTCGATCGACACGATCGGGTATTTGTCGGCCCACTTGGTCCACAAAGCGATCATTGCTTTTGCGGTCTTTTTGCCGCCGCCCGATTTGTGCAGCACGTACACGCCGTCTTCGTAGAACTCGCTGGCGGCTGGATCGAGCGCAATCGCAATGTCTTTGCCCAGAACATAACCGGCTTCGGCTATTGCCTTGACGATGACCTCGACGGCCTGGGTGTTGTCCTTGAGGTTCGGGGCAAACCCACCTTCGTCGCCAACCGATGTCACAAGACCGCGTTTTTGGAGAATCTTCTTCAGCGTGTGGAATGTCTCAGCACCGTAACGGAGCGCTTCTGCGAACGTTGGCGCGCCGATCGGGAAGAGCATGAACTCCTGAAAATCAACGTTGTTTGTCGCGTGCGCGCCGCCGTTGATCACGTTCATCATTGGCGCCGGGAGCACGTATGGACCGCGCTCTCTTGCCCCGTAAAGCTGCCGAATATAGGCGTAGAGCGGCAGTCCCGCATCCAGCGCCGCCGCGCGACACACAGCCATTGAAACACCGAGGATCGCGTTTGCGCCGAGCTTTCCCTTGTTCTCCGTGCCGTCAAGGCTTCGCATGAGGTCGTCGATTTCACGCTGCGCAGCGGGCGATTTGCCCTTGAGTTTCGGGGCTATGACCTTGTTAACGTTGGCGACCGCCTGAAGGACGCCTTTTCCACCATAGCGTTTCGGGTCCTTGTCACGCAGTTCCACGGCTTCTCTTGTTCCTGTGGAGGCACCCGATGGGACGCACGCGGAAGCTGTGATGCCATTGTTGAGTTTGACGGTTACCGACACGGTGGGGTTCCCACGCGAGTCGAGGATTTCCAATGCAGATACACTCTCAATTTTCGTCATGCGGTTCTTTCGTATTACAGTTTGTTCATTTCCAGAGTTTGCGGCCAAAACGACACGTTCATTGTCATGGCCACATCAACTCCCTTGTCTGCCACGAGCCTAACACATCAGGCCGATAGCGCAAGAAGGGCGTTGGCGGTCGCACTTGCCATTTGCACGACGAACAGCGTTGTTGTCAGCGGCAACCGCACCGCCGGGGTCGTCGGCACCTGCCAACATGGGCAGCCAATAGCTCTGACTGCAACAGTTTCTCACCGAGCGAAATCTTTACTTCCTTTCGATTACCGGCCGAAGCCCCGACCATAGACGACGCGCAGCCTCGACATAGGCTTTCTGGGCGGCATCCTCGGAAACAGCCGCCAGTTTTGTGACCTTGCCTGCGGCGGCCAGGATTCGCCGTTGTCGCGCTACATCCACGCACCGGATAGCCAGACGCACGTGGGCAGCTTCGTAGCTGCTTCCGCGTCCCTCGCGTTCGAGTTTGCGCAGCGCCTGTTCACATTCCCGGCGCATCACCGCAAGGTCATCGTTCTCACCGACGGCTGCATCGGCGTGCTCCGCTTCCGAGGGCGGCAGAAACATCTGCTGCACGGGCTCAGGACTTGCACCGCCCATCAGGATCAACACACGCGCTGCATCGGGCGTCTCAGAATACGGCAGGAAAACCCCGTGCTTGTCGTGCTTGGACCATGCTTTGCCGTTCAGACGCGCCCCCGTAACGGGTCCGCGCCCACGAGTGGCGAGGTAAACCCGTTTCGTGCCAAAGCGGATTGGGAAGCGCTGCTCCAACTCTTCGATCTCGGGCGGGACATGGGGCAGAATTGTCAGACCATCAGCACGGTACAAATACTCGAACAACCCGCGCACGAATGCAGCCGGCGGCCCAAAGGCATCGTAAGTGAGATTGATCGGCTGATTAGGCTGGTAAACGTCGCTGCCACAGCGAGTGAGCGGATTATCCATGCGGAACGTGTCGGCGAGCTTGAGCAAACGCCGCATGGACCTGCGGGCATCTTCGTATTTGCCAAGCCGGTAATAAGCCAGAATCATCCGCGCTTCGCAGGTTGACCAATGCCCGCCGTTGACCCACGTCCCATAGGCCCAAAGCCCTTCGGGCCGTTCGTACATGTCGTCGTACGACGGATAATTCGGCAAAACAAAATCGTGCGGACGCAGTCCGGGTATCGAAGTCATCACTTCAAAAATGCGGTTTGCCTCGGCATCTCCCACGACACGAAACGCTATGGCGTCGTGATTTGGCGAAGCCTCGAAGTAACCGTGCTTTTCTGCGCCGTACACGCCGTGTTTCGTCCCATCCGGATCAAGCGACCTGATAAAGTATCCCCCGGGCGCAAGCAAACGATCAAGGCCCCGGCGAGCCCGGTCACGACAATGGCTGAACCTCTCGGCTTCCGCTGTCCGGCCCGCGAGTTTCTCCAGTTCAATCAGCCTGTCCAACGCGGCGATATAAGTCACCGACAGTCCAGCCAGATACGCGGGGCCATAAGTGCCGTCGGCACGCTTGTGGCCTGCGTAACTCGGGGCGAGAAGATTCCCCGCGGGGCCAGCGAGGAAAAGGTCGTTTGCAGGATCACGCCTTGTTTCGACGAAAAGAGCCGATCGTTCGAGCTTCGGGATGTATCGAGCGATCGCATCGCGATCGCGGCTTATCAACAGCAGCTCGGATTGCATGACGATGCCGGCGGCGGTGAACTCCATGCCCCAGTCATGGATCGAGATTCGTCCGTCACCCTGTTTATAGACGATCCATCCCGGCCTTGCCGCGTCGCACAACGCGCCATCAGGAGCGATCCAATCAAATGGTGGCGGCGCGCCGACGCGTCGCCCGTCGCCCATTTGGTCGAACCACAAATCCTGAGAGTTCTGCAGAAACGTCAGGAACGGTTCTTCGAGAAACGGCAGCGCGGAATAGGTTGTTCCATAGCTGTTTTGAATCCACCAGGCATCCCACGTCGGGCCCTCGACAAGCCCGTTCCAGTTCGTTGTGTACAGCATTGCAAGGTTCGGGCGGAGCGGCGTGGGTTCAAAAAGGCTCCGTGCCGATTCGAGCAGTTCGAGATGTTCGGTCCCGCCTCTGCCCCTGAAAAAGCGGCCTTCAAACACCGTGTCTGCAGCGGAGGTCTCCGGGTTGATTGTGCAGAAAATGCCGAGCCAAAATGCAATCGCACGGAATGATGTTGTCACGAAATCAAACTCACGATGTTTCATACAACAAATCAAGCATCTGATCGCCACAGGCCGGTCGAGATCGTAACTGCCTTAGCGGTTTACCCGACCCGGCGCTCTAATTGCTCACGGCGTTTTTCGCGCGGACAGGTCGGGACCATTAACCACCCGCCACCAGCTCAGCGCCCGCAATGCCTGCCATTGTCGCACAGCCGCGCTTTCTGTGGCTGTCGCCGGTCGGTCGGACATCTCGCGCAGCCCCAACACAACGTTCGGTTCGGTGGGGTCCAATAACCAGTCTGGCGTCACGATTGCCTGTGAGCCGAGTCCGATCTGCGGCCCCGCCAGATCGAACATGTTGCGGCCAAAGGCGTGGTACTCGAAACCGCGTTGCGCGGCCAGTTCAATCATCGTGGGCAGAATGTCCGTGTGCGAACCGGCAAGCCTTTTCCCGTCCAATCCCTCGGGCAACACGCCACGCCCGCGCCACAGCATCAGGACGGCCGTTCTTTCATAAGCGTTTGGGCGTTCATTGACGAACCGGCGCGACCAATGATCGCCCGTTGCAGCAAACAATGTCGTGCCAAGCCGCTTTTCCGCCTCGAGAACAAAACTGCTGAAGGAATGGTCGGCAAACCACAAATGCCCCAGAACCTTGAAATCGAGCGTCTTTGAACAGATCGGCTTCAAATCTGGCGGCGGTTGTCGCACCCCATAGCCGTGGCCAAATACATCCGTCGAATAAGGCGGGTGATAACC
>Ga0116167_1003668_pt1 | contig 11834 bp, 8 predicted proteins | sample AD_JPNMR3_MetaG_FD_89794 | JGI IMG/M metagenome (GOLD analysis project Ga0116167, IMG submission 89794) | Active sludge microbial communities of municipal wastewater-treating anaerobic digesters from Japan - AD_JPNMR3_MetaG | ecosystem: Engineered > Bioreactor > Anaerobic > Digestate | place...
GCCTGAACGCTTTAATACACCGCTTCGTCTCTCAATTAGTTCTTGTGTATTTTCGTCGTACCAGCGCACTTCATAATTAGTCATGTTCTCAGCTGCCACAATTCGGAAAAGGTCCCCTTTGAACGGTGGTCGCTGCAATTGAATTGTTGCATAGGTTTTTCCCCAGGAACTTACTGGGGGCAACATTTCAATCAAATGGTCGCGTGAAGAGCTTATAAGAGCAGGTAGGTCTGCTCTCTGATGATACGACAGAAGCCCTATTGGCTTGTCGCTTTTTATTCTTGAGCCTGTCAGGTCAAACTCACCATCCTGATTTGCCATTCCACGAACGCAATAAACCTGACCACGATTTAGCGTTACAGACCATTTATCGCCTATTCTACGTCCTGATGTTGTTGTAGACGATTCTGCACCACGTCCTTTAAGTTCAATATTTACAGTTGTGTTATTTTCCGATGCCATAATGACAAATCCACTACCCATATATGGGAAGCCCTGGTCGTTTGATCCTTCATTATTATCATAATAGCAGGCGTGGATGTAGTCAGTTCCCCACGAAGCAACGGGAATAGCCATATAGCCATCAGATGTTGTCGATTTTGTGTTCAAGCAGTAAACCGAAATTGGGCTCGAACTCGACACAATTCGGAACGCTTTATTGTCCTGCGGAGTTTCATAAGGCACACGTATTTCATCGCGAGCCATATTTAGCTCTGTGGGTGTTCTGAACTGAACAACGCTATAAGGCTTAGAAATAGTTTTTCTTGCAATAGTACCATTTGTGCGTGCATTTTGAAGCTCTACTACTGTTGGCTTTGCCGAAGAAACGAATATAAACAAATCTCCTCCGCTTGTCCACGATGCAACTTCGTTCTGCGGAAAAGCCACAATAAACTCATAACCTTGCGAATTGGAGCCCGCTGTTAGCACCTGATTGCTCAGGTCCTTCTTGATTTTTTCTATGCGGGTGTTCTGTGCGTTGGCAGTCATTGCTAACGCCACCACAAAAAAAGCAAGCGTTAATGTGAACAGTTTTTTCATTTTAACCCCTTGTATAATAATAGTTTATTTAAAATAATTCTTTTCCTTACCTCTATTAACAAATAATTTGTTAAAAAATCACAAAATAATTTTAGGCTGTCTCAAAATTTTCTGTTTTTAACCTTCGGAATTTTGCTGAACCTTCTGTAGGTTTTCCCAAAACCACTGTAAATTCACATATTACGTACATCAATAAAAAAACGTCATTTTAATTTATTTGCGTTTTTTACATTTTGCGACAGCACCACATTAACTTTCAAAATACAAAAATTCTTATAAAAAAACTAAATAATTGTTTTATTTGTATGTTACTTTGCTTAATTTACTTAACAATTATTAAAGCCACTATGAGAATTTGGATTAGCATATTTTTTTTGCTTTCATTTGAATTTGTCAGTGCTCAAATATTTCTCGACAACACAGGCAATTCACCATCAAATTTCTTCCAGCTGAGCAACAATATTGACAAAAACGCCCCGCCTAACTTCTACAAAACAAAAGGTTATAAGCCAATCGAACGCCTTCGCCACAGACTTTCGTTGCGGACCGACACCGCCGGGCGGCTTCCCGCTACTATCCATATCTTCAACGAATACCAGAATATTCGCCAGAGCAAAATTGAACCGAAAAAGCAAAATTCAAACCAATGGCAGGAAATTGGTCCGCGACTGCCACAAATAGGCTCGGACAAGCGGCTATCTGGAAGCGGGCGTGCTAACGTTGTCGCTTTCGACCCGCTCGATAGCAACTTAATCTGGCTGGGTTCGGCTTCGGGCGGACTGTGGAAAAGCACAAACCGCGGGCAAAGCTGGGAGGTTGTCCCATTTACCGAGTTTCTTTCGATGGGCGTCTCCGATATTGCCATTTCGGAGCAGAGCCCGAACACAATCTACGTTGCCACAGGCGACGCCGATGGCGGCAGTTTCTTCGGTTGCTTCTCGCTCGGCATCATCAAATCGACCGACAAAGGAAACACCTGGAAAATTTTGCCGACCGGAATTGAATACAGCAGCGGTGAGTTCATCTCTAAATTGCTTGTGCATCCAAGCAACCCTCAAATTCTATACGCCGCAACAAGCAATTCAATAATTAAATCGACCGACGCAGGTGCGTCCTGGGAAATTCTCATCGATGGCTTTAATTTTCGCGAATTACGCTTCAAAGAGGGCAATCCCGACGTTCTTTTTGCCACAACGTATAGTCTTTCAGATGGTGCTTTCCTGCTAATATCGGAAGATGCAGGCGAACGATGGTTCGTCGCAAATTATTGGCGGGAGGCAAGCCGGGTTGCGCTTGCCACAACACCGCTGGAACCCTCGCGGTTGCTTGCTTTGTGCGTCTCGAAGCACACAAATTCATTCGGCGGGCTGTATTTATCCGATAGCGACGGCTATTTCTGGCAACCGTTAATTACTGACACCGCCGAATTTTCCAAATTGGTTGAAGCACAAGGCTTTTTCAATCTCGTGCTTTCGTTTCTGCCCGGCAGCAAGGACGAATTCTACGTTGGCGGTGTGTGGCTTTACCGCGGTCGCCTTCATTCGAACAAATTTACCCCAATCCCGAACGAAGTGCACGTCGATATGCACGACATAAAATATAATCGATTTGACGGAAAAATCTACCTTGCAAACGATGGCGGAATTTACCGATTTAATCCCGATTTCACACAAATCGAAAATATTAGCTCAAATCTTGGCATAACGCAATTTTATCGCATAGGGCTCAGCCCATTGAACCCGCGGACGCTCTTTGGCGGCTCGCAGGACAACAACGTATTTCAGTATTATTACGATAAATGGCTGTTCTTCTGGGCGGGCGACGGAATGGAATGCTTTGTCGCACCGGAGAATCCATCGCTCGTGTTTTTTTCCACTCAGCGCGGCAATCTCTTCAATACCGAAATTGGGAAAATGGAAATCCCGACTGATGAAAAACGTCCTTGGGTTACTGCTTTTGGCTACCACCTGGGAAAGCCCACGCTCATCTATTGCGGCTATGAAAACATCTGGACCACAACCGACAAAGGACGTTCCTGGCAGAAAATCTCGGATTTCGCCGATAGCACAACTATTGACGCAATTGCCACTTCTTCTCTCGACGAAAACGTATTCGCCGTTGCTAAAAAATATAACCTATACTATACTGCAAATTTCGGAAATAATTGGACTAAAATTTTGCAAACAAGCAATCCAATTTCTTCGATAAAATTCGATAATTACGACAATTTGTGGGTTGCTTGCGGTGGATTTTCTTCTTCGGAAAAAGTATTCCGCCGTAAAAATTCCAATTTCGAAAATCATTCGTATAATTTACCGAACATTCCAATAAACTGCCTGGAAATCGACAGCACAAAAGACATCATCTACGTCGGAACGGACATCGGTGCCTTCTGCAAGCGGCTCGACGACACAGTCTGGATGCCGGTGGGCGATGGCTTGCCCGCTGTAATTATCAACGAACTGGAAATTCACTATGGCACCGGCACCCTCTATGCGGCAACTTTCGGGCGTGGTGTGTGGGCTTTGCCGCTGTGGGAATGCCCCGCAGAAAAGCCAATCATTGCCGTTCCCGAACGTGTGGTCTTCTGCCCGGACGAGGAAATTACCCTGGAAGTGCTAAATCCCGATACAGAATACACTTACATCTGGAACAACGGAAGCAGAGGCACCTCGCTTAACGTTTCCGCACCAGGCAGCTACTACGTTTCGGCAGTTCGTCGGAATGGTTGTCTTGCCGTAAGCGACACTGTGCACATCTGGAAGCCCGCAATCCCCGAAATCAACCTGATATTGCTCACTTCGAACCCAATTTGCGAGGGCGACACCGCCCGCGTACTTGCGAAAATCCAGAGCCCGCAGAAAGTGATACAAAGCGGCTGGTCCGATGGCAGAATTGGCTTGTTAGGTCAGTTTGTGCAGGCGGGGAAATACTTTTTCTGGCTCGTCGACGAATACAATTGCCGTTACAGCAGTTCGCCGTTCGAAATATTTGTCAATCCATTGCCGCCGAAGCCCGCAATACGCAAAACGGGCAACTGGCTTCAAACCGATGCCGTCGGAACGCTTTCGTGGTATGCAAACGACAGTTTGATTGAAGGTGTTGCCGAAAACCGTTGCTATGCTTTTGCCCCAGGACGGTATTACGTGATTGTGCAGGATACAAACTTCTGCCGCAACACTTCCGACACGCTCGAAATTCGCTTCGAAGCCCCGCCTGTAGCAAATATGCAGGTGCGGCTTGCACCAAATCCCGCAAATGAATTCCTCACGCTCGAACTCAACTTGCTCGAAGAAAGCACGGCGGAAATTATCATTTATAATTCGCTCGGGCAGGAAGTATTCTTGCGGCGATTAGGCAAAAAGCGTGGCTATGTGTTCGAGCAAATAGATTTGCGGCAATTTGCCCCGTCGGTCTATGTTGCAGTCATCCGCAACGAGTTCGGAAGCGTCGAAAAAAGCTTTGTGGTGGCGAGGTAGTAGTTTTTTGCAAAAGCAGTTATTTCATACCTTGATTTTAAGAAAATTTGCTACCCAATTATAATAATTTCTCTATTGCTAAATTTATTTTAAATGTTAAATTACAATAAATATTAGCAACAAGAAATTAAAAATGAACAGAGTTTTATTAGAAAAAAATGTGCTTAACGACAAAATAAATGGGCTTTCCGACAAGGAAATCGGAGAAAAGTATAGCATTAATTTGAAGAAAATCGAGCAAATCATCACAAAAGAAAAAGGCGTAAACGTCTCGAACATAAACACATCGAAAAAGTTAAGGAAATTAGCCCCAAAAGATTTTAGTTTAGAGAGCAATACTGTTTGGAGTTTTAAATCACGTGGCAACTGGGCAACTCATAACGGGAATTACCGTGGAAATTGGTCGCCTTACATCCCACGAAACATCATTTTGCGTTACTCACAAGAAAACGATTTGGTGCTTGATTATTTCTGCGGTTCGGGAACAACCGCTGTCGAATGCAAATTGCTAAACAGGAATTTCATCGGAATTGACATTAACGAAAAAGCCATAGAATTAGCAAAAGATAACTTAAATTTCGAGTATTTATTTGGTGGCAGCGTTGAATTAAAAGTTGCTGACGCAAGAAATCTATCGTTTCTGAAAGATTGTTCCATAGATTTGATTTGTTCGCACCCACCATATTCCAATATTATCAACTACACATACGATAATGAACTTGATTTATCGCATCTCGATACAGAAAACTTTTTGAACGAAATCAAAAAAGTTGCTGAGGAAAGTTTCAGAGTTTTGAAGGACGAAAAGTATTGTGCTATTCTAATTGGGGATATGCGAAAGAACAAAAATGTTGTGCCGTTGGGTTTCTGGACTATCGAAAAATACTTGCAAGCGGGCTTCAAAATCAAAGAAATGATAATAAAACGGCAACACAACTGCAAAACAACAGGCTTCTGGTACAACAACAGCATCAAATACAACTTTCTGCTTCTTGCTCACGAGTATCTTGTTGTCTTCCAGAAAACAAACAAAAATGATTATTTCGATGAAATTGCCGACGAGCAAGATTTTACTATATCGTTTGCTGATGCTGATGATATTTATTTAGAAACGACAACGGTATGGATTGCAAACACGCTCGATTATTTTGATATTGCTATTAATAATTTAGCACAAAGATATTCTGTAAATTTCTGTATTATCAATTCTGTTTTCAATAAATCAGCAGACCTGATTATTTATCTGTTCGACAGTAAAATTGATGAGTTCATCTATAAAATTCAAAGTGCTAAACGCAACAGCATTGTTGCAATACTTTGCGAGGACAAAAGACTAATTAACGGATTAGTCCATAGCGAACCGTTATTTATTGAGAAAAAATTGCGAGACAATGAATTCCTGAAAATAAAAGAAATCGTTATCCTAACTCTCGAAAACAACAACCAAATCAATAGCAGCGAAAATTTAAATATAAACCACAAATACCTATTGATTTATCAAAAGGTTAAGTAGATGGACTACATTAATTTTGCTTCTAAAATCAGTTTTTTTGAATTCACTCAAAATGAATTCAAAGAGCAATCTTTCAACTGTGATGAGTATGAGCAAGAGATTAATCTTCTGAAAAAACAGCAGATTAACATTGAGAATTTGAGCGAACTTTTGCGAACCAACCCTAAAATCATCGATATTTTCGAGGAACTTTTCCAATTAAATCGATTTACAAACGAACAATTAATTCATTTTTGTTTTGATGTTGGATTGCTCAATAATAGCGATGAAAAAACAATTATTTCCCATTTCGAAAAGTCAATACTCAACTTCGAGAATGGCACGGAAAACCCATTCTTCAAGCAATACTTCAAGAATATCACCGAGAAAGACCGCAACAAACTTGTTTATCTACTGAAAAAGGCAATTGTCGACTACGTTGATAAAATTATCAAAGATAAAGCCCTTTTGCACAACCATATTAAAAATTCTATTGCAACAAGGATTAGAATTTCAAGATATTTGATTGAGAACTTGAAAGCCGATGAATTCATCGCCCGCCTTGATATTCGTTCGGTTTTGAATTTGAAGCGAAACCCCGTCGATACCAAAAGCATTCACGGAAAGTTCGGCACTTATAAAATTGAACACATTTTGAAGGAATTGGGATTTGCAAATATTAGTAATTTTATTAAAGAGAAATCAATAACCCCTGATTTCTTCTCACATAAATCCTTTGCTTCGGGCTATTGCTATATCACCGAAAAGCAAATACTTGGAATAAACAAAAAGCGGGACAACAAACCCAAGAAATTCGACTTTATTCTGATTTTCAACAATAAAATTGAATTTCTTGTCGAAACTAATTTCTATTCAACTTCGGGAACAAAAATCGGAATTAATCAGAACGAGTATGTCGATTTAAAGCAGACTATCGATAATTTTAATGCCGCCAACAACACGAACTTTAAATTTATGTGGATAACCGACGGCAACTACTGGCTTTCGAAAGACGGGGAAAAACGATACAGGAACTTAAAAGATAACTACTTCTGCAAAAACTACGAATTGCTAAATTACAACTTGCTCAAAGAATACTTAAAGTCAATAATACAATAGCTCTCACCTGTCGAAAACTCTTTTTTGCACAATACTTTTTTCTTTCATAATTTTGCTAAAAAATGAGGAATTAATGATTAAGCACGATATCTGGTCTCGTATTCTGCTGTCGGTGGCTTTGATTGGCTTTGCCGCCTGGTTCGGGGGGAACCTATCCCGCACTGCAATTGGCTACGACCTGTTCAAACCTGAGGCGGTGCTTTCGCTCAAAGATAACTACACTGACGCAATTAGAATGCAGAACATATATTTATTCGCAGATTTAGCGATTTATACCGATGTGGGTTACGGCATTTTTGCAATTTCGTTGATTATCTACGCCTTGCGAAATAGACGCCAGTGGAAGCAGAACGGCTGGCTGGTGATGTCGCTTATTATGCTTTTGCTTGCCCTGCCCGTGCAACTTTATTTGTTTTATATGGATTGGCGGCTTGCAAACTCTGTTGTTCTGCAAAATGTGCGTGATTTTTACGATTGGGAAGTGCAGGAATTCTTCTACAATAGATTTGTCGGAAATAATTGGACTGTTGCAAGTAGTTTGAGCTTTCTTACAACTACGGCAGCGGCTTTGTGCTTTGCCTGGCTGCCACTGATTAAGAGGGAGGAAGCCAATGACAACTAAGGAATTGCTCAAAGAACTCGAATACATCGCTCAAAACTCGGGCGTGGTCGTCCGCCGAGAAAAAGGCAACTTCAAAAGTGGCGCGGCAGTGCTCAAAGAAAAAAAAATTGTGCTAATCAACAAAAATGCTACACCCGAAATAGCAGCGCGCGCAATTGCTCGCGGGCTACCCGAGGACGTTTTGCAGCATAGTTTCATCAAGCCCGTTGTCCGCGAATTCATCGAAGCGGAAGCCGCGCTCGAAAAACCCAAGTTCGAAATAGTGGTGAAGTATTGAGAATTACTTGTTTGATGTTATAAATATCGGAATTAATCTAAAAAGTTTGTGAAGCATATTTATTATCATATAAGTAATAGTCCCTAAAAAGGTTGTAGTCGGCTATTTGATTTGAATTGGGAAAAGAATAATTAGAAATAAAAATTTCGCTCCCATTTTGATTGCCGCTTTTTCCGCCGCTTTTTCCAACGTTTCTCATCCCATATTTTAAATTCCACTCCTTTATATTTGCAAAAGAGAATAAGTCTTTGATATATTCAGAATTATCATACGTTATTAGCCATTTGTGCCTAACGTTTTTCATTATTTCAGCAAATTTCTTATGATCGAAATACTTATGCAAATTACCATTTTTACCATATAATGCAGATTTTGTAGAAGAATAATACGGCGGATCCAAAAAGATAAATACATCTTCACCTTCCGCTTCTACAATGTGCTGATAATCTAAGTTCGTTATTTTTGTGTTGGTTAAGATTCGAGACAGGGACTTAATACGATTAATGCTGGTTTGCGTAAAACGATTTTTGAACGCAGAGGAAGAAAAACCTCCGCTTTCGCTTGTCCCCGAGAAGGTTATTCTATTTAATACAAAAAAAGCTGCTGCTTTTTGTAGTTTATCAAAGCTCTTAATATTGTCTAACAAAAACTTGTGAAGTTCCCTACCGTCTTGATAATTATTTTTATAATATTGAACTTGCTCGATTAATCCTTCGGAACATTCTTGCAACTGGCTCCAAAATAAATACAAATTTTCATATATATCGTTTATCCAGAATTTTTTGTCCTGGAATTTCTGTTTTAAATATATATAAACTGAACCACCGCCTAAAAAAGGCTCTCTATACTCCTTAAATTCCGGAATTAAGGGGATAATGTATTTTATAGCTCTACTTTTGCCGCCGGGATATCTCAATGGAGTTTTTATCATTTCACTCTTTCAATTATTAGTTCAAAATTATTCTCTTTAGCCTCTTTAAATAATTGTTTTATTAAATCTTTACTCTTATCATTAACCTTGTCTAATTTTTCAACATTAAATTCAGTAACGTTTTCGCTTATTATGCTTGATGTTAATTTTAATGTCGGAACTATTTCATATTGCTTTTCTTCAATAGTAACATCTTTCAAATTTGTGTAAAGTATCATTTTAAATAGTCCATCTTTGATATCTCCTATACTGGGTAGAATTGATTTAGTTGTATGTTTACATTCAGTTAAATAAATCTTGTTATCAACTATTTCTACTTCATCAACGGTAAAATAATATTTACCGCCTAAATAGTTCTCAATTGTTATTGTAGCTTTGGACGAAATTGATAAAAATTCCTTGGGCTGGGTTGTAGTAACTTCCCGCTGTTGTGCAAGTTGTGCTTTTTGTCGCGATGTTTGAATAAAAACTTCAACATCGTCTATTAATCTTTTGGCAAATTTGTCAACACCCTCCTCATTATGAAATTCAATTTTAAATTGACTGCCTATACTTTTATAAGCAGATTTTGCCCTTACTATTATACCAAAGACTGAATTTTTCACTTCGTTTAAATTCCAGTGTAATGCAGAACTATGATAATTTCTAATTTCGGAAATTTTTGATTTTATATATTCATTGTCAAATTTCTGGTTGGTTATTTTGTTTGCCTTTGTTTTATTTCTCTCTGCACTTATATAATATGCAAAAACTACATAAACATCGAGCAAGCTCATCAATGAAATTGTATCCCACTGTATAAAATCTCTATCTCCATCTTTTCCTTCGTCTTTAATAATTGGTATCACCGTTATCCTTTTTGCCGCATTAAGTGTATTGTATACCCTCTCATACGGATATGAACGTGTCCTTTTAGGAGATACCCACTTAGATAATCCAAAAGAAAAACCATTGTAATCTATTAAACAACAAGCTGGCATTTTATTTATATCAAAGCAATCAAAATTGAACATTTTTAATTTTTTTGTCAGAATAGGAGTATACTTAACTCCTGTTATTTTTGCATATATTTCCATCAACTTACCATCCACTGTTTCTTACCTACTAAAATACAAAAAATACAATCACATTTTCTTAATTGCTTTTTTCTGCTGCTATTTTTTTACAAAAAATGTAAAAAATGAACAAATATAAATAAAACATAATAATTTAAATGAATAGATTTTTGTTAATAACTTTATTGCAGTTTATCTACCTCGCGCTATCCCTTACGAGCGGCTTTTTCTGAATTTGTTGGGAAGGCTCTATTAGCTTAATCTGATTTTCCTTCTTTTTGTCCGTGTTGTAGCGGCGAATGTTCCTCGGGACCTCCTCAACTGCTTCTACGCTGCTGGTGGGGTCGTTCGCCCAGGGGTTTGCGTTCAGCACTTCGGTGGCTGTTATACGTATGTTCTTAACCACGGTGCCGCGTCTGCCGGGAATATCGAGCAATTCCTCATTGCGATAGAAGCGTATTGCCCCGAAATTCCCCTGATGCACAATTGCAAATTCGGCAACGTTCCAGACGCGCTCCATTCCCGGATACATTAGCAACTCCTCACTTCTGGTTCCGTCGAGCTCCACTCGAAGCCAGGCTGTGTCCCGTGCAACTGCTTTTATCACTATCGAATCGCTTTTGTTGAAAAACTCCGCAAGTTTGTTTTCTATTTCATCACCTTGCTCGTTTTGCGTTGTATCCTGCACATATCGCTGCTCTTCGAAAAACTTTTTCGTATCGAAAAAGAGCACAAAATATATCACAAGCAGAAGAAAAATCGCAATTACCGAAAAAATTATGTAGTTCAGGAAAACAGGATTAAGGCTGAAACGCACTTTTCGCTTCTTGAAAATTTCCGTATAGTCCTTGCTGGGCGGAACTTCGGTGGAAGTAACGATTTTATTCGGCTTTTCCTTTTTCTTTCGGGTGGGTTTGGCGGCGGGCTTCTGTTCGCGCTGAGCGTCTGTGTCCGATGGCACCTCCGCCGGTTCGATGGGCTGCTCGGGCGGAGCATCGGTTTCCTGCTTTTGCTCGGGCGGCAGTTCTTGCTGTATTGTTAAATCAGCAATTTCATAAAAATTGCACAATTTTTTGATGAACGACTTAATATAGACTTCGGGCAAAACGTTGTATTCGCCATTTTCGATTGCCTCGATTATATGCGCTCGAATGCTGGTCGATTTGCTTACTTCTTCGATTGAAAGATTGCGCCGCAGACGCTCACCTTTCAGTATTTCGCCCGTTTCTTTCATAAATTGTTTTCTCTAATTTAATATTTGTTTTTTATTTATGAAAAATTTTTTATTATTAAGTCAATTATCAATTAATATGCCAAATAATTAAAAAATTTATTCTAAAATCTTTCGTTTACTTAACTTTATTACAATTCCGGGAAAATATGGCGTTCGTTATTTTAATAGCAACTGTGGCAATTTCGCTATACGCGATGTATCGCAACCAGAGCATATACTACCGATGGATGTTCTCGCCGTGGCGCGTCCGCCGCGAAGGTGCCTGGTATACATTCATCACAAGCGGTTTCCTGCACGCAGACCTTACCCATCTATTGTTTAATATGATTACTTTCTACTTCTTTGCGTTTAGATTTGAAAGCATTGTCGGGGCAGTGAACTTCCTTATTATTTACTTCGGAAGTATGATAATTGCCGATATGGGTTCGTTCTTCAAGCACGCTAACAACCCAAACTTCCGCTCGCTGGGGGCATCGGGGGCTGTTTCGGGCATCGTCTTCGGCTCGATTTTATACTTCCCGACCAGTAAAATGATAATTTTTCCGCTGCCTATACCAATTCCCGCATATATTTTTGGTGTGCTA
>Ga0116167_1003696_pt1 | contig 11760 bp, 7 predicted proteins | sample AD_JPNMR3_MetaG_FD_89794 | JGI IMG/M metagenome (GOLD analysis project Ga0116167, IMG submission 89794) | Active sludge microbial communities of municipal wastewater-treating anaerobic digesters from Japan - AD_JPNMR3_MetaG | ecosystem: Engineered > Bioreactor > Anaerobic > Digestate | place...
CGACCACAACGCCGCCCTGAACATCCGAAAGAAGGGCGGGGGCACCGCCTTGGTGGATGTGGCAGCACTGGCTGCCGCGTGAGAAACCAGAACCCCACAGGCTTTAGCCGTGGGAGTGTCAGCAAGCCCCAGGTCAGTTCCCGTCTGGTGCACTCGCCATCTCTCCGGGAGACCCACGTTGTATCGTGTTCTCCCCGCGCTGGTCGCGCAGGTGGTCGTGGTCTGGCTTGCCGAGACTGGGCATGCCTTGGAGGAAACGGCTTCATGAGTCAGGCTCACCCGCTGGATGTGCTTCAGTCCTACCGCGTTGGGAGTTGCGGTGCAACCACCGAGCTCCAGCGTGCCGGGGCACCGGGGATCCAGATCGATTTCGCCGTCGAGCGCCTGGTGGATGATGTGGTTGCCGGCCGGGTGCGGGCGGTGATCCTCACCGGCACGGCCGGCGATGGGAAGACGCACCTGGCGCTCCGCATTCTGGATGCGCTGGGGCTGGACCGCGATGCCGTCACTGGCGCCCAGCAGAACTCGGCGTACTGCAAGGACGGCTACCTCATCGATCTCGACCTCTCCGCCGGGTCTCTGACGCCGGAGCGTGTCGAGCGTCTTCACGCCTCGCTGGCATCCCCTGACCGGCTGACACTGGTCTGCGCGAATGAGGGCAAGCTCGCGGAGCTGCAAGGTGCCCTGGGACGTGCCGGCCGGAGTCTTCCCTCCGCGGCGCTCTGCATCAACCTCAGCCGGCGTGCCATCGCCAGCCCTGACGGGTGGGCGAAGGTCCTCTCAGGCGTCCTGGACGGGGAGTTCTGGGGAGGCTCCGATGACTTGGCGCCTGGTTCTCCCCTCTCCTGGAACCGCCGATGGCTGGGCGACCCGGGCGTGGCGGAGCGTCTCCGCCGGTATCTGCTGCTGCCGTACCTCTTGGGTGAGCCGATCACCGTTCGAGAGACCCTCTCCTTTCTGGCCTATGCTCTCGGCGGGGGCCTCTCGTCTGAGAGCGCCAGTGACCTGCCCTCGCACGAGCACCTGCGTTACCGCCTCTTCAACACAGTGTTTGGCGAGCCCGACGGCTATATCCATGGCAGCCGTTCGGTGCCGAATGAGAAGCTCCTCTGGTGGCTCTTCCGCTTCGATCCCGGCGCCCAGGCTTCCCCGGGAACGGATCTGCGCCTGCTGATGGATCTGGACCGTCTGGGTACGGTGTCACCGCCGCCGGGTGATCTCCTCGCGATGCGGCAGAACGACCTGGTCGTCCGTGAGAGCGAGAAGAGCGACACCTCCTATCGGGAGCGCCTGGCGCGCTTCATGCGCTACGCTCGCCGGTGGTACGCGCTCGCGAGCGAAGAGGGTTTCGCCGCCTACTTCCCCTTCCGTCACTTTGAGACCTTCACGCAGGCGCTGAACGCCACTGTCGAGGAGCGAGTCAAGCTTCTTCCCGGCCTCGTTCAGGGCCTGAACCGGCTGCTATCGGGTAACCGCGAGGACAGCCACAAGAAGCTCTACCTCTACCACCTGGCAGGCGAAGGTTCCCGAAGCAGCGTCTGCATCTACAACACCAACGACCCGGTGAAGGCGTCGCAACTCAGCGTGGTGACCGATCTGGAGCTGAGCCAGGAGGCCGACGGCCCGGCCGATGCCTACCTGGAGCGCTTCCCGAGGCGGCTCTACCTCGTCTATGACCCGCAACCGGAGGTCCGCTTGCCCATCTCCCTGCTGCTCTATGAGGTACTGCAGAGCGCGGCCGGCAGCGAGGGAGCGTTCCCCGCTACCTTGTGGCGCAAGGAGCGCGATACCGTCACCCGGTTCATGGGAGCACTCGGCCAGGCGGTCGGCGCAGACGATGATGAGATCTGCTTGACGATTGCCGGCCCCGACAAAGCACTGTGGGAGCTTGAGCACACCCCTGGCGAGGAGTTGGTCGTATCATGAGCACCGTGAAGATGCCCGTGACGGAGCGCATCTACGAGAGGTACCGCGTGCGGCGCGAGGTGAGCCAGACGGCGGACCTGGCAGCGCTCTTCCTGGCTCGGCTTCGCTACGAGGCCCCAGAGAGCACGCCTGGATCGGTGCAGGAACTGCTCGGACGCCTCGCCGGTGGGCAGCTTGAGCGCGTATCGGGTGCACGAGCGGTTGCCTTCGCCCACTGGCTCCGGAAGCACCTCATGATCACGGAGACGGTTCGCGGCAGCCGGAAGGTTGCATCGTACTGCCCCATCCACCCAGCCCTCTCCCTGGCGACAAATGCCGAGGGCCGGCGCGTGGACGCGTTCGTGCGACACCTTGCCGGGTGCTTCAGCCCGGAGGAGCGCCAGCGGCTTCAGGAGAGGCTCTGGGATCCAGAGCGTCAGCCTGCCTTCGAGCGGGTGGTCTTCGAGTTGCTCTCGTGGCAGTTGCCCCCAGGGGATCCGGCTCCTCCCGCGAGTTGCCCGCCGACACTGATCGAGAACGCCGAACCGGGCACGCCGGACGGCATCCTCCTGCGCGCGAAGGAGGACCTGCTGGCGCTCTCCGAGGTCGTCGCGGGCGTCGAGGCGTTCGTGGCTCATGCCGGCCGCCTGCTGGCCTTCACGGTGACGCGATACCTGCTGGCTTGCGCCGGCGTGCCACTCACCTTGCCGATCTACGCAGCCCCTGCCGCGGACACACATGAGGGGGTGAAGACCCTCGCCCACGAGATCATCGACTACCATCGCGGGCAGTTCCAGCGGGCGTTGGCGAAGCAGTTCGGTGACGCAGTCGCCGCGGCCGCTGGTGAGTGCGGGGAGGATCCCGACCCGGCCGATGAGGCGACGGCTGCGCGGCTGGCCGCGCAGCTCTTCTCAGGGCGGGCCCGCATCGTCCGCCCGGAACGATACGCGGAGATGCGGGAGCGGCTCGGCAGCTTCACCGAGGTAGCCCTCGCGTACTACTGGTCGGAGAGCGGCGCGACAGGGCGGTTTCTCCGCCAACTCCATACCGCCCACCTCAACCTTGCGAAGAAGGCCGGCATCGCGAACTCGCGGAGCCGGCAAAGCCAGTGGCACTTCTACTGGCTGTCGCCGTCGCTGGTCGACACGCTGCTGCTGGCATCGCGCGCGCGCTTCGCTGAAGACCGGGTTCTCGTCGCAGACCTCTTGGACGAGTGGCGGGAACGCTACGGGGTTGCGCTTCTGATCGACGCCGGGTGGGAGGCGGAATACCGCCGCTCGTTCCGAGCCCTGGGAAGCCCTGACGCGCTGAATGAGGCCAATCAGCGCCGCTTCTCCGAGATCCTCTCCGAGCAGGGCCGGATACACAAGAACTCGGATGAGTTCCCGTGGGTGCTTCTGAGGGACTGACGCATGAATACGAAGGAATTGCTGGTAGACGTGCTGGTCGGCCTTGTGCAGTCGGTGACCGAGGAGCCGAAGCGGGTCCTCTTTCGGGGGGTCGCAGACCTCTACGAAGCGTTCCTGGAGCGCGCGCAAGCCGATAACCCGGAGTGGGTGGTGCTGAAGACGGCCCCGGGTGTAGATGTCGTCGGAGCGCGGAACAACCGGGGCATCCAGGTTCTGGTGGTCTTCTACCGCGAGGAAGTGGGAGAGCGGGAGTCACTCAACGCGTTTCGCGTGTTCAACGAGGCGGATGTGGCATCGGCGCTCGTCGCCCGGGCGGCTGATGGCGGGCTTGGAGTCACCTTCTCGCCAGGGGCCCGCGACCGGGTCCAGAGCATCCTCCGACTCGTCTACCCCTCTGCGGAGGATCTGGCGAACTTCCTACTCAGGGGGGAGAGCCAGATGGGGGATGCCCTCCCGTTCGTCGGTCTCTTCCGAGACCCCGACCTGCCGGTGACCCTGGCCCTGCCCCGATGGCAGGCGCGCGTCCAGGAGAACTACGAAGCCGCCGTCCTCCGCTGGCGCGAGTTCCTGGAGAAGGGTGTTCGCAGCCAGGCAAGCCAGCGTCTCCTCGGGAATCGGGTGGCGTTGCTCCGGCAGGCCGCGGAGGAGCCCTCCGCTCGTGCTCCCGTTCTGACGCAGGTGAGCCTCGCCGAGGCCCTGCGCGTGCTCAACCCCCCCAACCGTGTGGTGGGCCGCCTTCTGCAGCTGCCCGAGTGGACCCACGACCGGGCCGAGGCATTCTACGCCGACGTGCGCGCGGGGCGCGTGGACCCCTACGAGCCACCCGCCGGAACCCCGCCTCTACCTCGCGACGTGGTCGACCTGCTGGACCGCATCCGACCAAAGACCGATGATGATGAGAACACCGTGGAGAGCGGCGAGGCCGCGGCTCCCCGGCTGCGCTTCTGCCTTCAGGCACTCCTGACGCTGGCAGCACAGGACGACTCGCTACCACAGCGCCTCCGCCTTACCCGCCCGGAGTCCGAGGATCAGGAGTTCGCCGACCTGGTCCGCGACCCGGACACGGGGCGTTGGAGTGTGGCGTTCAGCGATGAGGGCGCTCGGCGCCTGAGCACTCTCGCATCTGGCGCTTCGGAGCTCGCCTTCGCGCTCTATCGGCCGGGGGAGAGTGAGAGGGCTGTTCTGCGCTTCTCGCTCGACTACCTGGCCGGACGCCTCACCTCTCACGAGGAGTGCTGGCCGGACGAGGAAGCCTGGAACCGGGCAGAGGGAATCGATCCCGCGCACGCCCCGGCGTGGCGAGCCCTACGCCAGGCGACGGCCCGGCTACAGGAGATCGTCGACCCCGAGTGGCGAACCGCGCAAGATGAGCGCGAGTCGAACAACGCCATCTACCAGGTCTTCGATCTTCTCTATCTGGCCCACCGGGACGCCTTCGAGGAGTTCCTCCAGGCATGGGTCACCGTGGCACGCGTTCCGTGGCGCAACCTGCGGCCGGACCACCGGCTGGCATGGCGGCACTCCGTCCAGGAGGTCCTTCTCCGCCTTGGACTGGCGAAGGGAGACGGCTCCCTTGCCGTGCTCCCCTACCATCCGCTTCGTCTGGCCTGGCACCGTACCATCTTCTCCCAGATCGAAGGGTGGCTTACCCAGCGTGTTGAGTCCGGGCGCCCGCTGGTGTTTGATGACGACGTGCTCTCTCAGCAATGCGAGTGCATTGACCGGCCGCGGGCGCTGTTCGATCCTTGCGCAACAGACGCCGACGAGCGTAGCACGCGTTGGATGGAGGCATCGAGGGCGCCCTTCTTCAGTCTCTTCGTGCCCGAGAAGGAGCACCGCCGGTCGCGCGCTCCCCTGGACCGGGCCGACCAGAAGATGCAGCAGTTCGGGCGCATGTGGCCCTTCAGCCTCTCCCGGCTCCACATAGCCTTTCAGCCGGGCGACGCAGCGGGCGATGTCTACCGGGTCGTGGCCAACCGGGCTGAGCACGAACCAGAAACGGCCTTCCGCATCCGTGCGGTGACCGAGAGCGCGGGTGAGGTCACACAATTCGATGGCTACCTCGCCGCCGGTGACGACACCACCGACCTGCTGACGCAGGAGTTCCAGGAGAGCCTCTTTCCCCGGCTCGACTATGCACGGGGGCAACTCGACGCAGCCGATGGCGCCCCCGCAGAGGTGGAAGCTCACCTCGCCGTGTTGGTTGATGCCTTTCGGGAGGAGGAATGGGGGTTCCAGCAAGTGGTGGGGCATCTGGGCATCCCTCACTGGCAGCGCTTCCATCAGGTAGCCAACCAGGACGGGCCGGAGGCCACCGACGAACTGCTGAAGGTTAACCCCTCGGCTCCCCCCTGCCACCACGGTCCCGTCGAAGGCGACCAGGGCCGGCGCGATGTGGTCTACGTGCCCATGGGAGACGACCGGCCGGAGTTCCTCCGATTCCTCTACGATTCACTCACTGCCTGGAGTATACGCGGCGAGTTTGGTGAGGGCGTCTACTACGAGCGGGTGCGCTGGGATGCGCGCGCCTTGGCGGAGCTGCACCGTCGGGCTGACTGGGTGTTGCTGTTTGACCGATCACTCGACAAGTCGCTCTTCCGAGGCCTCGCCAGCAAGGACGTGCAACTGATCGATTTCCACCCTGGTTTGCGCGGTGGTTACCGGCTCTCGGTCTCCTCCAGCCGGACGCACGCGGTTGCCTGGCAGTTGATGCAGGTCCTGGACCAGTTCTTCGGTAGTAGCGACCTCGACCGGAGACGCGTAGCCGACCACATGCTGGAGACGCTCGTTCAGTTCGCAAGCGGTCTGCTGCTGAAGACGCTGGGCGGGGGGAGCCTGGCCCAGGAGCTTCTGGGCCTCTACGCCACGTACCGCGCGCTGGTCGCACAAGGCCACTTCCGTCCCGGACAGGACTGGCTCGTGCCCCTGGACGACTACCAGGGGTGGTTCGGCCGGCGCGCCCAGAACGGCCGGCGTGCCGACCTCCTGGTGCTGCGCACGCCATCGCCGCTTCGACTCGAGATGCTGGCAGTGGAGAGCAAGTGGTACAAGCAGTTGGTGAGCCAGGGCTTTGTGCGCGACGAGTTCGGGCCTGGAGGACAGATGCGCACCACGGTGCGGGGGTTGCGCTCCCTCTTCGACCCAAGCCAGATCCGCCCCGACCGCGACTACTGGCAGCGCATCTTGAGCGAGCTCCTCTCGGAGGCGCCGGGGGCATGGGATGGCTTCCGGGGCAACCTTGGCGGCAATGAATGGGAGTTGCACGTTGACGGCGTCGTCTATGTCCATCACTACGCCGAACACGACTCGGCCGGCCTTGCGGCGCGGGCGAGGGATCTGTCGCTGGCTGTCGAGGACATCGTGTCATCCGGCGAGCCCGACTTCCCCCCGAACGCGCCAACAGGAGGGCGGTTACGGCTCCTGAGTCACCCAGAACTCGTGCAGTTACTGGGTCGGTAGCTACTCGCACGGTATCCGTCAGGACGGACGCACCGCCCTGCCATTGGGCTCGCCCGCAGGCGTGCCCGGCATGGTCTATGCACCCGATCACCAGCAGCCTGTCCTGATGGGAGGACGTGCCTGGTGAACGACCGTTCAGCATCTCCGTACGACAGCAGCATCCCAACCGCCGACCTGGAGAAGATCGCCGGTGGGTGGTTCCTTGACGGCGAGATCCGCCAGCTATCTGAGCGCACGCTCAATGCCCGCCGCGATCTGGTCAGGAAGCTCGTCTGGTTCCTGAGGCAGCGTAACTGTGAGAATTGCGGACTCGACGAGCTCCGCGCCTTCCTGACGTATGTGTCCAGAGGGGATGGTAGCGGGGATCGGTGGGGTAGGCCGAGCGGGAGAGAAAAGACATCGGCCCGCACCGTGCAGTCCTACCACACCAACCTCAAGACGCTCTTCCGGTTCCTCGTAGCCGGCGGCGTCCTTGCCGAGTCGCCGATGGAGATGATTAAGGCGCCTGTGGCGCGACGCAACCAGGTCGACCCCTTCACCCCCCAGCAACTCGAAGCCCTCCTGAATGCTGCCCTGCAGAGCCGTTATGCGAAGCGCAACGTAGCCCTCGCCCTCTTCCTACCCGACACCGGTTGCCGGGCGAGTGAGGCATGTGCGGTAACAGCCGCTGACATCGACCTGCCTGGTCGCCGGTGCCGTATCATGGGTAAAGGCGGGAAAGTCCGCACCGTGGTCTTTGGTGCAGAGACGGCCGAGGCACTCGCGCGCTACCTGGTGATCGTGCCCCGCGAACGGAACGAAGCGCTCTTCCTGAGTGAGCGAGGCCTTCGGATGACGCGCTCCCGGCTGCTCCAGTTCTGTGAGCGGCTCGGCAGAGCGGCGCACGTGAAGGACTGCCACCCGCACCGGTTCAGGCACACCTTCGCCGTCATGTTCCTCCGGGCTGGCGGCCATGCGTTCGCACTTCAGACGCTGCTGGGCCACACGACGATGACGCAACGCTACGTGGCACTCGCGGAGGCTGACCTCGACACCGCGGCAAGGCACTTCAGCCCGGCCGACAGCCTGCGGCGTCTGAAGGGCACATAGGTCCCGGCCGGGCTTACTGGAAGGCGCGTTTATCAGTAGGTTTGTGTTGGTTTGCCAGTCGCCGTGCATCTACGGCTTGGGGTATGCCGTCGAATGTGACGCCCGTCGTGAACGGCCGTGTGCATGCCGGCGCTCCGATCCAGGGAGCCGGCGTGCCGTGGCCAGGCTTCTGGTCCACCCCCAGGGATGGCCGCTCTGATGCAGAACTCGCAAGGCGTGAGCCATTGGTCGGGAGGGTTGTCGTATGTGGGATGCATCGGATGGTGGAGTCGTCTATGAGCGGGACAAGCTGTACGAAGAGGTGTGGTCGGAGCCCGTCACCGCAGTCGCCAAGCGGTATGGTGTATCCGATGTCGCGATCCACAAGACGTGCAAACGCCTCGCGATACCCGTGCCGCCGCGCGGCTACTGGGCCAGACTCAGGGCTGGCAAGCCGGTAGAACGCCAACCCCTTCCGGAGACCGATGGGCCTACAGAGGCCTGTGGCGTCTCCCGCAAGCGCGAAAGCGAGCCGGTTGGATGCAGTGGAGAGGCGCGAGTGAAGCTGCCGTTCCCAAGTGAGCAGGAACGGGCCAAGGTGCTGGAAGTCTGCGAGGGCATCAGGCCGAAAGACCGGTTGGTCAAGCCGCATGCACTCATCGTCCAGGACCGGGAAGCACGAGCCGAACGGAAGAGACGCGAGCGCGAGGACCGGCGTGACCTGTCAACGCACGTTCCCAGCACGTACCCTTACCAGAATCGCAGACCGCTGGCGGGCTTCCTTGATATCCGAGTACCCGACGACCACACGGGACGCGCCTATCGGCTCCTCGACGCGCTGTTCTCCGCCATCGAGGAATTCGGAGGCTCGGTACGGGCTGGCGAGACCACGACGGTTGTCGTGATGGGCGAGCCGGCGAAGATCCGTCTGGCCAGCAAAGACGACCTGTTCACTCTCGTCATAGGCGAGTATGATGCACCACGCAAGAACTGGAGAGACACCCAGCGTAAGCAGCTTGAGACGGAGCTTGGGTCCTTCCTCCTCGGCCTCTACGAGTATGCGCATGTTAGCCGCACCCAGCGGGAAGAGCGTGCACGTGAGGAGGAGAGACGGCGTGTGGAAGCCGAACGCCGTCAGGCGCGGGCAAAGGCACAGCAGGAGGAGATGGCACGCTACACGGCACTGGAGAACGCCGCGCTGGACTGGCACAGGGCACGGATTCTGGAGGGCTACGTCGCCGAGATGGAGAAGGCGGCGTCCGCCGAGACAGATCAGGAGAAGCAGGCGGAGCTGCTGGAGCAGGCTGCCTGGGCGAAGGCCAAGATCGCCTGGCTGGATCCCCTGGTCGCGGCGAAGGACCCCGTCCTGGGCGTCCGCCGCCACGACCGGCCCGAGGGCGAGAAGGCAGTTTTGGAGACCTACAACCCCTATGAGCTGCTCAGGCGGTGGTAACCGTTACCGGTGTCTGTTGCCGGCCCCGTTGCCAGCTAAGCGGTGTAGATCTCGATCTCGGCCCAACCGCCCGCGAGGAACTCCTCCGCCCGTTGGTTCACGATCTCCTCGTTGGCGCATTCCCACGTCTCGTCGGCATCGAACTGGCCACTGGAGACGCTCCACAGAACGTTCTCCAGTGAGACGGAGGTGTTGGTGCCGCCCTCACCGTCGTCCATGATACTCATGCCGGGGGGCGGAGCGAACGGCAACATGAACTCCTTCCCTACGGCACGGAGATAGGTCCCCCCTGTGTCCTCATCCTTACTCTCAAAGGTCACCATTACATGAACGCGGTACTGCGCTTCCGCCATCCTCATACCTTCCGATGACCGTGTGCCCGGAGACAACCCACAGCGTCATGCATCACCACCTTATCCGGTAGCCCCGGAGCCGATGCGGGCACCACCGAACGGGGTGATGCAGCGACGGCTGGGGGCAGTACCGGCAGTATCATCCGTCGGGATCCGTAGCAGGCATGGCCGTGCTCCGACCGGGTCGGCGCGCTGCGGGCTGTAGCCTTCCGTGCCTCCGAGCCAGGCCCGACTCGCTCTGTGACCACGGGATACGCCGCCGAAGAGGGGGGAGTCCTGCCGAGCGCTCGGCCATCGTCCGTATGTGCGGAAAGAGGTCTGTAGAAACCGTGGGTTGACAGAATCATTGTTTGATATTGCCATAGTAACGTTCGGTGTTTGGCAACCCTCTATGGGCGCGGAGAGGGCGACGAGGTTGCCCCAAGCGCCCACCTAAACTGGTGAAAGGTAGATTGGCACGACCGTGACAAGTACGCAACCTGAGGTACGCCTTCTATCGGACCCGGCTGTCCAGGGAAACATCGCCCGGGCGGCGGCGAGGTCCTGCTACTCGCCTGAGCTGGTGCATCCGTTGGAGGAGCCCCAGGCGATGGACTTCGCCTTGTTCGACCGAGACCTGTACCATGCAGGGCATCATTCGGTGTTCCAGCACACGCATCTGACGTTCGCCATCTCGAAGGTCTCGCGTCACTGCGTGACCTCGTTCCTGCACGCGCACCCCTTCTACAACTCGTCGCAAGCCAGCCAACGCTACACAGCAGTGGGAGCGGACTCGTATCACCTCGCGGCGATGGGCGATGAAGCGCAGGGCATCTACCGGGAGACGGTCGAGGGTCTGGTGTCGGCGTACGAAGCGCTGGTGGAGATGCTGACGCCGCGCGTGGCGGCCCAGTTCCGCGAGCGCTTCCCAGAGCGCAACCCGGAGAAGTGGCGCCAGACTATCGCAGGCAAGGCGATGGAGGCGGCGCGCTACGTGCTACCCATCGGGATGCACACGCACCTCTACCACACGATCCCTCTGCTCACGCTCTTTCGCTACCGGCACGCGGTCCAGACGTGCGATGCCCGCGAGGAGACGGCTCTTCTGGTCGACGCGATGTGGCAGGAGGTGGAGCGGCGGGCGCCGGGGATCGAGGGGCTCTTCGATGAGGTGATGCACGAGAGTGAGTTCGCGGAGAACTTCGTCGATTGCCCCCGGCCGGACATGCGGTGCGAGGAATTCGACCGTGAGCTGGACGACTGCACCGTACGCCTGGTGCTCCCGACAGGGCCGATGAACGAGCGGATCGTGGCCGAGGCGATGCGCGACGTCCTGGGGGTGGACCGTGCGTCCGCGACTGACCGAGAGCTGCTGATGTGGGTCCTGGATCCGGCGCAGAACCGCCCGGCGGGGATGACCCTGAACACGGGGATGCACAGCCCGTTGCTCCGCTGCCTGTCACATGCGCGCTACACGTTCCAGAAGGCGCTCTCGCATGCGGCGTTCAGCCAGGAGCAGCGGCACCGGACGTTGGCAGCGACCGGTCCGTGTCTGGACGTGACAGCGCCCTGGATCCCCGACTTCGTGGTGCCAGATATCATCGGGAGCGATCCCGAGTTGCTGAAGGTGTACGAGAACGCCATGCAGGTCGCGTGGGCAGGCATCCAGCGGCTGCACGATTATGTGGATGCCCTGAGCGGCTACGTCTACCTGCTACCCAACGCAACGCGGCTCCGCTTCTGGGAGTCGGGGAGCTACCTGGACTTCCAGCACAAGGCTCGGATGCGCCTCTGCCTGAACGCCCAGGAGGAGATACGGGAGAGTACGCGTGAGGAGGCTGAGGCGATCCGGTCGGTGGACCCGGTGCTGGGAGCCTACCTCCTGACGCCGTGCGAGGCACGCAACAAGGCTGGCCTGACGCCGCCGTGCCCCGAGGGGAGGCGCTACTGCGGGGTTCCGGTGCGGGCCGGGTAGCGCCCACCGGTGGACCCCCATACGCGACCGCATGGGGGTCCACCGGTGGGCGACATAGATGCTACCGTACGTCTCGCCTCAGCACGATCCCACGTGCCCGGCCGGGCGACCGCGTGATGTGCCCGTTCGCCTCCAGCCGGCGCAGGTGCCGGAGGGTCG
>Ga0116167_1003724_pt1 | contig 11689 bp, 10 predicted proteins | sample AD_JPNMR3_MetaG_FD_89794 | JGI IMG/M metagenome (GOLD analysis project Ga0116167, IMG submission 89794) | Active sludge microbial communities of municipal wastewater-treating anaerobic digesters from Japan - AD_JPNMR3_MetaG | ecosystem: Engineered > Bioreactor > Anaerobic > Digestate | place...
CGCTTGTGTCCCATCTGCTGGCGAGGAGTCCTTGTTCCTCAAGCCTTCTCAGCATTGGATAAAGGGTATTCGCTTCCAAATTTATATCTCTGCTCTGCAAAAATTGCAAAAGAGAGTAGCCGTAATGCTCATGTTTAAGAGCGCCCAAAACCGTAAGAGTAAGCGTGCCTCTTCTAAGTTCAGTAATCAGGGCGTTCAATCGTTCCTCTCTGTCCACTGGATCACCTCAGTAACATTATACTGTGTGACGCACAATATTGTCAATTATAAAATATTTTTATTTTTGCTTGGGTATAGTATAATCTGAATGTGATAATATAAAGGTAAAAGCGTACAAAATATTAGCCCCATTAAATTTTAAATATTGTCATATAATCGTGTTGACAGTCAAAAAACGCTGTTGTATAATGTAATGGTATTGTAAGCATTATGGATTACTCCTCGTTGAAAAGGAGGGAATATAGATGAGTCAAGTAAAAGTTAAAGAGAATGAGTCGTTTGACAGCGCACTCAGACGCTTTAAACGCCAGACCTCCCGTGACGGCGTTATACAAGAGCTTCGTAAGAGAGAGCATTACGAAAAACCTTCGGTAAGACGCAAGAAGAAGTCGGAGGCAGCTCGTAAGCGCAGGCATAAGTAATTGAGTGGGCGGGCTGTTGAGTCCGCTCGTTTTTCTCATTTTAACGCAAAAGGGAAAGAGGCTATGTTCAATCTTATCCCCAAATATGTTTTTAACAGAATAACCGACATAACGCCGGAAATGGTAAAAAAAATGGGGGCAAAGGCTGTCGCCTTTGACCTTGACAATACAATTGTATATGACGGCGGCTATCGCTTGCTTGAGGGCGCGGCGGAGTGGATTGAGAGTATGAAGAAAGCGGGGATACCGCTTTTTATCATATCCAATACATATAGGCTCCGCTCAAGGATTATTTCCAAAAGGCTCGGCATCATGGCAATAGGCAAAGCAGGTAAGCCGAGGCCCGACAGTTTTAAAAAGGCAGCCGAAATGCTCGGCATTAATGTTTCGGAGCTTATCATGATAGGCGACAAGCTGGATAAGGATATTGCGGGAGCGAACGCCGCGGGAGCCATTTCTGTCTATGTAAAGCCCTTTATGACAGAGAAGATTATGTATTTTTATCATAAGCGGCTCAGAAAAAGAGAACGCGAGTTTATGAAAAAGCATAAAGAAAAGTTTGAGGTGAGCGTCTTTGATTAATAAGCTTTTGGAGGTTATTACCCCGCAGTATGACGCCGCCTTAATTATTTCTCCGGTAAACCGCAGGTACTTTACCCGCTTTGATTCATCCGACGGTTTTCTTATCGTTTCCGAAAAGGGAAGCGTATTTTTCACCGACGGCAGATACATCGAGGCAGCCCAAAAAACCGTTACGGTCTGCGACTGCGTAGAGGCGGTAAAGCCATATGAGCAGATAAGGGAATACTTTAATAAAATAGGCGCAAAGCGCATTGCCGTTGAAGGCTCAAAGCTGACGGTGGCTCAGTATGAACGGCTGAAAGAGAGACTGCCCGAGTTTGAGTTTTTCGCCGACAAAACCTTGGATTTGGGTCTTGACGGGCTAAGACGAGTCAAAACCGCCAAGGAACTGGAATTCATTAAAGCCGCTCAAAAAACAGCCGAAGACGCTTTTCAGCACATTCTCACCGTAATCAAAGAGGGGGTTACCGAAAGGGAGCTTGCTCTTGAGCTTGATTTTTATATGCTCAAAGCGGGCGCTGAGGAGCTGTCCTTTAAGACCATAGCGGTCAGCGGCGCCAATTCCTCAATGCCTCACGGAGTACCTTCAGACAAAAAACTCCAAAAGGGAGATATGATAACCCTTGATTTCGGAGCGGTTTGCGAGGGCTACCACAGCGACATGACCCGCACCGTAGTTCTGGGCAAGGCAAACAGTGAGCAAAAGAAGGTTTACAATACCGTTCTCAAGGCTCAGAACGAATGCCTTTCAATGCTAAGAGCGGGAGTTAAATGCTCCGATGCCGACAAGGCGGCCAGAAGCGTTATAGAAAAGGCGGGCTACGGCGACTTTTTCAGCCACAGCACAGGTCACGGGGTAGGGCTCGAAATCCATGAGGAGCCAAGGCTTTCCTCCCTTGTGAACGATGTTCTTAAATCGGGAAATGTGGTAACCGTAGAGCCGGGCATTTATATTCCCGGAAAGTTCGGCGTCAGAATCGAGGACATGGCATATATCACAGATGACGGCATTATTAACTTAACCTCATCCCCCAAAGAATTAATCGAATTATAACAAATATAACTTATAAGTCCGCTTTAAAGCGGGCTTTTTTGTTTTGCTCTCCGATGAATAAAAACAGAAAAAAATACCGACACTATAATGCAATCTAAATTTAAATTCAAGGAGGGTGAGGGTAGTACGAATTTTCTAAAAGGCTAATATACTGTTATTGGCTTGACTCAGTCTTGGATTACTCACCACAAATTTAAGACGGGATGTTTATTTTTAATGACATCTGGCAAAAATACTTTTGACAGGAAAATTAATCGGGGAGTGATAAAATGACTGTAAAGCGAGGAGAGATCTACTACGCTGATTTAAGTCCTGTCGTTGGTTCAGAACAAGGCGGTCTCAGGCCTGTCGTAATAGTTCAGAACGACATAGGCAACAAATACAGCCCCACGGTAATAGCAGCCGCCATTACAAGTCAGAAATACAAAAACAATCTTCCGACACATATAAAAGTTAGCGCAAGCAACTGCGGACTTGCAAAGGATTCAATAGTTTTGCTTGAGCAGGTCCGAACACTGGATAAAAGAAGGCTGAAAGAAAAAATGGGCGCCCTGCCCGAAGAAGATATGAGTCGAATCAATAAGGCACTATCCGTCAGTTTTGGACTTACCGCTACTTAAACAGGCTAATAGATGAAGATGACAAGTAAAACAGCCCTGACTGTTACGGTCAGGGCTTTGGTCTTTTATAGATTAGGCCTATTACTTAAAGTACCCGTAAATATTTGAATTTATGCTTTTTTTGATATTGGGGAGAAACAGAGAGCAGTTATATTGAAGTTATTTGATTGCTTGAATTGAAAGCGAAATAAGTTTGTTATATTAATGAGTTGCAGCAAAAAGAAGATAATTTGACTTTTTTCAGCCAGGATAATATAAAGAATGCTGCTAAATCATTGACAAAAATGTAAAATAAATGTATTTTAAATTGTGGCTGATTTAGACAATAATGGATAAATTTAACTTTAATGCAAGAATCGTTTGTATTCTTACATTAGTATTGAGGGTTAGAAATGAAATTACTTAATCTTTCTTTGTCAAATAAATCAATATCAAAAATCATTATTTTGTTAGTAGTATTCATAATTACTTTGTCTATTGTTGCGCTTTTTCCTGTGACAGGGGATGATTGGTATTATCAAGGGTCAATTAACTGGTTGAGCTGGAAATCCGTAATAAATTCTACAGTTAAATATTGGCAACATCTAAACGGACGGGTTTTAGGAAATCTGGCCGCGAGTACATTATGTAAGACTGACGTGTTTCAATACTCTTATAAGAACCGGAGTGATTTTCGGAATTGCTTTATTAACATTTCTGAACTCTGGTTTTAATTCATACTTTGGTGTCTTTGTATCTTACATTTATGTCATGAGCATCCCTGCTGAATTTTTCAGGCAAACCTATTCCTGGTCTGCCGGATTCTATAATTATGTGCCACCTGTTTTTTTATTATTGTTTTTTATATATCTTGTAAAAAACTTATTTAAGGGAGAAAAGATTAAAGAAAATGTGTGGCGCATTTTGGGATGTCTGGTTTTAGGAATTTCTTCGCAGCTGTTTATTGAAAACATAACTGTCTTCAACATATTATTATCTATTATTTTGATTGTTTGGTATTCAATAGAGCATAGAAAAATCTCTGTTTCTCTTTTAACCTATCTCTTCGGGTGTATTGCAGGTGCTTTGATAATGTTTTTATCCCCGGTGTATATGTCTGTTGCAGATGGTGCGGATAGCTATAGAAAAATGGGGACAGGATTAAATGGTTTAATATTAATGGCAAAAGGAAACTACTTTAAATACTCTACATATACTATCGGGAAAAACTACATATTAATTTTCTCTATTGCTATTATTTGTACAGTCATCCTGTTGAAATCCGGAGTTCACAAGAATAATAAAATTGAATTGTTAAGAAAGATTAACATCTGTATTTTATCAATACTGCCGGCATATTTTCTTATTCCGAAGAAAAATAATAAATATATCGATGTTATTGCGTGTTCATTGTTTTTTGCTGCTACAGCGAGTACGGTCTTTTTCTTTGTTCAGGATAGGCAGAGAAAATCTTTGGCTTTGTTGTTCCTGCTTGCTGCTCCGATAGTCGGAATGCCGCTATGGTTTGTTTCACCAATAGGGCCGAGATGTTTTTATGCAGCTTACATATTTCTTGTTATAGCAACAGTAAACTTGATAAGTTATGTGCTAAATAATTCGGACATCGATATTAGAGCTTTCAAACATATTCCTGTTATGCTTTTTATATGTGTGTGTTCTTATTATTTGTTCATATTTGCAAAAATAGCATATACCGAAGATTTAAGAATTAATCACATAAAAGAACAGATGGAAAATAATGAAACTGTAATAACGCTTCCCGAATTTCCTTATTCGAATTATCTGCATGATTCCAATTCTCAGAAGATTGGTGTGTATTTTTACTATGAAAAAGCCAACGATATTCAATTTAAGTATATTCCACTAAAAGAATGGCGAGCAAAAAACATAGATTAAGAAGTTCAATAACGGGTAAAAAAGGCGAACGGTTTCCGTTCGCCTTTCTCAATATCAGTCGCTTGTGTAGGGGAGCAGGGCAAGATGCCTTGCACGCTTAATAGCTGTTGTAAGCTCTCTCTGATGCTTTGCGCATGTGCCGGTTGTTCTTCTGGGGAGTATCTTTGCTCTCTCGGAGATGAACCTGCGGAGCTTTGCAACATCTTTATAATCTATATGCTCAGTCTTCTCAACGCAGAAAGTGCAGACCTTTCTTCTGCCTTTTCTGTTGCCTGCGCGCTTGTCAGCCTTATCGTAAGCCATAGCTATCCTCCTTAATTTAGAATCAGAATGGTAAATCGTCCTCGGCGGGAAGGACCTCAGTAAAATCGTCTGCGTCGCCACTCTGATATGACGGGGCAGGTGCCGAAGGCGCAGTGTATTCCGTATTGCCGGAGGCCTTGGAGCCGCAGAAATAGGCGTTGTCCACAACAACCTCAACAGCCTTGCGTTTATTGCCGTTTTTGTCTTCGTACAAGCGGGTCTGAAGCGAACCCTTAACGGCTATCATCGAACCTTTTTTAAAGTACTTGGTAATAAACTCGGCTGTTGAACGCCATGCTACCAAGTCGATAAAATCGGTCTGACGCTCTCCATTCGTTCTCGCATAGGATCTGTCAACCGCAATTACGAACGAAGTAACGGAAATGCCGTTAGGAGTTGTTCTAAGCTCGGGATCTGCGACAAGTCTGCCCATCAGAGTAACATTATTCAACATATTGCTTCATCCTTATGATTTTTTTACAATCAGTGAACGCAGAACGCCGTCAGTAATCTTGACAACGCGGTCAAGCTCTGCGGGGAACGCAGCCTCGGACTCAAAGTTGTAGAGTACATAGTAACCTTCGTTCTGAAACTGAATCGGGTAAGCCAGCTTACGAAGACCCCACTCATCAACACTTTCGAGTGTACCGTTTTCCTCGATAAGAGCCTTGAACTTTTCAACAAGCTCCTTTATGGACTCTTCACCGTTCTTTGCGGAAAACACAATGACGGACTCGTACTTGTTCTTTGCCATATTCGCACCTCCTTTTGGACTTCGGCCCCGATTTTACTCGGAGCAAGGATAACGCAATCAAAAAACACAGATTGCGTGCGTCATACTTTGACAGGATTAAATTATATATTCACCTGTCAATATTGTCAAGGAATTTTTATCTATTATTCTTCCTTAGCGATATTATAAACATTAATGACCTAAAAATCAATGAGGCAAATAAAACTTGCGATTCCTTTTGAAGAGTGGAGAACAGAAGGCGTTAAATTAAGAGTTTGAAGTGTTCTTTCAAAAAACTCCAAGTATACTATACTTAATCCCAGAAGTTCAGAGAGAAAACCATATTAGTTGCAAGGCGGGAAGGCCATGATGGATGAAAAGACCGCTCTGTCCAGTTGGGCGCGCTAAGCAATTGATTGGCCGAAATCTGATAGGCAGCTTAAATTTTTCAATTTAAACTTAAAAAACCCCACTTATTTTTACAAAGTGGGGGATTTTTTTGTTTCCAATTAGTTACCAACTCTTTGCTTACCCTCAAAATGTCGGTCTTTTTGATGAAGTTTTAAAAATTAAAAAAAGCATTGACGCTTAGAATATCAATGCTTTTAGATTATTGAATAAAATATTACATTATATTGTAAAATATGCTTGACAAATATAACCTACTGGTGTAATATGTTATACTGCATCATAATGGAGTGCCATGCTCCATTGCATGCTGCTAGCTCAATTATAACCGTATTTGATATGAAAATCAAGCCTTTATTTAAAGAATGTATTTAAAAATATTTTTCCTTTTTAAATACATTCCTAAAGCGGACAAGTTTCGCTAAAGGCACCTTCAGCTTTATACTTCTTTGATTTTCATACTGATGCAGCTAAGAGAGTCCATAACGGAGAAAGAACGGAGTGATTGTCCTTGGTGAATGTTAAGCCTGTTAAAAGAGGCAAGAGAACCCGTATGAGCTTCGGACGCATCAATGAGGTTATGGAGATGCCTAACCTTATTGAAGTACAGAAGAATTCATACAAGTGGTTTCTCGATGTGGGATTGAGCGAGGTATTTCGCGACATCGGCGAAATAACCGACTATTCTGGCAACCTTGTACTGACCTTTGTAGATTATCGTATGGACGATCCGCCAAAGTACACCGTCAAGGAGTGTAAAGAAAGAGACGCCACATACGCAGCACCTCTGCGCGTTACCGCCCGCCTTTTAAATAAGGAAACGGGAGAGATTAAGGAAAGCGAAGTCTATATGGGCGACTTTCCTATAATGACCGAGAGCGGAACATTCGTTATCAACGGCGCAGAGCGCGTAATAATTTCCCAGCTTGTCCGTTCACCCGGTATATATTATGAAATGAGCCGTGACAAAACAGGCAAAAAGCTGTTTACCACGACCGTTATCCCCAACAGAGGCGCATGGCTCGAGTACGAGTCCGACCAGAACGACCTCTTTTATGTGCGCATAGACAAGAACAGAAAAATCTATATCACAACATTTATCAGAGCTTTGGGTCTTTCATCCAATGCGGAAATTGACGAGTTCTTCGGCTATGACGAGAGAATCAAAGCCACACTCGACAAAGACCCGACTCAGAATACCGAAGAGGCGCTGCTTGAGGTTTACAAAAAGCTCAGGCCCGGCGAGCCTCCCACAATAGATACCGCTCAGGCTCATATCGATAACCTGTTCTTTAATGAGCACAGATATGACCTTTCAAGAGTGGGCAGATATAAGTACAACAAAAAGCTTGCCATCTCCGACAGGCTCAAAGGCCGTGTTTTGGCTGAGAATATTGTTGACCCATTAACCGGCGAAATTCTTGCCATGAAAGGCGACAAAATCAGCCGCGAAAAGGCCATGGAGATTGAGCAGGCCGGCGTTTCCGTCGCTTATGTCGACGCTGACGGCGTTTCGGTAAAGGTTATTTCAAACGGCATGGTAGACCCGCTGCCTTATATGCCCGAAAGCATCACCGAAGAAGAGCTTGAAGCCATAGGCATTAACGAGAATGTTTCCTTCAAGGTTCTTATGGAAGTCCTTGAAAAGTGCGGCGACGACAAGAACGCCCTGCTTGAGGAAATGCAGGCCCGCTGCGACGACCTTATCCCCAAGCACATTACAGTTGACGATATATTCGCGTCCATTAACTATCTCAACTGCCTTGCCCACGGCGTAGGCCATGTGGACGATATCGACCACCTCGGCAACCGCCGCGTCCGCAGCGTAGGTGAGCTTTTGCAGAATCAGTTCAGAATCGGCTTTACAAGAATGGAGCGTGTCGTAAGGGAGAGAATGACCTTACAGGCACAGGAGATGGATAAGATTACTCCTCAGGCTCTTATCAATATAAGACCCGTAGTTGCCGCAATAAAGGAGTTCTTTGGTTCATCGCCCCTTTCACAGTTCATGGACCAGACCAACCCGCTTGCGGAGCTCACGCACAAGAGAAGGCTTTCAGCCCTCGGCCCCGGCGGTCTTTCAAGAGACAGAGCGGGATTCGAGGTTCGAGATGTTCACTACAGCCACTACGGCCGTATGTGTCCTATCGAAACTCCTGAAGGTCCGAACATCGGTCTTATTTCCTATCTTGCAACCTTCGCAAGAATCAATAAATACGGCTTTATAGAGGCTCCCTTCAGAAAGGTTGACAAAAAGACAGGCGTAGTTCTTGACGAGGTAGTCTATATGACCGCCGATGTCGAGGATGAGTACTGCATTGCCCAGGCAAACGAGCCTCTTGATGAAAACGGAAGATTCTTAAACAGCAAGGTAACGGTACGCTACAGGGATGAGTTCAGAGAAGTTGACGCCTCCGAGGCTGATTTCATGGATGTCTCGCCCAAGATGGTAGTTTCCGTTGCTACAGCAATGATTCCCTTCCTTGAGAACGACGACGCAAACCGTGCTCTCATGGGCTCCAACATGCAGAGGCAGGCTGTACCGCTTCTCAGAACAGAGGCTCCGCTTGTCGGCACAGGCATGGAGTATAAGGCAGCTATCGACTCCGGCGTTGTCGTGCTCGCAAAGCGCGCGGGTGTTGTTACAAAGGTATCTTCAACCAGAATCGAGATTGCAGCCGACGACGGCGGCACCGATACCTATGAGCTTATCAAGTTCCTGCGCTCCAACTACGGCACCTGTATCAACCAGAAGCCGATTGTCGAGGTCGGTCAGCATGTTGAAGCAAACGAAGTCATCGCAGACGGTCCCGCAACCGACCACGGCGAGATTTCCCTCGGCAAGAATGTCCTTGTCGGCTTCATGACATGGGAAGGCTACAACTACGAGGACGCTATCCTCATCAGTGAAAAAATAGTAAGAGAAGATGTATTCACCTCCATTCATATTGAGGAATATCAGACCGAGGCACGAGACACAAAGCTCGGTCCCGAGGAAATCACAAGGGATATTCCCAATGTTGGTGAAGACGCCCTTAAAGACCTTGACGAAAACGGCATTATCCGCATAGGCGCGGAGGTTCACTCTGGCGACATTCTTGTCGGCAAGGTAACTCCCAAAGGAGAAACCGAGCTTACCGCCGAGGAAAGACTCCTTAGAGCGATTTTCGGCGAAAAGGCAAGAGAAGTCAGAGACACCTCCCTCAGAGTGCCCCACGGCGAATACGGCGTTGTTGTGGATGTCGAAGTCTTTACAAGGGCAAACAGCGACGAGCTCGCGCCCGGCGTAAATAAGGTAGTTCGTGTTTATGTCGCACAGAAGCGAAAGATTTCAGTTGGTGACAAGATGGCAGGACGCCACGGTAACAAGGGCGTTGTTTCAAGAATCCTCCCCGAAGAGGATATGCCCTTCCTGCCCGACGGCACACCGCTTGATATAGTTCTTAACCCCCTCGGCGTTCCGTCCCGAATGAACATCGGTCAGGTTCTTGAGGTTCACTTGGGCTACGCCGCAAGGGCTCTCGGCTGGCATGTCATGACCCCTGTATTCGACGGCGCGAACGAAAATGACATCGTCGATGCCCTTAAAGAGGCGGGTCTCAGCCCAGACGGTAAGATTGAACTGTATGACGGCAGAACGGGTGAAAAGTTTGACAACCCGGTCACCATAGGCACAATGTACTTCCTTAAACTCCTCCACCTGGTTGACGACAAGATTCACGCCAGGTCCACAGGTCCCTACTCACTGGTTAACCAGCAGCCCCTCGGCGGTAAAGCCCAGTTCGGCGGCCAGCGTTTCGGTGAGATGGAAGTTTGGGCTCTTGAGGCTTACGGCGCCGCTTATACACTTCAGGAAATCCTCACAGTTAAGTCCGACGATGTTGTCGGCCGCGTAAAGACCTATGAGGCTATCGTAAAGGGCGAAAATGTTCCGAAGCCCGGTATCCCCGAGTCATTCAAGGTTCTTGTCAAGGAGCTTCAGTCTCTCTGCCTTGATGTCAGCGTTCTTGACGAAGAGAACAATGTAATAGACCTGAAGCAGGACTATGACGATGAAGAAGGCTCCATCACCTCTGGCTTTGATGTTGGCTCACCCATTAAGCCTGACGACAGAGACGCTCTGGACTTCATGGTCAGCGGTTATGACAATACCTCAATTATTGATGTCGACAGGTTCGACGATGACGATGAAGATTCGGACGAAGATGTGGTCGACTCTGACGACGAATTCATGGAGCCTGATGATATCACGGATGACAGCCTTGAGGACGAGGATTATCATGATGTGGACGCCGACCTTATAGGCGACGAAGACGAAGTCCTCCCGGATGATTTCGACCTTTCACTCGATGATATCGATTCCGATCTTGATGACAGCGATTTGCTGTAATTGGTTTCGGGGGCTGATATTGCCCCCTCTGAGACCTTTACGGCTCGGCAAAAGAACCGTAACACTTTAAATTAAAAAGGAGCGGTCAAATGCTTAACGAGAGCAATTACAATGAACTCAATTTTGAATCTATAAAAATCGGTCTCGCATCTCCCGATGTCATCAGAGGCTGGTCATACGGCGAAGTTAAAAAGCCGGAAACTATAAATTACAGAACCTTAAAGCCTGAAAGGGACGGACTTTTCTGCGAAAGAATTTTCGGCCCCAGCAAGGACTGGGAGTGCCATTGCGGAAAGTATAAGAGAATCCGCTATAAAGGCAAGGTCTGCGAACGCTGCGGCGTTAAGATTACAAAGAGCAAGGTCCGCCGCGAGAGAATGGGACACATCGAGCTGGCTGCTCCCGTATCCCACATCTGGTACTTCAAGGGTATCCCGTCAAGAATGGGTCTTATCCTTGACATTTCTCCCAGAGAGCTTGAAAAGGTACTGTATTTCGCAAAATATATAGTTATCGATCCGGGTGACACACCCCTTCAGAAATATCAGATTATCGACGATAAAGAATATGAAGATATGGTAGAGAAGTACGACGAGGGCTCTTTCCGCGCAGGAATGGGCGCCGAGGCTATAAAAGAGCTTCTCTGCGAAATCGATGTTTACAAACTGTCCGAAGAGCTCAGAGAAGAGCTTGAAACCGCAACCGGACAGAAAAGAGCGCGCCTCTTAAAGCGTCTTGAGGTTGTTGAGGCATTTAAGCAGTCGGGCAACCGTCCCGAGTGGATGATTCTCGATGTCATCCCCGTTATTCCGCCCGACCTTCGCCCCATGGTTCAGCTTGAAGGCGGACGCTTCGCGACCTCCGACCTTAACGACCTTTACAGGCGAGTAATCAACAGAAACAACCGTCTTAAAAAGCTCCTTGAGCTTGGAGCTCCCGACATTATAGTCAGGAACGAAAAGAGAATGCTGCAGGAGGCCGTTGACGCCCTTATCGACAACGGCAGACACGGCAAGCCCGTAACAGGCCCCAACAACAGACCTTTAAAATCCCTTTCGGATA
>Ga0116167_1003733_pt1 | contig 11670 bp, 10 predicted proteins | sample AD_JPNMR3_MetaG_FD_89794 | JGI IMG/M metagenome (GOLD analysis project Ga0116167, IMG submission 89794) | Active sludge microbial communities of municipal wastewater-treating anaerobic digesters from Japan - AD_JPNMR3_MetaG | ecosystem: Engineered > Bioreactor > Anaerobic > Digestate | place...
CAATGCAGCTCGGCGTAGCCGGGCAGGCCGTCGTCGTCGGGCGCTTTCATCAGCCGAACAAGCCGTGCAGGAACCAGCCTTGTCGGGCACCGCGCCGCTCGTGGAACACCCAGCGCAGCCGGTGGTCGCGGCCCACGGCAACGTGGTAGTCGCGGCACACCGGTGCACCGTCGAACCAGCCGGCTTCGATGCGCTCGGGCCCGCCGTGCAGTTGCAGCGCGCCGCCGTGCAGCGGCTGGCCTTGGTGTTCGCCCAGGCGCAGCGGCTCGGCCAGCAGCCAGCTCGGGCGCGGCAGCGCTGGCGCATCGACGGCCCGAGCCGCTGCGCCGCCGGCGGCCCGGGCCCGCGCCGCCTGTTCGGGGCGATGGTCGGCGCAGGCTGCCCAGCGCTGCACATGCATCGCGCCCAGGCGTGCGCTCAAACGGTCGAGCAGCGCGAGGAAGTTCGGCTCGTCCTGCCCGGCGTCGTGCCAGCGCGCGCCGCTGCGGTCGCTGCCGAAGGGCAGCGCCGCGGCGTGGCCGGCCAGTGCCACCGCTTCATCGAGCCGCAGTTGCAGCGCGTACACGGGCCCCGGCAGTGCGCAGCGCGCCAGCCGCTCACGCAGCACGAGCCCGAGCTGCGCCGCATCGCGCGAGGGCTGGCCGAGCGCGATGCGCAGCCGCGTCGGCGCTTCGGCATGGCGGCCGCGGCTTTCGTGCAACAGCCACAGGCTGAAAGCCGCAGCCGCCAGCCACTGCTGCGCCAGCCAGCCGGCCAGCGCCTGCACCAGCAGCATCGCGGCGCCGTCCAGCGCCGCGGTGTCGTCGGCGCGCTGCAGCAGTTCCAGCGTCTGCTGGAACTCGCGCGGCGGCTCGAACCAGGCTCGAGGGTCGGGCGCATCGCCGTAGGCGCGGTCCAGCAGTGCCAGCAGCTCGGCCGCGCCGCGCCGCTGCAGGCCGCGGCGCGGCAGTGCGCGCACGTCGCCCAGCGTGCGGCAGCCTATGCCGTGCAGCAGCTCGGCCAGCTGCGGCGCGCTGTCGTGCAGCGGCAGCGCGTCGAGCCGCTGTTGCATGCGCTCGCGTGTGGTCGCGGCACCCGGTGCGCAGCGGGCGAACAGCGCCGCGGCGGTGGCGGTGGGTGCGATGCTTAAGCGCGGCTTCAAGCCCAGAGCGTCGACGCAGCGGCGCAGGCTGCGCAGCAAGGACGGCAGGCCACCGAACAGTCGCAGCGAGCCCTGGACTTCCAACTGCAGCAGCTGCTCGCCGAGCACCAGCCGCGGCGTGAAACGCGACGCCGCCAGCGCCGCCAACTGCAGCAGCTGGCGCTCGCGCGCCGGGTCGCGCTGCAGCGGCAGCAGCGCCGGCAGCAGCCCCAGCGCCGACGCCAGCGACATGCCCGGCTTGACGCCGGCTGCCTGTGCGGCCGGGTCGGCGAGCAGCACCACGCGCTCGTGCACCACGCAGCGCGGCAGCGCATCGACGCCGCAAGCGACCGCCTCAAGCGGCAACCAGGGCAGGTGTAGTGCGAGCCACAGCATGGCCGGGCGGTGTGATGGCGATGGGCGGCAGGCTCAGCGACAGCGGCATCGCCTGCGCCGGGCCGCGACGCTTGAAGACCGAAATCTCGAGCCGCCCCTGTGCCGCAGGGCTGCAGGCCAGGCGCAGCGGTGCCGGCGACGGCTGCCGGCGCGCCGCCAGCGGCCGCAGCGCCAGCAGCAAGCAGCCATGCTCGCGCGCGGCCAGGTGCAGGCGGCGCAACATCGGCATGGCGGCATCGCCCCACCACAGCGCCACACCACAACTGCCGCAGCGCAAGGCCTGCTCCAGCGCCCAGACGGCGTCGGCCGCATCGGGCGGCGTGACCCAGACGAAACGCTGCAGCGGCAGGCCCAGCGCCAGCAAGGCCGGCGCGTAGGGTTGCAGCGGCGGGGCGATGCACACCACCGGCCGCGTGGCGGCCTGCTCGCGCAGGGCCGGCGCGAGCAGCCGCCATTCGCCGCTGCCGGGCGCGGCCAGCAGCAGCTCGGTCAGGCCGGACGCGGGCCAGCCGCCGCCGGGCAGCTCGGCGTCGAGCGCGGGGTAGCCGGTCGGCAGCGCGGGCTGCGACACCGTGGCGAACTGCGCGCCGGACCACAGGCGCTCGGCCCAGCGGCCGAGCGCACCTTGGACGGCCGCCACGCGTGGCCCGTCGGGCGGGCCGGACAGAGAAGGCGAATACATCGGAATGGCGGGGACGGCCCATCGAGTTCCCGCTTCGAGCGGACTTGACGACGGGACGAACACAAGGGGAACCCACTTGGCTCCAGTTCGGCTGGAGTACTGGATGGATATCCAGCATATCGCGGTCCCGCCGTCAGGTAAAGGCTTGCAGGCAAAGACCCCGTCAAGGCTTGACCCGCCACACGCGAAGCACGCTGGCCGAGCGCCGCAGCGTGCGCAGCACGTCGGCCAGGTGCAGCCGGTCGCGCACGCTGACCAGCAGCTTCAGCTCGGCCGATTCGGCGGGGCGGTCGGCGTCCATGTCCAGGTGCGTGATGTCGGCTTCGGCGGCGCTGATCGCCGAGGCCACCTGCGCCAGCACGCCCTTGCCGTTGCGCACCAGCACCATGATCTCGGTCTCGAAGGGGCGCGTCAGTTCCTCGGCCCATTCCACCTGCATCCAGCGCTCGCTGTCGCGCTCGAACAGCCGCTTGCCGGTGCGGCAGTCGTGGGTGTGCACCACCAGCCCTTCGCCGCGCCCGAGGTAGCCCACCAGCGCGTCGCCGGGGATCGGCCGGCAGCAGGCGGCCATCTGCACCGACGCGCCCTCGCTGCCGTCGATGAAGACCACCCCCTGCGCGCTGCCGCCGTCGTCGCTGGCGAAGCGCCCCAGCGTCAGCGTCACCGCGTCGGGGCGCACACCGTGGTCGATCAGCAGCGCGGCCAGCCTTTTCGCGACGATGGTGGCGATCTTGCGGCCCAGCGCGATGTCGGCCATCAGCTCGGCGCGGCCGCGGTTGCCGCTCCAGCGCGCCAACTGCTGCCACAGCGCGGCGGCCTGCGCGTCGTTCGGGTCGCTGGACGGCATCAGCAGGCCTTCGGCGCGCAGCGCCTGCGCCAGCATCTTCTCGCCCATCGCGCGCGACTCGTCCAGCTCCATGTTCTTCAGGTAGTGGCGGATCTTGGAGCGCGCGCGCCCGGTGCGCACCAGGTTCAGCCAGGCCGGGTTGGGGCGCGCGCCCGGCGCGGTGATGATCTCGACGACGTCGCCGCTGTGCAGCTCGGTGCGCAGCGCCACGTCCTCGCCGTTGATCCGGGCCGCCACGGTGCGGTCGCCGACGTCGGAGTGGATCGCATAGGCGAAGTCCACCGGCGTGGCACCGCGCGGCAGCGCGAGGATCTTGCTGCGCGGCGTGAACACGTAGACCGCGTCGGGCGACAGGTCGATCTTCACGTGGTCCAGGAACTCGGCCGAATCGCGCGTCTCGTCCTGGATGTCGATCAGCGACTGCAGCCAGATCGTGCCCAGCTGCTGCGGCTCGGCGGCGCGCTGGCCGTTCTTGGCATCGATCTTGTAGAGCCAGTGCGCGGCCACGCCGGTTTCGGCCACCGCGTGCATCGCCTCGGTGCGGATCTGGAATTCCACCGCGGTGCCCAGCGGGCTGACCAGCGTGGTGTGCAGCGACTGGTAGCCGTTGGCTTTGGGGATGGCGATGAAATCCTTGAAGCGCCCCGGCACCGGCTTGTACAGCTGGTGCAGCACGCCCAGCGACAAGTAGCACTCGGGTTGGGTGGCCACGACGATGCGAAAGCCGAACACGTCGTTGACCTGCGCGAAGCCGTCGTGCTTTTCGCGCATCTTGCGGTAGATCGAGTACACGGTCTTCTCGCGGCCGGTGACGCGCGCCTTGAGGCGCGCGCCGGCGAAGGCCTTGGCCACGTCCAGCCGTACGCGTTCGACGATGTCGCGGCGGTGGCCGCGCGCGCGCTGCACCGCCTTGGACAGTGCCGCGTGCCGCCACGGGTACAGGTATTCGAAGGACAGCTCCTGCAGCTCGCGGTAGACCTGGTTCAGCCCGAGGCGGTGCGCGATCGGCGCATAGATGTCCAGCGTCTCGCGCGCGATGCGCTGGCGCTTGTCCGGCGCCATCGCGGCCATGGTGCGCATGTTGTGCAGCCGGTCGGCCAGCTTGATCAGGATGATGCGCAGGTCGCGCGCCATCGCCAGCAGCATCTTGCGGAAGGACTCGGCCTGGCCTTCCTCGCGCGTGTTGAACTGCAGCTTGTCCAGCTTGGTCACGCCGTCGACCAGATCGGCGGTAGGCGCACCGAAACGTTCGATCAGTTCGGCCTTGGTGATGCCCTGGTCCTCGATCGTGTCGTGCATCAGCGCGGCCTGGATCGCCTGCACGTCCAGCTTCCAGTCGGCGCACAGCCCCGCCACCGCGATCGGGTGCGTGATGTACGGCTCGCCGGTGGCGCGGAACTGCCCGAGGTGCGCTTCGTCGGCGAACTTGAAGGCCTCGAGCACCTTCTTGTGGTCGGCCTTGGACAGGTAGTTCAGCCGTTCGGTCAGTGCCGCGAACGACGCCACCTGCGGCCTGGGCTGCGCCGGCTCGGCCGCGCCGCGCTGCCAGCCGTGCAAGGCGGACGGCAGCAGTTCGGCGGCGAGCGAGCGAATGCCCATGACGCCAAATCTAACAGGCTCGCCACAGGCCCGCCCGCCGCGGTGCCGGCATGGTAAAGCCGGCCCGCGCCAGCCGGCGCCGCAAAGCACGACGGGCGCCCCAGGGCGCCCGTCATCGTCGGGACCGCGAGTCTCGTCAGGCCTGCGTCACACCGGCACCTTGCGCAGCATTTCCAGGCCGACCTCGCCGGCGGCGATCTCGCGCAACGCGGTCACGCCGGGCTTGTTGCGCGCTTCGACCTTCGGCGCGTGGCCCTGGCTGAGCATGCGCGCGCGGTAGGTGGCTGCCAGCACCAACTGGAAGCGGTTGGGAATCTTGGTCAGGCAGTCTTCGACGGTGATGCGGGCCATGGGAGCTTTGGTTGCGAGGGGATCAGTCCAGGTCGAGCGCTGCGAAGACCTGCGGGCGGTGGCGGGCTTGGGCCGCGTACCTCAGGCGCTGCGAGTGCACGATGGTCTTCAGGTCGAACAGTGCAGTCTCGAACAGAGCGTTGATTATAACGAAGTCGAAGTGCCGGGCCTGCGCCACCTCGGTGCGCGCGTTGGCCATGCGCTGTTCGATCGCCTCGGCGCCGTCCTCGCCGCGGCGCAGCAAGCGCTGCTGCAATTCCTGCCAGCTCGGCGGCAGGATGAAGATCAGCACCGCGTCGGCAAAGCGCTGCCTGATCTGCAAGGCGCCTTGCCAGTCGATCTCGAGCACGACGTCGCGGCCGCTGCGCAGCCGCTCGTCGATCGCCTGATGCGAGGTGCCGTACAGCCGGCCGTGCACCCGGGCCCATTCGACGAAGGCCCCTTGCGCGATCATCTCGTCGAAGCGGGCTTCGTCGACGAAGTGGTACTCGCGCCCTTGCTGCTCCTGCCCGCGCGGCGCGCGGGTGGTGTGCGACACCGACACGTCCAGGTGCGAATCGACCTCGAGCAGCGCCTTCACCAGGCTGGACTTGCCCGTGCCGCTGGGCGCGGCGACCACGAAGAGGTTGCCGAGGGCTTGCATGGGCGCGCTGCTGTGACGGTCGGGTCGGTGCGGGGGCCGCGAGTCTAGCAGCGTGCGCACCGGGCGGGCGCCGGTCGCGCGGCCGCCGGTCCCCCGCGGGCGCCGGTCCCGCGGCCGCCGACCTGCCGCGCGCCGCGCGCTGCCGTCGACGCGCCGCGATCAGCTCGCTGCCGCGGCGGCGCCGGCCTCGGGGCCTGCCGTGTCGGGCCCCACGCTGCGCACCACCACTTCGCGCTGCGGGCGCGGCACCTCGATGCCGGCGGCGGCCAGCCCGTCGCGGATCTTCATCGCCAGCTCGGTGCGCGCGGCAATCCAGTCGCCGAAATCCTTGGTCCAGGCGCGCACGTTGAACTGCAGCTCGCCGGGGGCCAGGCCGGTCATGATGCACGCCGGCGCCGGCGTGGCAGCGATCTGCGAGCACGAGCGCGCGATCTGCACCAGCAGCTCCATGGTGCGCTGCGGGTCGGCGCCATAGTGCGTGCTGATGTTCAGGTCGAAGCGCCGGCGTGTGCCGTTGAGCGTCCAGTTGATCATCTTGTCGGCCAGCAGCATGCCGTTGGGCACGATCACCTCGGCGCCCTCGAAGGTGGTGACGATGGTGGCGCGCAGGCCGATGTCGCGCACCTGGCCCAGCATGCCGGCGACCTCGACCGTGTCGCCGCGCTGCAGCGGGCGCTCGAACATCAGGATCAGCCCGGCGACGAAGTTGCGCACCACGTCCTGCAGGCCGAAGCCGATACCGACGCCCAGCGCGCCGAACACCAGCGTCAACTGCCCGACCTGGAAACCGGCTGCCGCCAGTGCCGCCAGCAGGCCGAGGAACAGCACCACGTAGTAGCTCAGCGAGGACACGCTGTTGCCCACGCCGCGCGGCAGCGACATCGCCGGCAGGATGTCCTCGGCCAGCACCTGGCGGATGGTCTTGGCCAGCCAGAACGCCAGCATCGTGGCCAACGCGAACGACACCAGGCTGCCCAGGCTCAGCGACAGCTCGCCGGCCTGGAACTTGGTGGTCATCACCGTCACGGCGAAGGCCGACACCGGCCGGTAGATGCGAAACGACTGCAGCGTGAACAGCACCCACGCACCGATCAGCAGCACCCGCCCCACCGTGGTCAGTGCCGGCGCCAGCGAGGACGAATAGCGCTCGACCAGCCGCGCCACCTTCGGCCCGGCCAGCAGCACCTGCGCCAGCGCCACGAGCACCTTGCTCGCGGCATAGATCGCCAGCGCCGCATAACTGCTGTCCAGCGTGGCCGACACCAGCATCGCCGACAGCGAGATGTTGCCCACCAGGTTGGACAGCGCGGCCACGCCGAGCACCACGCAGGCGACCCAGGCGACGAACCGCCACGAGCCCGACTGGAAGCGGTTCTCGCCCTGCTCGCCGCGCCGGCGCGCGCGCACCAGGTGCACCGCCAGCGTCAGCAGCATCAGCAGGTTCAGCGCCAGCAGCAGCAACCGGTACAGCAGCGGGTTGCCCACCAGCAGCGAGACGACGACGTTGAGGAAGTAGAAGATCGCGCTCAGGTACGACCACGGGCCCACCAGGTTCAGCATGCGCCGCTGCAGCAGCGCCAGCACCGGGATCCAGGCCAGCAGCATCACCAGCTGCTGGCGCAGGTTCGGCCCCTGCAGGCCGTAGACCACCGCGATCGCCGCCACCAGCAGCAGCCAGGCGGCCCAGGGCCGCGCCAGCGCGCGCAGCGCTTGTTCGCCCAGCTGGCCGGCGGCGATCAGCTTGCGCGCACGGCGCTTGAACCAGAACACCAAGGGCAGCAGCAGCATCGCGAACGCACCCAGCGCCGGCAGCAAGCGGGCGTTCGACGCGTCGTAGTCGCGTGCGAAGGCGGTCTCGATCTCCAGGCTGCGGCGCAACCCCGGGGCCACCGGCTGCTGCGTGTCGGCCTCGCGGATCGCCTGCCACAGCGGCGGCGTGTCGGTGCTCACCAGGCGGCGGTCCTGTTCGGCCACCTTGCCCGCGACCGCCGCAGCGCCGCGCTGCAGCTGCACCGACAGCGCGTTGCTCTTGCGCCCCAGATCGAGCAGCTTGGCCAGCGGTTTGGCCAGCGCGGCCTGCGCGCGGTCGATGTTGGCGATGAGTTCGTCCGAACGTTCGACCAGGGCCGGCGACAGGTAGGGCTGCGTGCGCGTGGCCTGCCAGGCGGCGCGGCGCGCGGCGAGCTCGGCCGCATCCTCCGAAGCGGCGTTGGTCATTGCCATCAGCTCGGCGCGCGTTTGCGCCAGCGTGCGTTCCTTCAGCTGCCAGTGCCGCTCGAGGCTTTCCAGCCGCTGCACCGACAGCTGCGACAGGTCGTTGCGGTCGGTGCGTTCGTCCAGCCGATCCAGCGCCTGCGCCTGGTGCGACAGGCTTTGCTCGATGCGGCGCAGCGGCTCGTCCAGCTGGATGCGCCGCTGCACCGCCAGCAGGAATTTCTCGTCGGCGTCGGCGCGCGATGGAATGTCGCCCGGCGCGATCGCCAAGCCGCTGTCGCCGGGGCCCGTGCTCGCGGACGTCGCCGTGGCCGCCGGCGCGGGTGTCGCGGTCTGCGCGCCGGCCGGCATGGCCAGGCACGACGCCAGCCACAGCAGCACGAGTGCCGGCCGCCAAGTCATGCGACGCGGCGCCGGCGCCGCGCGGCCCAGGCTCACTCGCCGCAAAGCAGCCGCATGCGCCGCTCGGCCAGGCTGAACGCCTCGTCGGTATCGGCGGCCAGCACCTGCTGCTTGGCCTGTTCGCAGGCGTTGGCGGCATCGGCGTCGGATGGCTCCGGCGCGGGTGCGGGTGTGGGGGCCGGCGCCGGCCGCGACGCAGGCGCGCAGCGCGAGTCGGGCACCAGGCGGATGTTCGCGAACTGGCCCTGTTCGACCGCCACGCAATCGCCCACCCGCTTGCCGGCCTGGTCGGACACGATGCGGATGGTCGAGGTGCCGGCGAGCAGCACCGTGTACTCGAAGGCCTGCGAACGGCTGGCCATGTTGCCCACGCCGCGGCCCGCGGCGGCGCCGCCGGCGGTGCGCAAGGCGCGGTTGCTGCCCGACTGGCCGCTGCCGGTGGCCAGGCCGATGCCGCCCCCGACCACCGTGCCGACGTTGCGCGCCGTCGCGTCGGTGAGCGTGGTCGCGGTCACGTTGGTGATGCGCCCGTATTGCACGCGCGATTGCGCGTGGGCGAGCGGCGCGGCCAGCGTCAGCGTCAGGGCCAGCAACGCGGCGGCGATCGTGGTGGGGGCGACAGGCAGAGGGTGCATCGAAGTGTCCATGGGCAAAACGGGGAGCGGGAAATCATAGTGGCGGCCCGCAAGGCCGCCACCGCGGGCGGATCGAACGTCGAATCGGCCGATCACCAAGTTTGATCACCGGCGGGCTTGGCGGCCTGGGGGGCCGTGCGCGCGGCTACTTCGCCACGGTCTCGGATTCCACCACCATGTCGAGCACGTAGAGGTAGCGCGACGCATCGGCCGGCGCCTGCTTGCGCTGGTAGCGGTCGATGCGCAGCACGCTGCGCACGCCCGGGGTGTGGGTGTAGCCCTCGATGCCGCCATGGAAGGTCTGCCATTCGCCCGGCGGCTCGATGCGCAGGCCGTTGGCGTCGAAGCGGCGTTCGCGCACCCGCAGGCACTGGGTGCGCTGCACGCCGCTGACGCATTCGACCGTCTGCGGCGCGACCTCGAGGAAGATGCGTGCGGGTGCGCCGTAACGGCTTTGCAGCGTGGGCTGGCCGGTGAAGGCGAGTGTTTGCCCGTTGGCCGAACCCAGGCGCAAGCCGGGCTGGGGGCCGGGCTGCAGCGCCACGTCCAGCGGCTGCGCCAGCGCCGCCGACAGTGCCGCGTCGGCCGACATCAACGCCGCTTCGCAGGCCCTCATCGTGGTGGCCAGACGCCCGATCGTCAGCTGGCCCTGGGGGCTGAGCCGCCAGCCGCCGTTCATCGTGTTGCAGCCGCCCTGGATGTTGACGCGCGCGCCGTCGAAGCGCATCACGAAGGCCTGGCCGGGCACCATCAGGCCGTCGATGGCCTGGCCGCCGGCTTCGCTGCCCGATTGCAGCGTCCAATGGTTGGACTGCAATGTGCGCACCAGTGCCGCATCGGCGTTGCGCCGCGGCGCCTGCGGCGCGGCGGCGGCGGGCGAAGCCTGGCGTGTCAGCACGCGGTACGGCGCATCCCACGGCGGCGAACTGCCGTCGCGGTTGAGCTGCAGCAGCCGGCCTTCGCCGACGCGGAACTGCTGGGCGTTGCCTTCGCCGCCCAGCGTGATGGTGCTGCCGCTGGCATCCCAGCTGAACGTGCCGTGCACCGTCTGCGTGGCGACCTGGCGCTCGAGGTACTGGGTGCGCAGCTCGAAGCGGCCGTCCTTGTGCAGCGTCAGCCGCGTGCGGATGCCCGGGCAGTCGGCGCAGGGCGTCACGCCCTCGTAGACGCCGGCCCAGTCCAGCGCATTGCGGCTGTTGTGCGCCGGGTCGGCCGCCATCGCGTGCAGGCTGGGCAGGCAGGTGGCCAGCAGCGCGGCCAGCAGCAGGGCAGGCAGGCGCCTCATTGCAGCAGCTCGATGCCGGTGTTGGTGACACGCACGCGGTCGCCGATGCGCAGCGCCGGGGCGGTGGTCTGCTGCACGGTGGCGACGCTGCCGTCGTCGTAGCGCACGCCGATGCGCCAGACGAAGGTGTGGTTGCGGCTGGCCGCCTGGTTGCCCAGGTAGGCGCCGCCGACCGCGCCGACCACGGTGGCCACGGTCTGGCCCGAGCCGCCGCCGAACAGGCTGCCGATGCCGCCGCCGATCAGCGCGCCGCCGACGGTGCCCACGCCGCTGTTGACGTTTTGCACCGAGTCCTGCGTGATCGAGATCACCGTGCCGACGCGCGCCGAGGGCTCGGACACCTGGAAGGCCGGCGGCGTGCTGCACGCACCGAGCAGCAGCGCCGCGCCGGCGGCGAGGAGGGCGGCCAGGCGGCGCCAGGGAAGGCTGAGGGTCATTGGCATCTCCGAAAACAAGGCCGAAAGCGAACTGGCGCTGTGAGTCTCAATCCGGGATCGAGTTCAACACGAACATCAGCGCCAGCAGCCCCGAGGGCTGGCCGAGCTTGCCCAGCCACTGCATGAAGATCGGCTCGATCTCGCCGCTCATGTAGACCCGGGTCAGCGCCTTGTTGGCCTCGAGCCTGAAGGCCGAGTCGTTGCGCGGCAGCGCCAGCGCATAGGGCTCGTACGACAGCTCCTCGATCACCAGCGCCAGCTTCGACGGCTCGCGCGACGTCAGCGCCAGCGCGGCCAGTTCGACCTTGTCGCCGGCGTAGGCGTCGACCGAGCCGGCCTCGAGCAGGTCCAGCCCGGCGGCGGCCTGCGCGACCGGCACCAGCGTGGTCTGGATGCCGCGCAGCCGCACGGCGTCGGCCAGGCGCGTGTACGTGGTGGTGCGCTCGAGCACCGCCACGCGCTTGCCGGCCAGCTCGGCGATCTGGTTGATCGGCGCGCCGGCCTTGACCAGCAGCCCGGCGCCGTTGACGAAGATCAGGTTGGAGAAGTCGACGCTGGCCAGCCGCGTTTGCGTCTGCGTGGTATTGGCGCAGTCCAGCTCGGCGCGGCCGGTGGCCACCATCTGCAGCCGCTCGGCCACCGCACCGGGCAGCCAGTTCACCTTCAGCTGCGGCTCGTCGAGGGTGCGCGCCACCTGGGCGATCACGCGCTTGCACAGCTCGATCGAATAACCCTCGGGCGGCGCATTGCCGCTGGCCGACGAGAACGGCGCCGAGTCCGGCGAATAGGCCACGTTGATGGCCTTGGCCGCCTTGATCTTGGCCAGCGTGGGCGACGCGACCTGCGCCGCCGCGGGGGCGGTGGCCACTGCGGCGGCGACGCACAGCGTGGCCAGCACGGTCTTCAGCATGGGGGTCCTCCGGGGGGGGCGATGTGCGGCCGATCCCGCAAGGGGTGGCCGTCGGGCGGCGCGAGTCTACCGCGTCGCGGCGAACGCTCTCCCGGCTTCGGGCACACTGCGCGCGCCTTCCACCTTGACCGAGTTTCATGGAACGACTG
>Ga0116167_1003735_pt1 | contig 11664 bp, 11 predicted proteins | sample AD_JPNMR3_MetaG_FD_89794 | JGI IMG/M metagenome (GOLD analysis project Ga0116167, IMG submission 89794) | Active sludge microbial communities of municipal wastewater-treating anaerobic digesters from Japan - AD_JPNMR3_MetaG | ecosystem: Engineered > Bioreactor > Anaerobic > Digestate | place...
AAGGGCTTGCACTGCTGCAGCATCCGGCATCTGCCGAATGCCGGCGGCGGCATCAAACAGCACCAAAAAATCGAACGCCTCTGCTGCCGGCGGCAGGAAAAGGTAAGCATGCGGGCCGGCCGGCTTGAGCTGGGCGCCTTTGGAGAAGGCCGCATAGCAGTAATAGTGCTTGTCATCCATAATCCGCTCGAAAACCGCCCGATCTTCCGAACGGACGGCAACCAGCGTCTGATGCTTGTCGGGCGAAGACCAATCGGCCGGGTCGCTGCCCCATGTGCCGGCGGCATACGGAAACCGCAGCACAACTGCCAGCCGCTTCTGCGCTATCAGCGGCGAGCGAATCCGCACCGCCGCCATATCCAGTTGGGGATGAACGCAGGTCTCAACGGCAACCGGCTGGCCTTCCAGCTCAAACCGGCTGGTCAGCAGTCCCTGCCACAGATTCAGCTGCTGCTCGATGGCACCGATATCCTCCAAACGGGCAGGGCTGCCGTCGCTTCGCGTCAAGACAAGCCCCGCCAGCCCCAGCGTAATCTGATGCGGGTTGGCACGCAGATAATCGGCGGCAGGGCATTTCTGGTTGCTGTTGTAAGGCACCGGCCGGCCGTAGGTATCGACCTGCACAAAGGTATCTTCGAGCTTGTACCCTTCGGTGTTGGCAAACGAATGCCACCCCCATTCAGCCATCGTCGTCAGGGGAATGCCCTTGGCGTAGGCTTCGGGAAATGTCTGCAGGCCGGTGATGTCGGCGGTGAAGGTAAAATGCCCGTTGCCGACCGACAGCGGCGAAAAGGCATCGAACCGGGTGAGGGTGATATTGTGCCGATTGACCAGCGAAAAGCGGTCAATGGCAGCCGCACAGGTCAATCCGGCGGCCAAGAAAAGCAGAAAATATATTTTTTTCATCGTCGTCAATCCTTTTATCTCTGACCAGCCGCATTATACACAGCAAGCAGAAAATCCTCAATGGATTCGGCGGCAGAAATTCTGCGCCGGCAGACTGCCTGTCCGGCAGCTCGGCTTTGGAAAAAGAGCAGGGCAGAAAAAAAACAGCGGGCTTACTTTGCAAGAGTATGCAGAATCAGTGCGCCGCTGGTTTGGGCTGTCAGCAGCTCCAGCGGAGGAATCAGAAGGACTTTATCGCCGGCGGCTGCCCAGCTGCCGGCAAGCAGGAGCCGGTGGACAAGCCCGATCCATTCCTCATAAGCGGAGACGGCCGGCTGATAAATGCTGACCACGCCCCGGCAAAGCGCCAGCTGACGGGCCAGAAGCCGATTGGCCGACAGCGACACAATCGGCACATCCGGATGGGCCTTGCTCAGCAGGTGCGCCATCTGGCCGGTCTTTGTCCAGACCACAATGCAGGCGCAGCGGACCTCATCGAGCATCTGGGCAACAGCGCGGGCAATGGCTGCCTTTTCAATCTGCTCGGGCGGGGTTTCCATCGGCGCCCGTACGCTGCTGGCGGCTTCGAGAAACTGCTCGGTTGTACGGCAGATATGCGACAAGGCCGCCGCTGCCGCCAGCGGGTATCTGCCGACAGCCGTTTCCCCCGACAGCATCACGGCATCGGCCCCGTCCATCACGGCGTTGGCAATGTCGGCGGCTTCGGCGCGGGTCGGCGAGGCATTGTCAATCATCGACTGGAGTACCTGCGTGGCCACGATCACCGGCTTGGCAAGCCGCCGGCACAGGGCGGTTATCTTTTTCTGCACCAGCGGCACCTGGGCCAAATCCATCTCGACCCCCATATCGCCGCGGGCGATCAGCACCGCATCCGAGGCCCGGATAATCGCTTCGATGTTTTCCACCGCCAGCGGCTTTTCAATCTTGGAAATAACCCGAATGCCGGACCCTTTGGAAGCCAGATACGCTTTAAGCCGGACAATCTCGTCAGCCCGCTGGACAAAACTTAAGGCCAGATAATCCAGCTGGTTTTCAGCAGCCCAGTCGGCGTACTGCCAGTCTTTTTCGGTGATGGCCTGAATCGCCAGACGGGTATCGGGCAGGTTGATGCCTTTGCGGCTGGAAACCGGCCCGCCGACGGCAACCCGGCAGCGGATGCCGGCGGCCGTCTTTTCCAGCGCTTGCAGCAGGAGCCGGCCGTCGTCGATCAGAATCCGCTGTCCCGGCTGGACATCGCGGACCAGCGGTTCAAAATCGGTAAACAGCTGTGCCGCCGTGCCGACGGCTGTGCCGGCCGACAGCATAACTTCGGCATTCTGGGCAAGAACCGTTTGCGGCTCGACCTGCCCGAGGCGGATTTTCGGGCCGCACAAATCGCCCATCACGGCGATTTCATACGGCAGGCTCTTGCGGATGCGGCTGATGTGGGCCAGCGTTTGGGCGTGCGTTTCAAAGGTGCCGTGCGAAAAATTCAGCCTCAACACCGACACGCCCTGGCGGACCAGCGATTCCAAAACCGCCGCATCCGAAGAGGCCGGCCCCAGCGTAGCCACAATGCTTGTTTTGCTTGCTGTTGTCATGCTTTTTCCAAACGGCCGCTTCCGCCGCCGGCTTTTACAGCAGATCCATAATGCCCGGCAGCCACAGCGACAGCCACGGCCAGTAGGTGATGACCATCAAGGCCCCAATCATTGCAATAAAGAACGGAATCATTGACGGAAGCACCTTGGCAATGCTGATTTTGCCGACGCCGCAGCCGATAAACAGACACGTGCCCACCGGCGGCGTGCACAGCCCGATGCACAGGTTGGCAATCAGAAGAATGCCGAAGTGAACCGGATTCATCCCCAGCCCGACAACCACCGGCAGAAATATCGGCGTAAAAATCAGCACCGCCGGCGTCATATCCATAAAGGTCCCCACCACCAGCAGCAGCACATTGATAATCATCAGAATCACCACCGGATTGCTGGATATTTTCAGCAGCGAGGCACTGACGCTCTGCGGAATGTTTTCATAGGCCAAAATCCAGCTCATTGCCTGACTGCAGCCGACCAGCAGCATCACCACAGCGGTGGTTCGGCCGCATTCCAGCAGGATGCGCGGCAGGTCTTTCAGCTTGACTTCGCGGTAAAACAGCACGGCCAGTAGAAAGGAATAGGCCACGGCAATGGCCGATGCTTCGGTGGCCGAGAAAATGCCGCCCAGGATGCCGCCCAGCACGATGACCACCAGCAGCAGCGAGGGCAGGGCCTCCAGAAAGGTCTTCAGCATCCGCCGGACGGATACCGTATCCGAAGCCCCGTAGCCGCGGATATGGCTGATGATGCCCGAGACCAGCATAATGGCAAGCCCGACAAGAATCCCCGGCAGCACGCCGGCCATAAACATCGCCGCCACCGAGACATTGCCGGCAACCACTGCATAGACAATCATCACATTGCTGGGGGGAATCAGCAGGCCCGTTGTCGCAGCGGTGGTGGTGACGGCTACATTAAACGCCTTGTCGTAGCCCTGCTTGTTCATCTCCGGTATCATAAAGCCGCCCACCGACGAAACAGCCGCCGCCGCCGAACCGGAAATCGAGCCGAACATCATGCATGTCAGGGTATTGACATAGCCCAGCCCGCCGGTCAGCCATCCAACCACCGAGCCGGCAAAATTAATCAGCCGCCGCGCCATGCCCCCTTCGCCCATCAGGATGCCCGACAGAATAAAAAACGGAATCGCCAGCAGCGGAAAGCTGGCAATGCCCATCGAAATCCGCTGGGCGACGGTATAGGCGGTGGGAATATCGCCGATGGAATAAAAGGTCAGCAGGGTGGACAGCCCGATGCAGACAGCAATCGGAACATTCATCAGCAGAAGGACTGTAAAACTGATGACCAGAATCAATACCTGTGTTTCCACGGATCAGTTCTCCTTGGATTGCATCGCGGAAGCAGTCGGCTTGCCGGCGAACAGTTCAGCGATATTTTCAGCCGCAAAAATCAGAAAGAATACCCCGCTGATTGGCACCGCCAGATAAACATAGCCCATCTTGACGCCCAGTGCCGGCGAAATCTGGCCGGCGGCCAATGTCTTGGATACCAGCGCCCAGCCGCCTGCGACAAAGGCCGAGGCGGCAAACACCGCCACAGCCAGATGAACCAGCAGCTCCGCCAGCCGCTGGGCTTGGCGGTCCAGCTTGCCAACAAAATAATCCACCCCCAGATGCGACTTGGATGCATACGCCACGCTGGCCCCCAGCAGCGACACCCAAACCAGCAGAAAGATGGCCAGCTCTTCCGTCCAGCGGCTCTGGGCTTTCAGGACATAGCGGGAAAAAACCCCCCACAGCACATCCAGCACCAGAATCGCCATGATGACAATGACCCCCCATTCCAGCAGGGTTTGCAGACCTTTTTTAATCCGTCGAAGCCATGTTCCCATTATTGTATTTCCCTGATTTGCCGGACAATATCGCCGATTGGAGTCCCCTCATACTGGCGCAGCAGCGGTTGCACCTTCTCTTCAAACGGCTTGGTATCCGGATAAAATAGCTGCACGCCTTCCTTTTTCATCGTCTCGATGCATTCGGCTGTCATTGTCTTCCAGAGCTGACGCTGGTAAAGCGATGATTCGTCGGCGGCCTCCTGAATCCACTGCTGCTGGGCCGGCGTCAGCGTGTCCCAGATTTTCTTGCTCATCAGCAGGATGTCCGGAATCCGCGTATGCTCATTGAAGGAGAAATACTTGCAGACTTCAAAATGGCGGCTGGTGACAAAACTGGGGGGATTGTTTTCGGCCCCGTCCACCATTTTCTGCTGGAGGGCGGTGTACAGCTCGCCCCACGAAATCGGCGTTGCGGCCGCGCCGAGCACTTCAATCATATCCATCGAGGTCTTGCTGTTCTGCACGCGGATTTTGAGCCCCTTGAGGTCATCGGGCGTCAGAATAGGTTTGGTGGTGGTGTAGAAATTGCGGCTGCCGGAGTCATAGTAGCACAATCCGTGCAGACCGGCCGGCTCGCCCATCTGCAGCAGTTTCCGGCCCAGCGGACTGGTCAGCACCTTCCAGTAATGCTCCTCGTTGCGGAACACATACGGCAGACTGAAAACCCCCATCTCCGGCAGAAATCCTTCCAGCGGGGCGGTGGATACTTTGGTAACCGCCAAGGCGCCGTTTTTGAGCAGTTCAATGCACTCCGTTTCCGAGCCGAGAATGCCGCCGGGGAAAATCTGCAGCTCAATCGTCCCGCCGGATTTCTCTTTCAGACGCTCGGCCATATAGACCATTCCTTTGTGGACCGGATGCGACGGGTCCAATCCGTGTCCTAATTTGAGCACCAGCACCTCATTTCGCTGCCCGCCCCCGACAGCAGCGCTGCGCACATACCACGTAAAGCCCCCGACGGAGATAAGAATGCCGGCCAGAATCCCCACAATGAAGAAAGACACGCTTTTTTTATCCATAGGCATCGTCCTTGCAAATACTGGTTTTTGGTAATATTACAAGCCGTGAGATATTATTTCAATAAAATTATTTTCTGTCCGGCCTGCTGTTCTGCCGGCCATTTGTTATAGTTTATGCAGAGACAATAGCTTATTGAGGTGGATTATGCCGATACGACACGAAGATAAAGAGTTCATTCAATCTCTATCCTTGTTCGGAGCGCTGCTGGGAGCGTGTCTGGGGGCATTTGCCGTGGTGCATTTATCGGACCGTGCCCGTCAGGACTACGCCCGGCAGAGCCAGACTTATCAAGAGCAGGCGGCTTTGCTGAAACTGAACCAAACCCTATTCAAAAGCACGGTCAAGCCGCTGGTTGATGAGGAACTGATAGACCGGGCGGAAGAGCATATTACAGGTCCTGAACCGGCGGCTGCTCCGGTCAAAGGATTCTGGCTGACGATTCCCCGCTGGGGCTACTGGGGGCTGTGCGGGGTAAGCGGGGCGGCCGGTGCTGTCGGGGGCTATGCGGCCATATGGCTGACCGGCTGGGTCGGCTCGTATGCGGTGTATCACTTTATTCGTCTGCTGTACAAGGCCCTGCGTGTTGCGGTGCCGTCACGGGTATCGGTCAAGCCGCTGCCGGTCAACAAACCTACGGTGACCTCCGGCGGGATCATGTATCAGCGCGACGACAACCGCCTGCTGCCGACTGTGGTCAAGCTGACATTTCTGCTGCTGTTTGTGCTGGGCGTGCTGGCGGCGATTGTCGGGTACGTCACGGCGCTGTGAGGCCCTATTCCGGCCCATACCCGCGGAAGCGAAATCCCATCGGAGAGGTTTCGAGTATTTCCTCATAATCGTCCAGCCAGCGGGCCTGCGGATTGGAGCGGCAGACAATAATCCGTCCGCTGTCGGCGTCATCGGCGGCGCGGTGATATTTGAAAAACACCCGATGCCGTGTGGCGGCGATGATTTCCAGCTTGCCGCTGGCGTGCGATATCACATACCGCAGCCGTTTGGCCAGCCCCGAAACCTTCGACTTGGCCGCTTCTACTATCTGGTAGCCTTCCTCGATGGGCACCGCATAGGCATAATTGCCCAGCGCCGGCCGGCACTGGAACAGATAATACGGCACAATGCCGGCAAATGACAGCTTCTGCATCAGCTCGGCCAGCACATCCGGATCATCGTTGACCCCGCGAATCAGCGGGCACTGATTGGTCAGGACGGCCCCCGCACGCCGCAGACAGTCGCAGGCGGCCAAGGCCTTGTCCGTCAGCTCGCGCGGGTGGCAGAAATGGTTCATCACATAGATTTTTTTAGCCGGCAGACTGTACGTGCTGATCAGATCCGCCAGCTCGGGGTCCTCGAGAATCCGGTCGGGATGAAAGACCGGAACCCGCGTGCCGATGCGGATAATCTGAACGTGCGCAATCTGCCGCAGCCGGGAGATAATCGCCTCCAGCTTGCCGGCCGTCAGCACCAGCGGGTCGCCGCCGGTCAGCAGCACATTGGTGATTTCCTTATGGACCCCGATGTAGGCCATTGCCCCGTCCACATCCCGCAGCAGCTCTTGGCCGGGCTTCATAAAGACCCGCTTGCGAAAGCAGTAGCGGCAGATGCCCTCGCAGACATTGCTGACCAGCAGCAGGACCGTCGAGTTGTACTTGTGCTCCAGACCGGTCAGGATTGTATAGGTCTGCTCGCTGGAAGGATCCAGCCGGCCGCCTTCATCCAGCTCATCCAGCGATGGGATAATCTGCCGGCGGATGGGGTCGGCCGGATTATCCCAGTCAATCAGCGACAGGTAATATGCGTTGGCACGAAAGGCGTACTTTTGAACAACCGGTTCCAGCAAAGCACATTGGTCAGCAGACAGTTTGTCAACATCGCGGAGATTTCGATAGTATTTCATCGTGCGGCCTCTTGTTTTTGAAGGTTAACAATACATTTACAATACGCCGGTATCCCCTCGGGTGCAGGTGCCATTATACCCAATGCCGCAGACGGGAGCAAGAAATTATAAGTCCCTTCAATTAAAGGGCTTATGTGAAAATAAAACAAAAAATCCCGCACAGGGGGCAATCTGTCGGGACTTTTTGCTGCAATTTAAGGTCTAAAACAGCTTTTATGCGCCGCCGCCTTGGGCTGCGATAAATCCCTTCGATGGTCCGCCGGTGTCGGCCGGCGTTCCGGCTATCCGTGCCAGATACGAAGCGCCCAGCTGCTTAATGTGGTCATCGACATTGTCAAAATAATTGAAATGCGCCTGCTCCTCATCGACGATGGTCTCAAACAGCTTCATGCTGACGCTGTCGCCGCTTTCGCGGCAGACCTGCAGAAACTGGTTGTAGGTAATAATGGTGTCGTCTTCGAGCTTGCTGTCGAAGGGGAAGATGGCTTCGACCGGCTGCTCGCGTTCGACTTTGGCAGCTTTTTCGGTTGTCGGCTCGCCGCCGAGTTCCTTGATGCGTTCGGCCAGCATCTCGGCGTGCCGCATTTCATCGATGGCAATCAGCTTGAGATTGGCCGCCAGCTCGCCGTAGTCCATATCATCAAGATTGTAATGCTGATTCATATATTGGTGAATTGCGTGGAGTTCCATCGCGCGGGCTTTGTTCAAGACCTCGATAACCTTCTGTCGGGCAGATTGCTGGGCAGCCATAATTCATCTCCTTTTTGCTGAATTGTTTTCCGTCTGGTTCGTACCGATTAGAGGCATTATATAGAAAGCTGCCGCACCGTGCAAACAGAAACCAGCCGGCAGCGCACATTTCTGCCTGCGGATTGCCGCAGCGAAAAGGCCGCCAAAACACAGCACAAGGGCCGGCGCAGACAGCCGGCTAGCGCAGCAGGGCGGTTTTGATGACCCGCTGGTCGCTGAAGACCTTGCCGGTCAGATAATCGGTAAAATCGACCTTGATAGTCAATTCCTCATGCCTGCCGTTCAGCCAGCCGGCGACGGGAAACTCCAGCCGGTAATAGGCCATAAATACAGTCCCGCCCCAATGGGTGTGCAGTTCGGCAGGCGACAGCGTCCATTTGGCCAGACAGGCCTGCGGGCCTTCGGCGTTCAAATCCCAAACCGCTACCGTACAGGTGCCGGCGGCCTTGATATAATCCTGCGCTGTATCCAGCGGCTCCACATACACCGCCAGCACATCGGGGGCCTTGTCGCCGTTTTTGTCATAAAGACCGGTGTACCGTCCGATGCGGATTTTGGACAAGGTATCCAGTGCTTCCAGCCGCAGCGGCTTGTCGAGAGCAGCCAGTGTTTCGGCCTGCTGCCTGAGCCGGGCATTTTCGGCCTCCAGAGTTTCCATCTGCATGGCCATCTGGGTCTTCTCGGTCTGCAGGGCTTTGAGGTCGTCCCACGGCGTCCTTGCCCGCCCGAAGCCGCAGCCGCCGGCCAGAGCCGTCAGCGCCAGACACACCCCGTATAGTACGCCCGGCCGCATCGCTGGTATTACTCTCCTTTCTGTGTGTCTTTGCGGCTGACCTGCGGGGCCTTCTGCAGAATCTTGTCGGCCAGACCGTAGGCCACCGCTTCCTCGGCTTCCAGCCACAGGTTTCGGTCGCAGTCTTTTTCAATCTTGGCTGTTTCCTGACCGGTATGCTCCGACAAGATGCTGTACAGCCGCTTGCGGATTCGCAGGATTTCGCGGGCCTCGATTTCGATGTCGGTGGCGGTTCCTTCCATCACGCCCGAAATCAGCGGCTGATGCATCAGGATGCGGCTGTTGGGCAGCATAAACCGCTTGCTGCGGCTGCCGCCGGCAAACAGCACTGCGGCCATGCTGGCGGCCTGACCGACGCAGTAGGTCGCCACCGGACAGCGCAGAAACCGCATCGTGTCGTAGATGGCCAGACCTGCGGTAATCACCCCGCCGGGGGAATTGATGTAGAAGTGAATGTCCGCCTCGTCGTTTTCGTTGCTCAAAAAGAGCATCTGGGCGATAATCAGATTGGCCGCATCGTCATCCACCGGCCCGCCCAGAAACACAATCCGGTCCTTCAGCAGACGGGAGTAAATGTCATAAGCCCGCTCGCCGCGGCCGGTCTGTTCGATTACAATCGGTACTAAATGGCTGTTGTGTCCCATATCCATTCCTCATCAGGATGCCGGTTTGTCTTCCTGTTCTTTCAGGACGTCGTCAATCAGGCCGTACTGCAGGGCCTCTTCGGCGGTCAGATACTTGTCGCGCTCGGTTTCTTCGGCGATCCGCTCCGGCGACAATCCCGTATGCTTGGCCAGCAGCTCGTTAATCATCTTCTTGGCCTTGACAATCTCTTCGGCCTGAATGCGGATGTCTTCGGCCTGCCCCGTAACGCCGCCCCACGGCTGGTGAAGCATCACTTTGGCATGGGGCAGGGCGTGGCGGCGGCCCTTGGTGCCGGCGGCCAGTATCACCGCGGCGCCGGACTGCGCCCGCCCGATGCAGTAGGTCGCCACCGGCGAGCCGATGAACCGCATCGTATCGTAAATGGCCATCGTGTCGTCCACACTGCCGCCGGGGGAATTGATGTACAGACTGATTTCCACCCCGCGCTTGAGGTTGTCCAGATACAGCAGCTTCATAATTACTTCCGTGGCCATCCGGTAGGAGATTTCGCCAATCATAAAGACGATCCGGTTTTCCAGCAGCAGATCGTCCAGCGTCATCTCGCGCATCCGCTGATAGGCCGGCATCTGCACGTGCGGCTCGATGGGCTGCATCAGCCGACTCGGGATATTGGAATAACTCTGCATTATCGGTCCTTTGCTTGTGGTTGCTTTAGGGTTCATCTGTTCTGCCGTTATCGGCACTTTCACCGTTCCTATTTACCCCCAAACAGGTTGTTTTTCAACAACTTCTTGCTTTTTTAATGTCTGTGCAGATTGGGGCCGCAGGATAATCCCGTATTCCCGAACTGTCAGGGTGTTTTCGAAATCGGCTGCGATGCGAAGTCCGTGCCCGCTGCCCAGACGGGCTTTGAGGATATGAATCGTGCGGTTGTGCGGCAGCGTATCGGTGCCGACTGCAAACCGCACGGGGCTGTTTTTCGGCTCGTGCGCTTCCAGCCACAGAATCGTCTGGGCAAAGCGGGAAAAGCAGGCCCCGCCGGCCAGCGACTCCAGCCCCGGCAGCGACTGTCCCTTGACCGAATGCGACACCAGCACCACCGCCGTGCCGTACTGCACAGCCCAGCGTTTGATAGTCTGCAGAAAGCGGTTGTCTTCGTCCCAGATCTGACGGCTCTGGTGCTGGACAGCGGTAATGGGGTCGATAATCAGCAGCCGGCAGCCCGCCCGTGCCCGCTGCAGCAGCCAGTTTTCCAGCTGGCCGTAGACGGTCTGTCCGCCGCCGTCGGCTTCGACGGCTGTGCCCATTTTCCGCAGCCAGTCGGCCTGCTGGGCACAGGCGCTGTCGGCTTGGTCAGGATGGGCGGCCACCCAGTCGGGATTGAGCAGTTCGGGCCTGTTGGTCCGCTGTGCCAGCAGACGCAGCAGGTGCAGACCGCGGCTGTCTTCCAGCTCAAAGACCGCTGCCGGCTGGCCGCTGTCGATGACGGACGTCAGCAGCTGCAGCGCCATAAACGACTTGCTGGCTCCCGGACTGCCGCACAGGATGGTAATGGCTCCCGGCTGAAGACAGTGGGTCAATTTCTGAATCGTTGGCCACGGCATCGCCAGCCGCTGCCGGCGGATGGTCTGCTCCAGCAACTGACCCACCGCTGCGGCGCCGTCAGCGGGGCTGGCCGTCCACTGCTCTGTCAGCTCGGCCAGATCCTTCTGAATCCCCTGCAGGGTCTCCAGCACATTGCCGGCTGTCAAAGCGGCCTGCTGCAGGCAGCGGGCCTGACGGGCAATCTGACGCCGCCTGCCGGCTTGGCTGACCAGACGGGCATAATAGACCGCATTGGCCGCCGACGGCACGCTTTCAGCCAGTTTGACAAGGTACTCTACCCCGCCGACGGCCTCCAGCTTGCCGGCGTTGTTGAGCCAATCACGGATAATCACCAAATCCCAGCCGTCCGACTGGTCTGACAGCCCGCACAAGGCCTCGTAGATCATCTGATGCTGGGTTTTGGCAAAGGCCTGCGGACCGGCCAGCATCTGGCGGACCGCCGGAATGCAGCTCTTGTCCAGCAGCATTGAGCCCAGCAGGGCGGCCTCTGCATTGCTGTTGACAGTCAGCGGCTCACGCATACCATTTGGCTCCCAAAATCCTGTCCAGCTCCTCTTGGCTGACAGCACGGGTCAGGCCCTCCATCGGGTCGGGAGTCCATTCATCCTCCCACCGCCGGCCGCTCAGCCAGCGGGCCGGATACGGGATAAACCGC
>Ga0116167_1003742_pt1 | contig 11658 bp, 8 predicted proteins | sample AD_JPNMR3_MetaG_FD_89794 | JGI IMG/M metagenome (GOLD analysis project Ga0116167, IMG submission 89794) | Active sludge microbial communities of municipal wastewater-treating anaerobic digesters from Japan - AD_JPNMR3_MetaG | ecosystem: Engineered > Bioreactor > Anaerobic > Digestate | place...
ATCGTCATGAAGCGCAGCATGGCCTCGGGCTACGCGGGCATCGACAACCCGCTCTTCTACAAAGAGAACAACCGCATGCTGTTCGGCGACGCGAAGAAGATGCTCGACGAGGTGCTGGCGGCGCTGAAGGCCTGAGAGGGCGCGCTGCGCGCCTGCGCAGCGGCGCGCGCGCACGGCGTCGGCGCTGCGGCGGACGGCCCGCACGTCGGCCGACGGCGCCCATGCCGCATCATTGCGCCATGCCTGCCCCCACCGCCTGCCTGCCGCCGATCGCCGAACTGCGCCACCGTCTCAGCGCGGCCGGCGCACACGCCGAACTGATCGACGGCGTGCTGGCCGCAGCGCGCGCGCCGGCCGCCGAGCATGTGTTCATCGGGGCGCCGTTCGACGCTGGCGCACGCGCGGCGGCGCGCGCCGCCGACGCGCTGCTGGCCGCGGGCCGGGCGGCGACCTCGCTCGGGCCGCTGGCCGGGCTGCCGGTGACGGTGAAGGATCTGTTCGACGTGGCCGGCCAGCTCACGCTGGCCGGTTCGCGGCTGCGTCGCGATGCGCCTCGCGCCACCCGCGACGCAGCCGCGGTGGCGCGGCTGCGCGCGGCGGGTGCGGCCATCGTCGGGCGCACCAACATGACCGAGTTCGGGTATTCGGGCGTCGGCATCAACCCGCACCACGGCACGCCGCGCAACCCGTGCGACGACGACATCGTGCGCATTCCGGGCGGCTCGTCGTCGGGCGCTGCGGTCTCGGTGGCCCTGGGGCTCGCGGTCGCGGGCCTGGGCACCGACACCGGCGGCTCGATCCGCATCCCGGCCGCGCTCACCGGCATCGTCGGCTTCAAGAACACGCAGCGGCGCACGCCGGCAACGGGGGCCTTCCCGCTGTCGTTCACGCTCGACACCGTGTGCTCGATGTCGCGCTCGGTGGCCGACTGCCTGCTCGTCGACGGCGTGCTCGCGGGCGCGCCGCTCGCCGTGCGCCGGCGCGAGGCGGCCGGCCTCGTGCTCGCGCTGCCGCGTACGCTGATGCTCGACGACCTCGAGCGTCCGGTGGCGGCCGCGTTCGCGCGCGCGCTCGCGGCGCTCGGGCGCGCAGGGGCGCGCATCGTCGAACTGCCGTTCGGCGAGTTCGGCGAGCTCGCCGCGGTCACGGCGCCGGCCGGCTTTTCCGCGGTCGAAGCCTGGGCCACGCACCGCGAGGCCATGAGCACGCGGCGCGCCGAGTTCGACCCGCGCGTGGCGCAGCGCATCGCGCCGGGCGAAGGCGTGTCGGCGGCGGATTACATCCGCATGCACGAAAGGCGGCGTGACTGGATCGGGCGTGTCAGCGCCCACTTCGAAGGCATCGACGCACTCGTCTGTCCGACCGTGCCGATGGTCGCGCCGGCGCTGGCGCCGCTCGTCGAGAGCGACGAGTTGTTCTTCGAGGCCAACGGCCTGCTGCTGCGCAACACGTGGCCGATCAACCTGCTCGACGGCTGCGCCTTCTCGCTGCCCTGTCAGGCGCCGGGCGAACTGCCGGTGGGTCTCATGCTGGCGGCGCCGGGCGGGCGCGACGCCGAACTGGCAGCGGTCGCGCTGGCGGTCGAGGCGCTGCTGGCGCGCAGCGCCTGAGCCTGGTCGTCACGTCCGCGGGCGCAAGGGTGTCGCTGCGGCTGTACATCGACCCGGCCGTGGCGACGCTGGCGGCGGGCGCGGTGTTTGCGCTGCCCGAGATTGCGGCGCGCCACGTGCAGGTGCGTCGTGCCCAGCCCGGCGACGCGCTCGTGCTCTTCGACGGCCAGGGGCGCGAGGCGCGCGCCGTCGTGCAGGCGATGGGGCGGCGCGATGTGACGGTGCAGGTCGAATCGGTGGCCGCGGCCGATCGCGAACTGCCGCTGGCGGTGACCCTGGCCGTTGGCATGCCGGCCAACGAGCGCATGGATGCGCTGGTCGAGAAGCTTACCGAACTCGGCATGAGCGCGCTGCAACCGCTGGCGTGCGAGCGCTCGGTGCTGCGGTTGCAAGGCGAGCGCTCACTGCGACGCAGTGCGCACTGGCAAGCGGTCGCCGTCGCCGCGGCCGAGCAGTGCGGGCGGGCGCAGGTGCCGCAGATCGCCACGCCGTGCGACCTCGATGCCTGGCTGGCGGCGCTCGCGCGGTCGGGGTCGGCATCGGGAGCACAGCCGCAGCGGGGCCCGGCGGCGGCGTCAGTGCCGCGCGCGCGCTGGCTGCTCAGCCTGGATCCGGGCGCGTTGGCGCCTGCGGCCGCGCTCGCCTCGTGCGGCGCGGCGCGATCGCTGCTCGTCCTGAGCGGCCCGGAGGGTGGCCTGACGCTGGCGGAGCGGGCAGCGGCGCGCGCCGCCGGGTTCGTCGACGTGAGCCTCGGGCCGCGCGTGCTGCGGGCCGACACGGCGCCGCTGGCGTTGCTGGCGTGGCTGGGCGTGGCCTTGTCTGCGGGTTGACCACCAGCGGGTTTGCGCGGAGTGTGTGCTTACAGTGAAACAGCGCATGGTGCCCACCCTGTGCGGCGCCTGCCGGGCGCCGCACTGCGGCCGCCAGCGGCGCCTCGACGGTCGGAAACGGGATAATCCCGTCACTCCAACTGCATGAAGGAACCCGTGATGGGACTGCTCGACTCGCTCGTCGGCGCGCTGGGACAAGGTGGCGCCGCGAACCCGCAAGGGGATCTGCTCAAGATGCTCATCGGCATGCTCAGCCAAGGCGGTGCCGAAGCTGGCAGCGGCGCGGCTGCACCTGGTGGCCTCGGCGGGCTTGGGGGCCTCCTCGAGGCCTTTGCGCGCAACGGCCTCGGGCACGTCGCCGACTCCTGGGTCGGCAGCGGGCAGAACCTGCCGGTCTCGGCCGATCAGCTCAGCCAGGTTCTCGGCAGCGAGCGCGTCGGCCAGATGGCGAACCAGCTCGGCCTGAACCCGGGCGACCTGCTCGGCCAGCTCGTGCACCTGCTGCCGCAGGTGGTGGACAAGGTCACGCCACAAGGGCAGGTGCCGCAGGGTGATCTGGCCGCGCAGCTCGGCGGCATGGATCTCGGCAAGATGCTCGGCTCGTTGCTGCGCGGCTGAGCCGCACGTTGTTGCCGAACGGTGCGCGGCCTGGAGCCGCGCAACGGACAAGCGCGCGGCCTGGAGCCGCGCGCGGCGGCGGTGCCCGCACACGCCCCTATCGGGTCGCGGCCTCGTCGCGCACGCGGATCAGGGCCGCGGCCGCGAACGAGGGCAGCGTCGCGACGCAGCACCAGACGAAGAAGTCGCGGTAGCCCAGCAGCTGCTGCAGCCAGCCCGCGGCCATGCCGGGCAGCATCATCCCGAGCGCCATGAAGCCGGTACCGATCGCGTAGTGCGCGCTGCGGTGCGGGTTGTCGCCGTGGGGGCCGGCTGCGACCTGCAGCAGGTAGACCAGGTAGGCCGTGAAGCCCAGGCCGTAGCCGAACTGCTCGATGGCGATGGCCGTGCTCACGAGCGCGAGCTGCTGCGGCTGCCAGGCCGCCAGCGCCACGTACAGCGCGTTCGGCAGGTGCATCGCGAAGACGAGCGGCCACAGTGCCCGGCGCAACCCGATGCGGCCGATGAACCAGCCCCCCAGCAGCCCGCCTGCGGTGAGCGCGGCGACACCGAAGCTGCCGTAGGCCACGCCCACGTCCTGCGTGCGCAGGCCCAGCCCGCCGGCGGACACCGGATCGAGCAGGAAGGGTGCAACCAGCTTGACCAGCTGCGCCTCGGCGAACCGGTACAGAAGCAGGAAGGCGAGCACGCGCGCGATGTCGCCGCGCCGAAAGAACGCGGCGAACACGCGCAGGAAGTCGGCGCCGAAGGCCGGCGTGCGCGGCGCGGCGCGATCGCCGCCGGGACGCGGCAGCGCCCACGCGTGGTACAGGGCCGCAGCGAAGAACAGTGCGGACAGCAGCGCCATCACGCTCGCCCAGGCCGTCGCCCAGGGTGTCATCTCGGACGTCGCCATCGTCGCCGACGCCGCCGCCGGCACGGTCGAAATCGCGGCCGCCGGCCCCCGGTGCTCGTACAGCGTGCCGGCCAGCACCACCAGGCCGCCCTGGCCGGCGATCATCGCGAGCCGATAGAAGGTGCTGCGCACCCCGACGTAGGCGGCCTGGCGGCGCTCGTCGGGCAGCGCGAGCATGTAAAAGCCGTCGGCCGCGATGTCGTGCGTGGCCGATGCGAACGCCATCAGCCAGAACAGCGCCAGCGTGAGCGCGAACCAGCGCGGTCCCGGCAGCACCAGCGCCACCATGGCCAGCGCGGCGCCGACGGCGAACTGCAGCGCGACGATCCAGTGCCGCTTGCGCCCCACCAGGTCGACGAGCGGACTCCACAGCGGCTTGACGACCCATGGCAGGTACAACCAACTGGTCGCCAGCGCGATCTCGGCGTTGCCGACGCCGAGGTTCTTGTACATCACCACCGCCAGCGTCATGACGCTCACGTAGGGCACGCCCTGCGTGAAGTACAGCGAGGGAACCCACGCCCAGGGCGAGCGCGCGGCGGAGGTGCTCATGGTCCGCAGTATCGGGGCGCTCGCTCGTACGCCGTGGGGCCGCCTGGCCCGTCTGGCCCGTCTGGCCCGCCCCTTGCCGAGCCGGCGTCGTCACGGCACCTCAGGGGGTTGCGAAAGCGGGTTTCCCCGACGTTGCGATGGATGTATACAGTGTCCAGAATCCACAGTCAGCCGGCCGTCATGCCGGGCTGTGCTGGCCGCCTTGAATCTCGCGCTCAAACCCGTCGAACGCCCGCTCGCCCTGGGCGAGCAGGTCTACCACGCGCTGCGTGCGCTGCTGCGCGGCGGCCAGATCGAGCACGGCCAGCCGCTGCAGGAGGTGCAGCTCGCCGAACGCCTGGGCGTGTCGCGCACGCCGGTGCGCCAGGCGATGACGCGGCTGGCCAGCGAAGGCCTGCTGGTGCTCGATGGCCGCAGCTTCGTGGTGCCCAGGCTGGCGCTGCGTGATGTCGACGACATCTACGAGGTGCGCTTCCTGATCGAGCCGCCGGCGATGCGCAGCGTCGCGGCGTACACCGCGGCCGACGACGTGCGCGCACCGCTCGACGATGCGCTGGCCGCCGCCGCACAGGCGCACCGGGCCGGTGACGCGCAGGCCTTTGCCGATGCACACCAGCGCTTTCGCGCCGCCTGGCTGGCGCTGGTGCCCAACCGCCGCCTGGTGCGCGCGGTCGAGCAGTACGCCGACCACCTGCAGCACATCCGCGCGCTCACGCTGGGCAAGCCGCAGGTGCGCGCGATCGTGCTCGACGGCTATCGGCGTGTCGCCGCGGCGCTCGCATGCGGCGACGGCGACGCCGCCGCCGAGGCGATGCGTTCGACGCTGGCGCAGGCCAGGCACGCCTTCGTCGAGGCCATGGGCCTGGCCGAAGACCCCGCGGCAGGGCACGAAGGGGCAAGCGCATGAGCGCCGCGCGGCCGTTGCGAAGGCGCGCATTCCCCCTCGGGGGGACGGCCCGCTGGGCCTAGGGGGCTGCATGAGCTACAAGGCCGAGATCCCGTACGGCGCGTACTGGAGCACGCCGTTCGCGCGCTGGCAGGGCAGCTACGCGGCCCTGCACTCGATCGAGTTCGCGGCGCACGTCGCGCGCCGCGAACTCGCCCGGCGCCACATCGACGCGGCCGCGTTCGATTACGGCGTGCTCGGCTTCTCGGTGCCGCAGAAGCATTCCTTCTACGGCCTGCCCTGGCTCACGGGCCTCATCGGCGCCACGCAGGCCGGGGGCCCCACGCTGATGCAGGCCTGCGCCACCGGCGTGCGCACGCTGCTGGCGGCGGCGCAGGAGGTCGAGGTCGGCATGGCGCAGGCGGCGCTGGTGGACAACTGCGACCGCGTCTCCAACGGCCCGCATCTCTATTACCCGAACCCGCGCGGCCCCGGTGGCACCGGCGTGGCCGAGGACTGGGTGGTCGACAACTTCAACTGCGATCCGCTGGGCCTGCACGCGATGGTGCAGACGGCGGAAAACGTCGCCCGCAAACACGGCTACACGACCGCGCGGCAGCACGAGGTGGTGCTGCTGCGCGAGCAGCAGTACCGCGACGCGCTGAGCGCGGACAGCGCCTTTCTGAGGCGCTTCATGACGCTGCCTTTCGAAGTGCCGGCGCCGGGCTTCAAGAAGGTGGCCGCCACGCTCGCCGGCGACGAAGGGGTTTCGCAGTCGACGCCCGAGGGCCTGGCCAGGCTCGCGCCCGTCATGGCCGGCGGCAGCGTCACCTACGGCGGCCAGACGCACCCGGCCGACGGCAACGCCGGCCTCGTCGTGTGCACGCGCGAGCGCGCGCGCGAGCTCGCCGCCGACCCGCGCATCGCCGTGCGGCTGCACGGTTTCGGGCTGGCGCGCGCGGCGCTGGCCTACATGCCCGAGGCCACCGTGCCGGCGGCGCAGCGCGCGCTCGATCAGGCGGGGCGCACCGTGGCGCAGATCGACGCCGTCAAGACGCACAACCCGTTCGCCGTCAACGACCTGTACTTCTGCGGGCAGACCGGCGTCGCGCTGGAGGCGATGAACCGCTACGGCTGCTCGCTCGTGTGGGGCCATCCGCAGGCGCCGATGGGCACGCGCGCGATCATCGAGCTGATCGAGGAACTGGCCCTGCGCGGCGGCGGCTGGGGCCTGTTCACCGGTTGTGCCGCCGGCGACACGGCGATGGCCGTGGTGCTCGAGGTGGCCGACGCCTAGGCCCCGCCGATGGACCTCTCGTACTGGATCGCCGAGCACGCCCGGCGCACGCCGCGAAAGACGGCGATCCGCTTCGAGGGTCGCGACATCGACTACGCGGCCTTCGCGCAGCACATCGAGCGGCTGGCGGCGCGGCTGGCCGCGCGCGGCGTCGGCCCCGGCCGCTGCGTCGCCTACCTGGGGCTCAACCGGCCCGAGGAGCTGGCACTGCTGTACGCCTGCGCGCGCCGGGGCGCCCTGTTCATGCCGCTCAACTGGCGCCTGGCCGGCCCCGAGCAGATCGAGCGGCTGCTCGACTGCCCGCCGGTCGTGCTCGTCGCCGAAGAGGCCTTCATCGAGCCGATCGCGGCGCTGCTCGATGCACTGCCGCCGCACGAGCGCGTCGCGATCGGGCCGGCGCCCGCGGGCTGGCTCGGCTACGACGCCTGGCTCGCCGGCCACGGGGCGCGAGGCGATGCGAGCGCCGGCAGCGGCGTGGCAGAAAGGGCCGGCGCGGCCGATGGCGCCGAACTGGCGCTGCCGCTGCTCGTCTGCCACACGTCCGGCTCCACCGGCAAGCCCAAGGGGGTGGTGCTCACGCAGCAGGCGCTGGTGACCAACGCCGCGCACAGCGTCGCGATGCACGACATGACGGTGGCCGACCGCATCCTGACGACGCTGCCGCTGTTTCACGTCGGCGGCCTCAACAACCAGACGACGCCGGCGCTGCACAGCGGCGCCACCGTCGTCCTGCACCCGAAGTTCGACCCCGAGCCGACCTTCGACGCCATCGAGCACGAGCGCATCACGCTCACCGTGCTCGTGCCGACGCAGCTGACGATGATGATGGCGCTGCCGCGCTGGCGCACGGCCGACCTGTCCGGCCTGCGCATGATCAGCACCGGCTCGACCATCGTCCCGCGCCACGTGATCGACGCCGTGCACGCGCGCGGCGTGCCGCTGGTGCCGATCTACGGCCTCACCGAGACCTGTCCGATCGCCGCCTACCTGCGGCCCGAGGACGCGTTTCGCAAGGCCGGCTCCACCGGCAAGGCGGCGCCGCAGTGCGAGCTGCGCATCGTCGACGCCGACGACCGCGAGGTCGCCGCCGGTGGGCGCGGCGAGATCGTGATCCGCGGCGCCAACGTCATGGCCGGCTACTGGAAGCAGCCCGAGGCGAGCGCCGCGGCGCTGGCCGGCGGCTGGTTCCACAGCGGCGACATCGGCCACCTCGACGACGAGGGCTTCCTCTGGGTCGACGGCCGCGCCAAGGAGATGATCATCTCCGGCGGCGAGAACATCGCGCCGGCCGAGATCGAGAACGTGCTGCTCGAAAGCCCCGACGTGGCCGAGGTGGCCGTGGTCGGGCGGCCCGACGCGCGCTGGGGCGAGGTGGCGGTGGCCGTCGTCGCGCCCAAGGAGGGGCGCGAGCTCGATGCCGAGCGGCTGCTCTCGGCGCTCGAGGGCCGCATCGCGCGCTACAAGCACCCGCGCCAGGTGCTGGTGGTCGGGGAGCTGCCCAAGACGGCGCTGGGCAAGGTGCGCCGCGAGGAAGTGCGGCGGCTGGCGGCCGGGCAGCCCGAGGGCCGCAAGGCGTAGGCAGGCACGACAGCACAGGGAGCGCGGGCGATGAGCCTCAAGATCGGAATCGACGTCGGCGGCACCTTCACCGACTTCGTCGTCGTGCGCGACGGCGCGCCGCCGCAGATCCACAAGACGCTGTCGACGCCCGCCGATCCGTCGATCGCGGTGGTGCAGGGGCTCGAGGAGATCGCCGCGGCGCAGCAGCCGCCGCTGACGCTCACCGATTTCGCGGCCCGCATCGACACGCTGGTGCACGGCACGACCGTGACCACCAACGCCACGCTCACGCACACCGGCGCCAGGTGCGCGCTGCTCACCACCGAAGGCGTGCGCGACGCGCTCGAGATGCGCCGCGGCATCCGCGAGGAGCAGTACAACAACCGCTACACGAACGTCAAGCCGCTGGTGCCGCGCTACCTGCGCGCCGGCATCGGCGGGCGGCTCGACCGCAACGGCAACGAGCTGGCGCCGCTGGATGTCGACGGCGTGCGCCGCGCCGTCGAGCTGTTCGGGCGCGAGGGCGTGCAGGCGGTGGCGATCTGCTTCATGAACTCGTTCGCCAACCCGGCGCACGAGCAGGCCGCGGCCGAGCTCGTGCGGCGCGAACTGCCGGGGGCCTACCTGTCGGTGTCGACCGACGTGCTGCCCTCGATCCGCTTCTACGAGCGCGTCAGCACGACGGCGCTCAACGCCTACGTCGGCCCCAAGCTCAACCACTACCTCGACCAGCTGGTCGGCCGCCTCGGCCGCGCCGGTTTCCAGGGCCTGCTGCTCATCATGCAGTCCAACGGCGGCGTCATCACGCCGCAGCTGGCGCGCGACAAGGCGGCGCTGACGCTGCTGTCGGGGCCGGCCGGCGGGCCGGGCGCGGGCCTGTACTACGTGCGCGCGCACGGCCAGGACAAGTGCATCACCACCGACATGGGCGGCACCAGCTTCGAGGCCTCGGTGGCGGTGCACGCGCCGATGGTCAAGAACGACGGCGAGATCGCGCGCCACAAGATCGCGCTGCCGATGCTCGACATCCACACCATCGGCGCCGGCGGCGGCTCGATCGGCTGGCTCGACGAAGGCGGCCTGCTGCGCGTGGGGCCGCACAGCGCCGGCGCCGACCCGGGCCCGGCCTGCTACGGCAAGGGCGGCACGCTGCCGACCACGACCGACGCCAACGTCGTGCTCGGCTACCTCGACCCGGCGTACTTCGCCGGCGGGCGCATGACGCTCGACGTGGCCGCGGCGCGCCGCGCCATCGAGGAACACATCGCGCGCCCGATGGGCCTCACGGTCGAGGAGGCGGCCGCCGGCATGTACCGCATCGCCTGCCACAACATGGCGCAGGGCGTGCGCGAGGTGACGATCAAGCGCGGCTTCGATCCGCGCGAGTTCCCCTACATCCCGGCCGGCGGCGCCGGGCCGATCCACGCCTGCCTGATCTGCGAGGAGCTCGAGATCCCGCTGCAGATCGTGCCGCGCGAGGCCTCGGTGCTGTGCGCCTTCGGCATGCTGATGAGCGAGCTCAAGCACGACTTCGTGCGCACCTTCGTCGCGCGGCTCGAGGCCGTCGACTGGGTGCGGCTGGCGGCGATGGTCGACGAGATGCAGCGCGACGGCGAGCGCCAGCTCGCCGCCGAGCGCATCCCGGCCGAGCGCCGCCGCCACGAGCTGCGCCTGGACTGCCGCTACATCAAGCAGTACCACGAGGTGTCGGTGACGGTGCCGCGCGCGCTCGTCGAGCGGCGCGACGCGGCCGCCATCGCCGAGCTCTTCCACGCCGAGCACAACCGGCTGTTCGGTTACTCGCTGGCGCAGGAGGCGACGCCGGTGGAGATCATCAACGTGCGCGTGCAGGCCGTCGGCGCCACCGACAAGCCGCAGCTGCGCGCCGAGCCCTGGGCCGGGGCCGACGCCGCCCAGGCGCTCAAGGGACGGCGCCGCATCTACGTGCCCGAGACGCGCGCCTACGCCGAGCTGCCCGTCTACGACGGGCATCGCATGCGCCACGGCAACCGCGTCGACGGCCCGGCGCTGGTCGAGCAGGAGACGACGGCGATCTTCGTCGGCGCGTCGTTCGACTGCGTGGTCGACGCGCTCGGCTCGTTCGTGCTGTTCGCCAAGGGGCGCGACGATCTGGTGGCCGCGACGCTGCGCGGCGGCCAAGGAGTGAAGTGATGAGCGAGAAGATCGACCCCATCTTGCTGTCGGTGTACGCGCGCGCGTTCAAGTCGATCACCGACGAGATGAGCATCTCGATGGAGCAGACGACGCGCTCGCCGATCCTGTGCGAGGCCAAGGACTACGTCACCGGCCTGTACGACGCCGAAGGGCGCATGCTCGAGCAGACCGAGAACCTGCCGATCCTCGCCTTCTCGCTGGCGCCGGTGTGCAAGTACATCCGCGCGTACTTCGGCGACGAGATCTACCCCGGCGACGTGATCTTCCACAACGACGTCTTCAGCCTGGGCAACCAGAACAACGACGTCGCCGTCTACAAGCCCGTGTTCCACGGCGAACGGCTGGTGGCGTGGACGGCGGTCAAGGGCCACCAGGCCGACATCGGCGGCAACGTGCGCGGCGGCTACAACCCGAACGCGGTCGAGGTCTGGCAGGAGGCGCTGCGCATCCCGGCGGTCAAGGTCTACGAGCGCGGCAAGCTGCGCAAGGACGTGTGGAACCTGATCTTCGCCAACATCCGCCTGGACATCGTGCAGCACGACATGAAGGCCGAGATCGGCGCCTGCACGGTGGGCGAGCGGCGGCTGCTCGAGCTCATCGACAAGTACGGCCTGGCGAGCTTCGAGCGGCACAAGCTGGCGCTGTTCGACGCCACGCGCAAGATGATGGAAGCCGAGATCGCCAAGATCCCCAACGGCCGCTATTCGGGCGAGGGCGCGGTCTACTACGACGGCAGGAACGTCGGCAGCAAGTACACGATCCGCGTCGACATCGACGTGCATGACAAGACCATCCGGTTCGACTACTCGCGCACCGACGCGCAGACCAACGGCTTCGTCAACGGCACCTACACGTCGAGCGCCTCGGCCACCATCCTGACGCTGCTGCAGATGGTCAACCCCGACATCCCGCACAACGAGGGCATGGTGCAGCCGATCGAGATCGTGATCCCCGAGGGCACGATCCTCAACGCCGCGTACCCCAAGGCCACCACCTTCGGCAACCACCTGTGCCCGCCGAACGCCGACGCCATCCAGCGCGCGCTGGCGCCGGTGATGCCCGAGCGCGTCACCGCCGGCTGGAACAACCTGCTGTGCTCGCTCACCACCGGCACCGATCCCGAGAAGAACGAGACCTACGTCGACATCGGCTTCATGGGCCTGAAGGGCGGCTCGGGCGCGATGAAGGGCACCGACGGCTACGACCACATCGGCATGATCGACGCCTCGGGCGGC
>Ga0116167_1003756_pt1 | contig 11627 bp, 12 predicted proteins | sample AD_JPNMR3_MetaG_FD_89794 | JGI IMG/M metagenome (GOLD analysis project Ga0116167, IMG submission 89794) | Active sludge microbial communities of municipal wastewater-treating anaerobic digesters from Japan - AD_JPNMR3_MetaG | ecosystem: Engineered > Bioreactor > Anaerobic > Digestate | place...
ACAATACGATGATTTTCAAGAGAACCTCCCTACGATTTCTATTTCTGTTTCAAGATTGATATTATACTGTTTTTTCACGGTTTCCTGAATGTGACAGATTATTTTCCAGATATCAGAAGATGTAGCGCTTCCAAGGTTAATAATAAAATTCGCATGCTTTTCTGAAACAGCAGCATCCCCAATTCTATAGCCCTTCAATCCCGCATCCTCAATCAACTTTCCTGCAAAACCGTCCGGCGGATTCTTAAACACAGATCCAGCAGACGGATATTCCAGCGGCTGGCTTGTTTTTCTTTTTTGCATGGTGTCGGCTATGATGCGCCTTATTGTTTCTCTATTGCCTGCTTCTGTTTTCAAACTGCATGAAAAAATAAAAAAAGATTTTTCTTTTAGTTGCGAATGCCTGTATTTCCATAAAAGATTTTTTTTGTTTTCTTTAAGCCATATGCCTTCATGATTCATATACTCAACAATTTTGACAGCATCTGAAATACTTTTCTGTTTTGTTCCTGCATTCATAATTAGGCAACCACCAATTGTACCTGGAATGCCTGTAAGAAATTCAAGACCTGCAAGATTATTTTTTACGCAGTATCCAATCAAACTGTTCACCCTTGTTCCTGCAAGAACATTCAAAAAACCTTCTAGTTCTTCAATACCAGAAAGATTTTTTGTGCTTGCGATAATACCATCAAATCCCTCATCGCTCACAAGAATATTTGAACCTGCACCCAGGAATTTCACCGCAATTCCTGCTTGTTTCAAACTGTACAGAAATTCAATTTCCTGCTTGTTTAAAGGAAAAACCACAACAGGTAAGATTCCGCCTGTTTTAAAACTTGTAAAACATTTTGCAGGAACATCAAATGAAATACGATCCCCGAAAATGTTCACAAGAATCTTTTTATCAACAAAAACATTTTTCATGGTTTTGTTAGTAAATCACTTCTTTCAAATACAAACCATATCCCGGAGCCGTTGCTGAAGCAAGCCTCCTGTCTTTTGACTCAACAATACCTTTTATATGTTCTGGCAATCTTTTATTTTTGCCCACGTCTACAAGGGTTCCAACAATGTTTCGCGCCATTTTATAAAGAAATCCTGTTCCGCATATCTCAATCACAAGCAGTTTGATATCAGGGTCAAGGGAAAATTTCTCACGTTTTATTTTAATATACTCAATAGTTCTAACCGTATTTTTTGCCTTTCTTCCTGATGCCTGAAAACATGCAAAATCATGTGTTCCAACAATACATGAAGCTGCTTTTTTCATTTTTGTAACATCAAGTTTCTGACAGACATACCATGCCCTGTTTGTTAAAAAAGGCGAATTGAAATCTGTTATCAAATAACGATACACTTTTTTTTGCGCCTCAAATCTTGGATGAAAATCTGTTTCTGCGTAAGAAATCTCTTTTATTCTTATTTGTTTATCAATGAGGGCGTTTGTCGCTTTCATTACCTGCACCGGACTCATCCTTGTTCGAACAGAAAAAGAAAACACATAACCTGTTGCGTGAACGCCAGTATCAGTCCTACCACATCCCTGAATTTTTACATCCTGTTGAAAAATTTGTGAAAGAACTTTTTCTAATTCTAACTGCACAGTTTTTTTATCTGGCTGGACCTGCCATCCGGCAAAATCACTACCATCGTATGTAACTTTTACCTTAAATCTGACCTGTTTCACGATTGAAGGGTAATTGTGGCATTGATATTTTTCTCTTTCATTTGCAGCCAGAGATTTCTAACAATCTGATCCACTTCAACACACATTTCTTTTGGAAGTTCCATGTATATTGTGTAATTCAAACCAGATGCTATCACACCAGTCAAACAACATCTGTGTTTTACATTGAATTGCTGAAAAACAGGTCTTACAATTTCTTCGACATTTGATGTGTCTGCGTTTACAGTCATTTGAAGCGCAATGATATTTTTCCCATCCTTTGTTGCATTGTAAATAATCTGCCCCCATGCACTGCGATTTGGAACAAGAATTTTTCTACTATCTTTTGCCCTGAGTTCAATATTGACAGGACTGATTGTGATAACCTCTCCCTCAACCCCTCCGATTTTTACGAGGTCTCCTATTTTGAAAGGTCTGTATATGAAAATCATAATTCCTGCTGCAAAATCGGCAACAGTTTCTCTTACACCAAAACCAATAATCAATCCACCAGCACCTATTCCTGCAAGAAAGGGAGAGATATTCAACCCCAGCGTTGAAAGAGCGATAATAATTGAAAAAGCAAATATCGCCATATAGACGAGCCGACCTATGTATTTTCTTGCCAGGGCATCTATTCTGGAATTTCTTGATATTCTTAGATAAAACCGATTCCAGGTCCTTCCAAAAAGCCACCCTGCAAACACAATGATTAACGCAAGCGGAATTTTCGGCAAATACAGCAGAAATTTATTGAAATATTCAGCGCCAATTTTTTCCATAGATTAAATAATAAAACCAATGGCAGGTAAAGTCAATTTATCTATATAGCATATGTCAATCAAATGACATGTTATAATATATTGCGGATACACTGGAGGGTTAGCCTAACGGTAAGGCAGTGGACTTGAAATCCACCGTCCCTCACGGGACATGGGGGTTCAAATCCCTCACCCTCCGCTTTTTCTTCCCTGAAAGGGATTTGAACTTGAGCGAAGTCAGGCATTGCGAGCAAGCGCAGCAATGCCAGCGAATGGCCGACCCGAGTCGTAGTGGGAGACGAGGGCGCTCAAATCCCTCACCCTCCGTCAGTTGGAAAAAAAGCTTAATGGTTCGCCCTATGCAAGGGCTCGCCAGCCGATTTTAGGCGCAAAATTGATTTTTTTCTCTGTCCCGCAAAGCGGGACGTCAGAAGCGGGCTTTTCTTTTTCTTGCTATTTTTACTTTTATTTGTTATCATATATTTGTATAGAATTATAGCAAAACAATTTAATGTTAGCAAATTATGGAAAATAATCAAGGAAATAAATTAGGCAAGAAAATAAAGGCATTACGCCTTAAACTTGAGCTTTCTCAAGATGAGTTCGCCAGAAAGGCTGATATTCCTTATACTACGCTTACAAAAATTGAAACTGGCGTTATCAAAAAGCCATCGGTGTTTGTTATGGCAAAGATTTCCAAAGCGCTGGGTGTTAATATTGAAGAGTTAATAAAATAATTATGGCAAACACAAAAAAGTTAAAACTACTAGACAATATCCAATTTATTTATGAGCTTGCTTTGGCAAGGTTAGAATTACATTCTTTCAACTCCGATTTAAAAGTTACGAATGATTTTAGAGAGTTCGAGTTAAAAGATGACGGAAATTTTGAGACGCTTAAAAGAAGGCTCGCATATTTTAAAACGATAAATGGCGATTACTCCGATTATTATTATTTACAAAAATATAATCAAACAAAGTCGGTTAATCAATATTTGACACACTGGATTTATCCATATAAGGGCAAGTTCCATCCCCAAATGATTAGGGCGTTAATGAATATTATAAAAATCCAAAACGGTGAAACGCTGTTTGACCCCTTTGTTGGAAGTGGCACTGCTGTTTTAGAAGCCCAGATTTTAGGAGTGAATGCAATAGGATTAGATATAAGCCCGCTATGCGTTCTTATCTCAAAAGTGAAAACAGAATCTGTTGATGCCCTTGATGAAATTAAAAAATATAAAGATTTTTATCTATTCAAAAAAGGCGGGAAAGAACCAAGTGATGAGAGAGTAAGAAATTTTTACAAAGTTGCCGAGATGATGGCACATAGTGATCAATCAAGAAGGGGTAAAAATTTTGAATCCTCATTTGTTAGCGACGCCATAAAAATGATTGCGTCAGTTGAGGATTATAGCAACGCGATAAAAAAACATAATTTAAAAATTGGTAAGACGAAAATTTTAGAGGGTGATGCTAGGAAAACAAATTTAAAAGACGAATCGGTGGACGGAATTATTACATCTCCGCCATATTCTATTGCTTTAAATTATGTTGCTAACGATGCTCATTCATTGAAAGCTCTGGGTTACGATTTAGATAAAATAAAAGAGGACTTTATCGGTGTTCGTGGGACCGGATTAAATAAATTTGAGCTGTATGACAATGATATGAAAAAAGCGTATAGTGAGATGTATAGGGTTTTAAAAAAGGATAAATTTTGCGTTGTAGTTATAGGAAACGTTACTTTTCAAGGGCAAGAAATAAATACTACTCAAAATGTAATTGATTACTGCGAAAAAATAGGTTTTAAAACTATCAAGAAAATGGAAAAAATAATCTATGGTTTATATAATGTCATGCAAAAAGAATATATTTTAATTTTTCAAAAATAATATGAACAAAAACAACTACATAAAACAATTAGAGGAAACGATTTCAAAATTTTTAAAGCCGTTAAAGGACATTCCTTTTCCTATTGCCATAAAAGCCATTTCAGGACACGATGTTTTAGCTTTTGATAAAAATAGCCGTGAGGATAAAGAGTTGTTAAGTCGTCTGACAAAAGCAATGGACATCGCTGTTAAAAATGCTTACAAAACTGGAATTTCAACGGCAAGACCAAATGAAGTTGGTAACCATATAGAGCCTTTTGTAAAAGACGCACTCAATAGCATAGGATTGAAAGCGGAAATCCCATTAACCTCAAACGGCAAACATCAAAGCGCTGGTTACCCCGATGTTTTCATCAGAGACATCGATAACAGAATAACCTATTTGGAATGTAAAACTTACAATCAAAAAAGTATCGGTTCGTCTTTTCGGGCTTTTTATTTTCAGCCTTCTGAAAGTTCTAAAATTACTCACGATGCACGGCATTTAATGGTTGGTTTTGAAATAGTCAGAGAAAAACGGAATGGAAAATCAGTTTTTGTTCCGATTCATTGGAAACTTTATACGCTTGAAAAAATGTTGGTACAGGTTAAACACGAATTTAATGCAAGCAATAAAGGAATGTATAAGCCCGAAGCGTTATTAGCTGAGGGTGGCATTAAATAAAAGAATTTGCCGCCAATCTCGGTAGAGCCGAGCAATCCCGCAAGGCGGGATTAGAAAGACTTGAAATCGTCCTCTTTGCCTCCTCTGCAGAATGAGGCGGGCGGAAATGGGGTTCGGAGTAAATTCCGATCGATGAGCCCGTTAATGAAATCGGTTCAGATTTTTCAATACCCTCCGCTTTTTCTTCTTCCCCCTCATATTCCCCCTTACAAAAGGGGGATATAAGGGGGATTTCTAAAAGAAGTCAGCATTTTTTTGATTTGACCAGCACGCAAAACAAACTGTAAACTATACTAAAAATGTGATTATTTTTTCACAGGACACAGTCCATTATTTCCATAGTCAGGCGTTTATGAAAATTTTTCCTGAAAACTGGCGTGTTGCGCTTCTGCGAACAACACTTGTTGTAATATTTTTGATTGTAATAAGAATCTATTTTGTCCAGTGGTTTCGTGCATTTGGCATGAGCATGGAACCCACAATAAAAGACGGCTCAATAGTGCTTGTTAATAAACTTGCCTATAAGTTTCATCCTGTTGAAAGAGGAGACATCGTGATTTTCAAAACATCAAACAGGCCATATGTCTACTTTATTAAAAGGGTACTTGCTTTTGCAGGAGAAACCGTTGAGTTCAACAATGGACAACTGTATATCAATGGGCATAAGATTCCTGAACCATATCTGCAAGAAAATGGGAACTGGAATGTGGAACCATTTGTTGTTAAGGAAAACCATATTTTTGTATGCGGAGACAATAGATTAACGTACTGGGATGGTCATTTTCATCCTCAGATTTCCATGAAAAACATTATCGGCAAAGCCATTGGATACAGATGAAAACAGTAAAATTAATACTTAAAGTTTTCTTATTTCTGATCATTACAGTCAGTATTGGAATTGGCGTAAAATTGATATTTTTCCCTGATGAAAATGCAAAAATCAGAAAGACCCTTTCAATGGCAATAGAAGAGATTGAAAAAAAACAAGTAAATGATTTCATCAGGCACTTTACACTTGACTACAGGGATAGTTTTGATAACACATATGGTACTCTTTATATTTTTTTGAGAAACAATATCAACATGTTCAAAAATCTTGATATCGACATAAACCAGATAGAAATCGAAAGAGAAAAATCAAATGCAATAGTGAAATTTTTTGCCACCGCGTACATCGAAACAACTGATGGAGAAGCATACAAAGAAGCCGGTCGATTTATCCTGAAAATACGCAAGGAAGATTTCAAATGGCGCATATATAGACTGGACGAAATGGAATATGAATTTGATTGAAAAATAGATTTCCCCCTTGTTACACATACCCCTTGACAGACTAAATATAGTGTATTACAATTTCCCAGAACACAATATATTGCGATGAAATGCCCATACTGCGGTTTCATAGAAGACCGTGTAATAGACTCCAGAGAAAGCGAGGATGGTTTGCAAATAAGAAGAAGAAGGGAATGCCTGCGTTGTGAAAAAAGATACACCACTTATGAAGAAATTGAAGAAAAACCATTGATAGTGGTGAAAAAAGATGGAAGAAGAGAAACATTTCATAGAGATAAAATTTTTAATGGTATTCAGCGCGCATGTGAAAAAAGACCCGTCAGCACCGAACAAATTACAACTATCGTTGAGGAAATTGAACAGGAATTGAAACAGAGGTTCGAAAAAGAAGTGCCATCAAAGAATATCGGCGAAATGATTATTGAAAAACTTCGCAAACTTGATGAAATTGCCTACGTGCGTTTTGCTTCAGTATACAGACAGTTTAAAGATGTGTCAGAGTTTCAAAAAGAAGTTGAAAACATAAAAGGGGCTTATAATGACCCAGGGAATAAACACCAATAAAATTGAATTTATTCAGAAAAGGGATGGCAGAATTGTTCCTTTTGAAAAGGCAAAAATAGCAGAGGCGATTTTTAAGGCAGCAAAGAGTGTGGGCGGCCAGGACAGGTATCTTGCCGAAGACCTCGCAGAAGCAGTAAGTGTTTATCTGAACAAAGAATTCAAAGGGAAAATTCCAACTGTTGAAGAAATTCAGGATATCGTTGAAAAGGTTTTGATAAAAACAGGCCATGCAAAAACAGCAAAGGCATACATTCTTTACAGGGAAAAAAGAGCAAGGATAAGACAGATCAAGCAGGGTATCATTGAAAAAGATATTATTGAGGAACAACAGGAAATTGCAAAAATAAAAGAATCAACAGACCTGAGTCTTTTTGTAAGGACAAGCGGTGAAGATATTGTCCTATGGGATATTGAAAAAATTGTGGACTCGCTGGTAAAAGAAACAGGCATGGAACAAAACATTGCCACGTTCATTGCCACAGAGGTGGAAAAAGAAATTATCGCATCAAAGGTAAAGAACCTGACGGCTCCTTTAATCAGAGAAATGGTTAATGCTAAACTGGTTGAATTTGGCATGGAGGATGCAAGAAGAAAATATACCAGGCTCGGATTGCCCCTCTACGATGTAAAAAACATTATTTTCAGCCCGAACAAAGAAAATGCAAATATTCCGCATAATCCTGAAGCAACCAACCTGACACTGGCAGAACAGATAAAGAAAGAGTTTGCCCTGCTTGAGGTGTTTTCTCCAGAAATTTCAGATGCACATCTGAGCGGAGACCTACACCTGCACGATCTTGGATTTATTGATAGACCGTATTGTTCAGGTCAATCTCTTGAATATGTAAAAAAATTCGGACTTCATCTTCCCAATGCCCTGTCAATTGCAAAACCAGCAAAACATCCGGAAACACTTCTTGCGCACATGGTAAAATTTTCTGCTGCTCTTCAGGGTCATTTCAACGGTGCGATTGGATGGGATGCTGTCAATATATTTTTCGCTCCGTTCCTTGAAGGAGTATCTGATACTGACATGAAACAACTGGCTCAAATGCTTATTTATGAATATAGCCAGCAGGCAGTTGCAAGAGGCGGGCAGGCAATTTTTAGCGATATTAATTTATACTGGGAAATCCCTGACCATTTCATTGATGTACCAGCCATAGGTCCTGGAGGAAAAGAAACCGGAAAAAAATATGTTGAATATCAGGAAACTGCGCAAAGATTTGCAAGGGCTCTTTTTGAGGTTTATCTTGAAGGAGACGGCGTAGGCAGGCCGTTTTTCTTTCCCAAACCTCTTCTTCACATTACAAACAGATTCTTTCAAACACCCGGACACGAGCAATTTCTTGAACTTGTCGGTCTCGTAGCAGCAGAAAAAGGCAACCCCTATTTTGTTTTTGACAGGGACAATACTGCAAGAATCAGTGAATGTTGCAGATTGTCGTTTAAACTTGAGGCATCTGATATTGACGACGCTAAAACTCCCTGGAAAATGAGATTTTCAGCACTTCAAAACGTAACATTGAATTTACCAAGGGTTGCATATAAGTCCGAACACGATGATTCAAAACTTTTTCAGAATCTTGAACATCTTATGAATCTTACTGTCAGGGCTCACATGGAGAAACGTCGTTTCATAGAAACACTTCTTTCTTATGGTCAAAATGGTCCCCTTGCACTTCTAACGATGAACCTTGATGGTGAACCATATTTGAGGTTGCACAGGGTGACTCATCTGGTAGGACTTCTTGGTCTCAATGAAATGGTTCAGTATCATACTGGCAAACAGTTGCATGAATCTGACGATGCATTCAAGTTTGGTCTGAAAGTAGTGTCATTTCTTAAAATTTTATGTGACCGCAAGGCAAAAGAAACAGGATTGAGATTTGTTCTGGAGCAAACACCAGCAGAGTCAACTGCATACAGACTTGCAAGACTGGATTATGAACATTTTCCTTCACAAAGCACTGAGGTATTAAAAGGAACCATACCGGACAGAACTTACTACACAAATTCTACATATCTGAATATCTCTGAACAACTATCTCCTATAGAAAGGGTCAAAAAAGAAGGGGTTTTTCATCCCCTTATTGAAGCAGGAGCCCTCACTCATATATGGCTTGGAGAGAGTAAACCAGATTCAAAAGCACTATCAAATTTTGTCGTTAAGGTATTTCAGAACACAAAAAATGCCCAGATTGCTTTCAGCCCGGAATTCACCTCGTGTCTTGACTGTGGAAGAATTTACAGGGGCATTTCAAAAGAATGTCCATGGTGTTCTGCGGTAGATAACGGTGTAATCAAGATAAATGCGCAAAAAATCGGTTGAACATTTTGCAAACCTAAACAGGAGGATGAATGGAAAGAAGTAAATTTATAGAACATTTGAAAAAGTATCCTCATCTTTATGAGTTTGAGGAAAAAAAGGACAATGGTTATTCTGGTATACTTGTTAAGGATAAAGAATATAGTACCCTGACATTCTTTACTGATGAAGCAATCAGAGAAGGAGAACTGGTGAGCTTGCTTAAACAGACACATCACGGGAAAAATGTTGAATGGATCAGCAGGGTAACAGGATATTTTTCAAAGATTAATTCATGGAATAAGGGGAAACGGGAAGAATTTAAGGACAGATACAGAGCGAGCAATATCGGTGCTGGTGTTACAGAATAATCATAAGTCCGATAGATGCAATAATTCCAAGGCTTCCGCCAAAGCCAAAAGCAACAAAAGAACCGAATTTCTGCCACAAAACGCCTGTTATGATAGACGCCGGCAGTAATCCAATTCCCACAAGTGTTGCATGTAGCCCCAATAAGGAAGCCCTCATATCAGCAGGAGCAAGCTGACTCACCAGGGATTTTTCAACGCCCTCAGTCAAAGCCATATACAATCCATACAAACCAAGGGCAGAAAAATAAAAAGAAATATTACCGTGTCCAGCGAAAAGCCAGTAAACAATGCCATACACAAAATATCCCGTAACAAGAATTGTTTTCTGTCCTATTACATCAGAAATTTTACCGCATGGAATAGACAGAGCAGCATACACCAGATTAAAAATAAGATATGCTTGCAGGGTGGTAACCAATGAACCAGTATCTCTTTGAATTTTAAGCAGCAGAAACTGATTTGAAGAATTGCCAAGGGCAAAAACAAAGGTGAAAACAAGAAACAACTTTAATTTACCGGGAAGATTCCTGAAAGACAGAGAAATTTTCTGCCTGCTTGATGATAGAACCGGTTTATCCTTGATTGCAAAAAGTATCAACCATCCAGTAATTGCGGGTATGATGGAAAGCAAGAAAATATTCCTGTAAATTTGCGCATTGTGAAAATCAAAAGAAGTTTTTGAAACAATCAGCAAAACAATGCCGACGCCAGCAAATGCACCAAGTGTGTCAAGGGTTCTGTGTATTCCATAGGCATACCCTCTCTTGCTCTTATCTGAATAATCAGCGATGAGCGCGTCCCTTGGCGCTGTTCTTATACCCTTGCCTATCCTGTCAAGAACCCTGCCTGTAAAAACATGTTGCCATGATGTGGCAAGCGCAAAAAATATCTTGCCTGCCCATGAAAAGCCATAACCGAAAATCGCAAGAAACTTTCTTTTTTGAACCCTGTCTGAAATATACCCTGAAAAAACCTTCAAAAGACTTGCAATACTCTCTGCCAGTCCTTCTATGATTCCGAGTACTGCAACGCTTGCACCGAGTACCCCTGTTACAAATATCGGGAGCAAAGGATACACCATCTCAGTGCTTATATCAACAAAAAAACTGACCAGGCCGAGGATGAAAATCTGAGTCATTGGAGATTTTCTTGATATTTTGTATAAATCTCAAATGCGAGTTCTTTGTTTTTCACAAACGCGTCAACTATTTGAGGGTCAAAGTCCTTCCCTGCAAGTTCAATAATTTTCTGTATGGATGATTCAAAAGAAACCGCTTCTTTATATACCCTTTTTGAACTGAGGGCATCAAAGACATCTGCAAGCGACGCAATACGACCATAAAGAGGAATTGCATTACCCTTCAATCCATATGGATAACCCGTCCCGTCAAACTTTTCATGATGATACAGTGCAATCAGATATGCCGCCTGAAGAATAAAAGAATCAGAACCTTCAAGCATCTTTGCAGCTATGATGGTATGGCTTTTAATGATTTCTTTTTCTTCATCTGTTAATGCTGATGGTTTCAACAGTACACTATCGGGTATGGCAATTTTACCTAAATCATGAAGTGGTACGGCTGATTTTATCAATTCAACCTCGATTTTAGGAAGATTAATCTCTGTGGCTATCAATGCACAATACTCGCTTACCCGCGCAATATGCATACCTGTTTCACGGTCTCTGTATTCAATGGCAGTTGCCAATCTCATAATTGTCTCAAGCTGGGATTTTTTAAGAGCATCGTTCAGTTGTGTGTTAAACACCGCAACCACAATTTGAAGACAGAATGATGCAATCCATTGATAGTCATTTTTTGTAAAAGCCACGGCTGAAGACACAGGTCCTGGTTTCTTATTCACAAAAATACCGTATATATTCATCATTGGTTCCTCAAGAATCTGCAAAACTAACATATTTGAAAGACCATGTCTTCTCAATTCTTCTGGAAGGTGCCTGTTGAATATTCTGACCCTGTCGTTTTGAATCGTTTTCAACGCAGCAGAAATCATTTCTTTGTTAATACTGGATCCCTCTATATTGACAAGAATATTGATATTTCCGGTGCTCTTATCATGGCTGAACACAACACCGTCAGAAAT
>Ga0116167_1003761_pt1 | contig 11617 bp, 10 predicted proteins | sample AD_JPNMR3_MetaG_FD_89794 | JGI IMG/M metagenome (GOLD analysis project Ga0116167, IMG submission 89794) | Active sludge microbial communities of municipal wastewater-treating anaerobic digesters from Japan - AD_JPNMR3_MetaG | ecosystem: Engineered > Bioreactor > Anaerobic > Digestate | place...
CGGGGCCGCCTCGGTTTGCAGGCTGCCCTGGCCATCCAGGCTGCCGCCGTAGCGACGCGCGAGGTTGGCCATCGCCTCGTTATTCCCCCGGCCATCGATGCACACGCGGTACGGTTGTCCGGGGGTCAGCAAGGGTACCGGTCGCAGGCAGATCAATGCGGCGATCAGTCCGCCAAGACTTGCCCCGGCGACGGCGAGGAGGAACACGACGCCCAGCAGCGGCGCCGCGAAGAGGGGTTCCAGGCCCCGGAGCCGAATCAACCCCAGCTCGCCGAGGCCACCCACCGTGCCGAGAAGAATGCCTCCGAGGACCGCGCCCAGGAGTGTCGCGCGCAGTGAGGCCCACGTCACGGGATAGGCGGCATCCGGCAGTGTGATACGCCACCCGGCTGCCCGTGCCTCCCGCGCGAAATCGACCGCGTCCCTGGCTGATGAAAACCGAGCGACTTTCAACAGCATTCCCCCTCGCCGTTCAGACGTTCACCATCGATCCCGCCTCATCTGCACACAGCGCGCCTCTTGATACGTAAGGAGCCGCTCCTCAGAGGAACACGCGCGGAACGAGCGGATCAGGAACGCCAACCCAACAAGGAGGGCGTTCAAAAAGGAGATCCTGATGGCTACCAGAGTGATTTCCCAGCCGGGCGTCCCTCCATTCCACGGATGCAGCATCGATCACTCTCCCGATCTTGCGGCGGCAGGAAGGCGAGAGCAGCCGTTCCCGCCGATCCGGCACGGGATGAACCAGCAAGAGGCAGGCCACTCCGCCCTGGGCCCGCCTGGATGCATGCGCAGGCCCAAACCCCCGCGCCTGCTGGCCGGCGTGATATTGCGGGAGCGCAAGCCCGCACGCTGCGTGTGGGCCCGGGCGCAATGCCCTTGGCGGAAGTGGCTCAACGTGGTAGAATAGCGGCGGAGAGAGAAGGGAATGTCGCAATCGCGGAACGGCTCGCGCAAGCCCCAGACCTACTACGAGTTATCGAGGACGCTCACCTACTCCGCGGCGGCGGTGCTGCCGCTCCTGGTGTTGTATGAGGTCGGGGTGTGGTGGCTCAACTTTGGCTCGCCGGCTGGGGTGCGCAACGCTGCCGATGTGGCGTTGAAGGAGCCGTTTATGCTCCTCGGACCCTACGGGCAGCACGCCTTCGTGGGCCTGCTCTTCCTCGGCATCGTGGCGATCTATCGCTTCGAGACGGTGCCCAAGCGCATCCGGCTGATCAAGCCCTATTTCGTGCTCATGTTTGCCGAGAGCTGCGTCTACGCGCTTCTCTTCGGCGGCGTGATCAACTTCCTGCTCGGCTCCCTCTTCCGCATTCCCTTCCTGGCGCCGGGCATGGAGTCGCTGGATGCGCCGGCGCGCTTCATCCTTTCGCTGGGGGCGGGGCTGTATGAGGAGCTAGTCTTTCGCGTGATCTTGGTGTCGGCCCTCTTCTTCTTTCTGCGCCAGGGAATGGGTGCCAGGCCGGTGCCTGCCTACATCGCCGCGGTCTTCCTGGGTGCGTTTCTCTTTTCCGCCTACCACTACGTGGGCTCGATGGCCGATGCCTTCTCGCTCCACTCCTTCCTCTACCGCTTCCTGGCCGGCCTCATCCTCAACGTCCTCTTCATCGCGCGAGGGTTCGGCATCGTCGTCTATACCCATGCGCTCTATGACGTCCTCGTGACCGTGCTCCTCCCAGGCGGGTAGCGAGAGCGGACCGGCCGCCAGCGAGCATCCCGCTGTTCAGTTCCGACCTAGACCCGCCATAAGGCCGTCGGCGAGCAGGAACCCTGCGAGAATCGCCGCCACGCGCCAGTGGAATGGCGTCTGCCACTGCATCGCCGCATCCAGCGCGAACCAGATGGCGATCGCCGCCCCTGTGGTCAGCAGGAAGATTCCGAAGTGATCGGGATCCTTGCTACGCAGCCGCCCTTGCTCTTGTAGCCACCGGTAGACGCGGTAATAGACCAAGCGTCCGATGAAGATGAGGAAGACCCCTGTGCCAATCGCGATTGCCATGCGTTATGCTCCCAAGTGCCAGGACACCGGCGCAGCGCGGTTCGCTCCCGAAAGTGGCCCCTGCAGCGGCCAACCGGTGTGCCAAACGCCGAGAGGAAGGTGCCTCCTGGCCGCGCGGAGAAGGCAGATCCCCGGATCCGTCTCGATACGGGCGGCCACTTCCCGACTGGAGGAGAAATCATGAAGATATCGGCAACGACGGTGATGCTGCCGGAGTATGATCTGGTGCAGACGTGCCAGCTGCTGCAGCGGCTTGGCTTCGACGGCGTAGAGTGGCGCGTGCGCCGGCTCGCGCCCGGCCAGGAGAACGCCGCGCCCAGCGCCTGGGGCCGGCACCTCACGGACCTCTCTCCTGAGAACATCCTCTCGCGCGCCGAGGAAGTGAAGCGTGTCTGCGCGGATCATGGCCTGGGCATTGCTGGGTTTGCTTCGGCCTGCTCCGCGACTGACTTGGAGCAGGTCCGTCTTCTGGCCGAAGGCGCGCAGGCGTGCGGTTGCCCGGCCATCCGGTTGAGCTGCCCGCGTGGCTACACCGGCGAGGTGAATTACCACGAGCTGTACCAGGAGGCCGTGGACGCCTATGGCCAGGCGTTGGAGATCACCCGGAAATACGGCGTGAAGGTCCTGGTCGAGATGCACGGGGGCACCATCCATCCCAGTGCTTCCCTGGCCTATCGCATTGTCTCCAACTTCCCCGCGACCGATATCGGCGTGATTTACGACCCGCAGAATATGGTGCGCGACGGCTTCGAGACGATTCCGCTTGCCATCCAGCTGCTGGGGGACTACCTGGCCCACCTGCACGTCGGTGCGCACCGCCCCGAGCCGGCCGAGGTGGATGAGAAGGGCACTCAGAAGTGGAAGTGGCGCGCCGTGCCGATGGGCATGGGCCTCTACGATTTCCCGAAGCTTTTCGAGTGCCTGCGGGCCGTGAACTACTCCGGCTATATCTCTATCGAGGACTTCGCGGGAGATCGCACCGCCGAGGAGAAGCTCTCCAGCGGCATCGCCTACCTGCGCTCGCTGTAAACTCAGTGTTCACTCCTCCTTCTCCCTCCCCATCTTGGGGGAGGGAGGGGATGGGGGATTCCGGCCGCTCCTATGAGCGGGCTATCGACCACAGCTCCGCTTCGTCGATGCGCACACGCAGTGGCGGCGCGGGCTTGTGCCCCCGATCCCACGTGTAGCGCGTGAAGAGCCACAACTCGCCGGGCCGCCGCTCGAAGAGATAGGGATAGGCGAGCTGCCCGCCTGGCTCCCGCGCGATGACGACCGGTCGCGTCCACGTTTCGCCCTCATCCTCGGAGAGGGCGAGTGAGAGCTCCTCGCGATGCCAGGACGCAGCCACCTGCGACGCGGCGCTCGGGGCGGCAATCCGGGGCACCTCCTCCGCGCCCTCGCGACAGAGCCGGTTCCACGCCACCGCAAGCCGCCCACTGCGCAGCCGGAGGATGAAACCGGGGGCGCTGCTGGCATCCAGCGGACTGGGCCGGATTGTGCGCCAGTGCCGGCCTCCATCCTCGCTGAAGGCGTACCAGAAGCGGTCCAGGTTGGTGCGGATCAGCATCAGCAGCCGGCCATCTCCCAGCTCGACGACGCCCGGCTCGGTGGCGCCGTCGTGGTGCCCGTGTCCCCCCAGATCCACCCAGTTGCTCCGCTGCCAGTGTTGGCCGTCGTCGTCCGACCAGAAGGAGCAGACCACCCAGCGCGCCGGGTCGCTTGCCAGATGCTCGACCGTGGCGACGAGGCACCCATCGCGCGTCTGGATGAAACCGGTGAAGTCGGCGTTGTAACCACCCAGGATGCGCTGCCGGTCGGTCCAGGTCGCGCCGCCATCCAGGCTGCGAATCGACCACAGCTCCAGGCGAGAGTCCTCCGAGGGCTTTCCGGCGGCATCGTCCCACGCGAACTTGTAGCCCTCAAAGTTGAGGAAGAGGAGGACCAGGACCCCATTGCGGGTGCACAGGAACTGGCCGACATGGCCCACATGCCCCAGGTTGACGCCTGGGGCGATTGGGCGCGCGTCGAACCAGGTGGCGCCCTCATCCCGGCTGAACCGGATCCCCTCGCTGTCGATCAGAGCGAGCGAGCCGTTCGGCATCTGCACGAAAGGCCCGTTCTTCTCCGTGGCGAGTGGCTTGCAGAGGGGGTGAACCCAGCGGCCCTCCCCGGCGCCAATCAGTCCGAGCGAAGCGAGTTGCATGGTCTGCCTCCCGTGGAGCGCCCGCGCGGCACGTTACTTCTTCTCTTGTCGCGTTAGCTGGCGCGCCTTTTCGAGCACCGCCGGAAACGCCTTCTCCGGAATCCCCGAGAGTACCCAGACATCGTTGCCGCGGCCAAGCACCGCCGTCAGGCATTCGTTGGAGAGCCACCCGCGGCCCCAGTGATCGTTCGGCAGCGCGCGCAACTCAGTGACATCCTGGGGCTCGAAGCCGATTCTCTCGGCCAACACCTGCGCGAAGGCTTCACGGAACTCCCGGGCATCCTGCTGAGTGTCGAAGGTGGTCGCCCAAACATAAAGAGTCTGGCGCGGGCCGGCTGTCTCTGCGCCGGCGCGCGCGTACACCCGATAGAAGTCGCCGTCCCAACCCTCGGCCGCTTTCTCGGCATCCAAAATCGGAAGCGTGCCGGCCAGGAGGTTGCGGATGGCGAACTCCCCGAGGGTATTCGAGCGCGCGAGGGCCCATCCCTCTCCCAGTTCAGCGGTCACGTCGGGAAAATCGAGGGCCACGGGCACATCCTCCGGATAGCGCTCGGGATGCAGGATCTGCTCCGTGGAGAGGGGCGGGCGCGCGAAGCTCTCGTTGACCGGCTTCCAGGTGCCCGTCTTCTCGGTGCGTGAGAGGCAGAAGGTGAGCCCCTTCAGGTAGGGGAAGAGCATCGACTCTCGCAAGAACACGGGCGCAGAGTGGAAGGATGGGCCGCTGGCAAAGGAGAGCAGCGGCTTGATCAGCGTCATCGCCAGATCGAGGAACGCCGGCGGCATGCGCAGGAAGAACTCCTTCCTGCCGGGATCCATTGCCACCATCATGTTGAGCGTGGCTTCCCCCTCGATCAGCGCGCTCAGGGCGAGCGACCGGTCATCATCCGCTTCGGCGGCGCGCTGCATCGCTCGGAGATCATGATACTGATCCTGGAGGGCGTGGGTCATCTCATGGACGAGAGTGACCTTCTGCTGGATGGCATCGAGGGGGCCCGCTGGCCCGCCGGCCTCTCCTTTCTGGACCAGGTAGAGACGGCGCTTCTCCGGATCGTAGAAGCCGGCCACCTGCTCGGTGTGCAGCTTGAGAAGGCTCTCCTTGAGATCGAAATCCGGGGCGATGAAGCCGAAGGCGGCCATGGCGAGCTGTTCCGCGAGGATCCGCTCGTCTGGAAGCTCTTTCGCCAGGATCTCTTGCAGGCGCTCGCGAAGGGTGGTTTGCGCCAGGTACTCCGCCTGGACCGGGGCCTTGAATGGGCGGTCGCGAAACGTTGGGAAAAGCCGCTCATAGCCACGCATCCACGCTTCGAGGGCTTCCTGGAGCTGGCCGGCCTCGGCAGCCGCGTCTCCGCGGGCCATGAGCGCCGCGCCTGCCCTGGCATCGCCCGGAATGCTGAGGGCGGGCTGAGAGGCTGCAGGCTTTCCGGGCTTCGCCTCGGCGGCGGCCGCGTTGCGCCCAGGCCACCAGGTCGCGATGCTCACCAGCGCCGCGAGGATAACCGCGGCCAACGTCCGTGGAGTGCGGCGGACCATCTCATCCCCCTCTCAATCCATCCGGGCGGTGTTCCCCCTTATCCGCTATGAACCGCTTCCTCGGCGAGTACCGCGCGCATGTCCGCGACGAGCGCGGCGATGTCGGCGTCGGTGGTCGCCCACGAGCACATGAAGCGCGCGCCACCCTCGCCAATAAAGGTGTAGAACCGCCAGCCGCGGGCACGCAAGGCGGCGGCTGCCGCGGGAGGGAGTTGAAGGAAGACAGAGTTGGCCTGGCGCGGGAACATCACGCGGACGCCAGGGATCTGGCGCAGCTCCGCTTCCAGCTTCTCCGCGCAGGCGTTGGCGTGAGCTGCATTTCGCAACCAAGCGCCATCGTGCAAGAGGCCCACCCAGGGCGCGGAGACGAAGCGCATCTTCGAGAGAAGTTGACCTGCTTGCTTGCACCGGTAATCGAACTCGTGGGCCAGCTCGCGGTTGAAGAAGAGGACGGCTTCACCGATGGGAAGGCCATTCTTGGCGCCACCCAGGCAGAGGACATCCACGCCGGCCTGCCAGGAGATCTCCTTGGGCGTCACCTTCAGCGACGCGAGCGCGTTTGCGAAACGCGCGCCATCCATATGCACGCGCAGACCGAGGCGATGGGCCAGCTCGCCGGCGGCACGGAGCTCCTCCACTGAATAGACGGTGCCTAACTCCGTGGCCTGGGTGAGGCTGAGGACGCGCGGCTTGGGATAGTGAATATCGGTGCGCACCTTCACCATCTTCTCGACGGCATCGAGGTCGATCTTCCCGTTCTCGCCGGGCACCAGGAGGATCTTCGTGCCGTTGGAGAAGAACTCAGGCGCGCCGCACTCATCCGTCTCTACATGCGCGGCGCGGTGGCAGAGAACGCTGTGGTAGGACTGGCAGAGAGAGGCCAGCGCCAGGGCATTCGCCGCGGTGCCTGTGAGTGCGAAGAAAACCTCGCAGTCTGTTTCGAAGATCTCGCGTAGCAGATTGCAGGCGCGCTCGGTCCACTCATCATCCCCGTAGGAGAGCACGTGGCCGGCATTCGCCTCCTGCATCATCGACCACGCCTCCGGGCAGATGCCCGAATAGTTATCGCTGGCGAATTGCACGCGGATCTTACTGGCGTTCCCTGTCTCCCGACTCACCGTGCGCCTCCTTCCTCATCTCATCTTGGATCTGGCATGGCCGTGCCGGACGCGGCGGCTGTTGCCTCGCCTATTATATCACAAATGGAACGCGCGGGCGTTGCTTCTGGAGCTGGACGCCCGGATGAGGAGCGGCCAGGCCCTTGCGCCGGTTCCGGCGCGCCCGGACGCCAAGGATGCCACCGGAAGGGGCGCGAAAAACGGAGAGAGGATGCCGGACAACGTCAATGGAGGAACGAGAGTGGACCTGGTCTATGAAATCAACGCCCCCGTGCACCCGGAGGATGTGAACGCGCTCAATGCCGCTGTCGGTTTCCGGAAGCGCGCCCCTGAGAGGGTGGCTGGCGCGCTCGCCGGATGTACCGCCTATGTCACCGTCCGCGATGGCGGGCGATTGGTCGGCATTGGCCGCCTCCTTTCCGACGGGTATCTCTTTGGCTACATCAACAACATGGCGGTTCACCCCGACTACCAGGGGCGCGGGATTGGCCGGCGCATCCTGGAGATGCTGATGGAGCAGGCGCGCGACCTGGAGCAGGTGTTTCTCTATACAGACACCGCGGATGAGTTCTACCTTCGCTATGGCTTTGAACGCTCGGAGAAGCGCCTGTATGTCTACCGGCGCCACTGAGCGTGGCGGCGCGCGGCTGGCAGGGTACCCCCGGCTCCGTGACGAACTCCCTGGTAGGCTTCTGAAGGGAGACCCCCATGAAGATCATGCTTACCGGCGGAAGCGGGCATGTTGGCCGGCGGGTTCTCACCCGGCTCGTGGGTCCGAACGAGGTTGTGAGCATCGACCGCGTGCCGCATCCGCTGGGGTGGTCCGGACGCCAGGAGGTGCTCGACCTGACGCAACCCTCTCTACTCGATCGCATCCAGGAGACCTTCGACGCCATTGTGCACCTCGCGGCCATACCGGATCACTGCCAGGCGCCCTGGGATGAGGTGCTCCAAAACAACATCCTGAGCACCTACAACGTCCTCCGCTACGCCGTCGATCTCGGGATTCCGAAGGTGATCTTCGCAAGCAGCGATTCTGCCAGCGGTTGGGGCCTCCATGCGAAGTGGCATCGCCCGGACTACCTGCCGATCGACGAGAAGCACCCGTCGCTCCCCTCCGAGGTGCATGGCTATGCCAAGGCTTTTGGCGAGCAGCTCTGCCAGGGGTTTAGTCGCGCGTATGGCCTGCGCACCATCTGCCTGCGCTGCTCTTTCATCACCGCCCCCGCGTGCTATGAACGATTTCTGAAGAGGCTCTCTTCTCCCGAGCCACGCGAGGCGCCTGGCGCGACCTACGCGTGGGTGGATGTGGAGGATGTGGCCAGCGCCATCATCCGTGCCCTCGAATACGATCCGGGCGTGGGCAAGAGCGAGACATTCTACATCACCGCTGCCGAGCACTACGGCACCGCGCCGACGCTCGACCTGATCCGGCGCAACTGGGGCGAGGGGATCCCGGTGGATCGCGCCTACTATGAGGAGAACGCGCGCGCTCCCTTTTTCGACATCCGCAAGGCAAAGAGCCTCATGGGCTGGGAGCCAGAGTGGAGTGTCGAGCGCATGATCCGGGCGCATGGATAGGGAAGGGTGAGAAGAGTGCGAATTGCAGTGGCGCTTTTGTTGCTATCGTGCGCCGTGGCCGGCGCCGCGGAGGAGCCGGTGGCGCTGCCGGTGGTCAACCCCGGTTTCGAGAGAGGCTTCGAGGCATGGGCCAACGCCGCCGCCGGGCGCTTTGGTGCGTTCGTCTCGTTGGACCGCCAGGTGAAGCGCACTGGCGAGGTGGCGCTGCGTATCCGCTGCCCGGAGCCCGCGACCTCTCCCTGGCTGGCCCAGAGCATTCCCGCGCATGGCGGCGCGACCTATCTTCTGAAGGCGTGGTGCCGGGGCGCCGAGGGCGGGCGAGCCGAGGCCGCGCTCAAGATCGAGTTCTACAACGAAAAGGGAGAGAACACCAGTGGCCGCTACTCCCAGCGGCTGACGCCGGGGAGTGAATGGCGAGAGCTCGCCGTCGAGGCGAAAGCGCCCCCGGATAGTATCCGGGCGGCCATTCTCGTGCGTCAGTTTGGCTCCGGCGAGGTGTGGTTCGACGATGTCGCCTTCTTTCGCGTCGGCGAAGCGCCCGTGATCACGGTCGACCCGCCGCGGATTGCCGCCGTCGCGGGCACGCCCGGACGATTCGAGGTGGACCTTCGCCTGCGGGATGCCGGGCAGGGCACGCCACCCCGCCCCGAGGTGATGCTCCTCACCTCCGAGGGTCGGTCGCTGCCCGGTGTGACGATGGATCTGGCCGCCGACGGCCCGCGGCTTCACCGGGGCACGATCCATGCGCCGGCGCTGGCGCCGGGTGACTATGTGCTGCGTTTCACCCTTCCCAATGGCCATATCGATTGCCGCCTTGCCATCACGCCGGCGAAGCGCAAGCCGCGCAACCTGACGGAAGAGGGCGTCATCCTCGCCAATGGCAAGCCGTTCTTCCCCATCGGTCTCTACCACGTGTCGCCCTCGGAGTATGCGCTTCTGGCTGAGCATGGCTTCAACTGCGTGCAGGGCCTCAACACCACCAACGAAGCCAGGTTTGCCGAATCGCTGGAGCTGGCCCGGAAGGCGGGCATCCTGGTCGATGTGCCGTTCTACATCCGGGGGGAGGTGGCAAAAAACCTCCCTCTCTCGCTGGATCGGATCCGGCGCTTCAAAGAGCATCCGGCCGTACTCAACTGGAAGATCATCGATGAGCCGGACCTGCGCCCCGAGATCATTGACGAGGTGGCGGATGCCTATCGCAAGCTGCGCGAGGCGGATTGGGACCACCCGCTTCTCCTCACGATTGCGAGTCCCCCCAGTTACGGGCATTGGGCGCACTTCTGCGATATTCTACAGATTGACCCCTACCCGATCCCAAAGCAACCGCTGACGATGGTATCGGACTATTGCGACCGGGCGAAAGCCGTCCTCCAGCCGTGGCAGAACCTCACCGCCGTGTTACAATGCGGGTGGCTTCCCGGCCCGCCGGCCAACCAACCGACCTACGAGCAGGCGCGAGCGATGGTCTACCTGGCGGTGATCCACGGGGCGAAGGGGATCTTCTGGTACTCGATGCACGACCCCGGCTGGGACCTCACCAAGACGCCGCTCTGGCCGCGCTTCAAGGAGCTGAACGCGGAGACGGCGGAGCTGGGCGCCCTCGCCATTCTGGGCAAGCCGGTCGAAGTGGCCTGCGATACCGAGGAGGTCCATGCCGCCGCCTGGGAGCGCGAGGGCCGCGTCTACATCCTGGCGACCAACCCGGGCAAGGATGCGCGCACGGCCACCCTCAAGCCGCGGGCGGGAAGGTGGGCGGCCGGCCGGGATGGGGCGGCGCTCCGCGTTCTGCGCGGCGAGGCGGAGTTCAAGATGCGTGAGGGCACGCTTCTCCTGACGCTGCCGGCTGTGGGCAGCACCCTGCTAGAGATAGGCGGCTGATGCGCCATCCCGGTTGGTGGGGAGAGGTGTCCTTCCCTCATTAAAGACAAAGGAACCACGATGCCGAGGGGGCGAGGGCCGGCCGCGGTATCGTGGTGCCCCGGCACGCTCGCGTTCGGTGGCGCGTGCGCGCCAGCAATCTCAGGGAGTGAACGATGGAGCACCGTTTCCATGAGGAAGAGCAGCCAGCGGGACCACCGTTGGTGCAACCGGTCGATCCCGAGGCGGTCGATGCGCGCCGGCGCGAGACCTACCTCTCGTATGAGGGCTTCTTGCGCGGCCTCCTGGAAGAACTCGACCGCCGCCGCCCCGAGGAGTGGCAGCGTGACTACTCCAGCCTCGTGGCCTACGAGCGCTCGGTGCGCCCGATGCGCGACCGCCTGAAACGCATGCTTGGCTTCTGGGTGGAGCCGGAGGCGCGCCCTGCGCCAAGAACATGGGACCATGAAGTGCTCCTGGAGACTGACGACTTCACGGCCACCCGGTTCTCCCTGGAGATCCTGCCCGGCCTGCAGAGCTACGCCGTGGAGCTCATCCCCACGTCGCCCGGCCCGCGCCCAGGGCTGATCGCCCAGCACGGCTATGGGGGCACGCCGGAGGCGGTGTGTGGCTTCACCTCCCATGCCAACAAGCCGGACTACTCCTACCGCTCACTGGGGATCCGCGCGGCACGACACGGCTTTCATGTGATCGCGGTAGCCCACCCCACCGGTTACGGCCGGCCCGAGGAGAGCATCACTTGGCCCCTCCCTGGGCACGAGGACCTCCCGCCGCAGTATGGCAAGAACCGCCTCCACCGCATGGCGATCATGGCCGGGGGCACCCTCTTCGGGCTCGACATGATGGCCTCTTCCCGCGGCGTGGATCTTCTGACCACGCGCCCGGATGTGGATCCTGAACGGATCGGCATGTACGGGCTATCTCAGGGCGGGCAGAGCGCGCTCTATCTACCGGCCTTGGATGAGCGGATCCAGGCGTCGGTGAGCAGCGCCTATTTCAACCACCGCTTTCCAAAGCTGATTGGCCCGCACCGGGCGCGCACCTTTCTCGATTCGGCCGAGGAAGATAAGTTCTTCTCCGAGGTGATCCGCTGCTTCTCGGACTGCGACCTCGTCTCGCTGATCGCCCCGCGTGCCTTCGCCGTCGAGGCGGGGCTGCACGACAGTTCGGTGGATTTCGAGAAGTCCGCGGATGAGTTTGTGTGGGCTCGGGAGCATTACGAGCGCCTGGGAATCGCGGATCGGATCGAGTTCATCGCGCATACGGGCGGGCACGTCTCTTCCACCCGCCGGGCCTTCGAGTTCTTGC
>Ga0116167_1003776_pt1 | contig 11594 bp, 9 predicted proteins | sample AD_JPNMR3_MetaG_FD_89794 | JGI IMG/M metagenome (GOLD analysis project Ga0116167, IMG submission 89794) | Active sludge microbial communities of municipal wastewater-treating anaerobic digesters from Japan - AD_JPNMR3_MetaG | ecosystem: Engineered > Bioreactor > Anaerobic > Digestate | place...
CAGTCCTTCCCTTTAAATCTATAATCTGATCATCTGCTCCAATCACGTCTTCTGTTTCCAAAGCGCTGGACTGCAAGATCCTTCCAATCTTCGAACCACAAATTTCTATAGCCATATCAACCGCAGGCCGGTTGGCTATACCGTCGATTAAACGACAATTAGTTAGCCATGTGCTCATCTTGTATACCCCCTTATCAATCTCCTTGTCATTGCTGCTTACAATAGAATTATGCCCTTGTTACATTTCGCACTACGAACAAGAAAATCCTGCCAGCTGATTATAGGGACGGTTCTGCTGCTTCTCGTGGGAAGCAGCAGAACCGTCCCATACTTAGATTGAAGCAGGAAAAACATATTTCAATAGAGAAGTAAAATGGAGAATACTTTAACCAGAGGTGATTACTTATGTCTAACGCCGTGTTTAAGATAGATAAGCCTAAGAACGAACCGGTATTATCTTATGCGCCAGGTACCAAGGAAAGAAAGGAACTAAAGTCTCGTTTGGTCGAACTAAGAACCCGCGAAATTGAAATACCTCTCATAATCGGTGGCAAAGAAGTGCGCACTGGAAACTTGGGTAAGTGCATAATTCCCCACAACAAAGAGATAGTCATCGGAAGATACCACATGGCAGGGGAGAAAGAAGTACAGGATGCTATAGAAGCGGCTCTTGCGGCCCAACAAGATTGGGAGTCGATGCCATGGGAGCATAGGGCTTCAATTTTCCTAAAGACCGCAGAAATGCTGGCGGGGCCCTATCGCAGCACCATTAACGCCGCCACTATGCTTGGCCAGAGCAAAACTGCGTATCAAGCCGAAATCGATGCTGCGTGCGAGCTTATAGACATGCTCAGGTTCAACACATACTTCTTGAATGAGATTTACAAGGAACAGCCTGAATCCACTGTCGACTCCTGGAACCGAATGGAATACAGGCCACTTGAAGGGTTTGTGTTTGCTATAACGCCTTTTAACTTCACTTCAATAGCAGGCAACCTTCCTACCAGCGCTGCCATGGCAGGAAACGTAGTGCTTTGGAAACCTGCTTCTTCCGCAGTATACTCAGCCTATCATGTAATGAGTATCCTTCAAAAAGCAGGGCTTCCTGATGGAGTCATAAACTTCATTCCAGGTCCTGGCAACCTGCTAGGGGATGTTGCTCTTTCCAATCGGAATTTAGCAGGAGTACACTTTACAGGTTCCACAGCCACCTTCCAGTCCATTTGGCAGACAGTAGGAGAAAACATTAAGAACTACAGAACTTACCCAAGGCTTGTAGGAGAAACAGGCGGAAAAGACTTTGTATTCGTCCATCCGTCAGCAGACTTGGAACCCTTGGTCACAGCTCTAGTAAGAGGTGCTTTTGAGTTCCAAGGACAAAAATGCTCTGCTGCATCCCGCGCCTATGTACCGGAAAGCATGTGGCCAACTCTAAAACAAAGACTCATTGAAGAGGTAAGCACCATCAAAGTAGGAGATGTAGAAGATTTCACAAACTTTATGGGTGCAGTAATAGACGCTCAAGCTTTCAAATCCATTAAAGGTTACATCGACTATGCTAAAGAATCACCTGAAGCTGAGATAATCTGCGGTGGAAACTGCGATGACAGCGTCGGGTTCTTCATCGAGCCTACAATAATTCTGACAACTAATCCCCGCTTCAAGACCATGGAGGAGGAAATCTTCGGTCCAGTTTTGACCGTCTATGTGTACAAAGACTCAGAGATCGATGAGGCCCTCGATCTTTGCGATTCAACTTCCATCTATGGATTAACAGGTGCGGTTTTCGCCCAAGACAGAGAAGCAATAGTAAAAATCGAAAAGCGCCTAACCCATGCAGCTGGCAACTTCTACATCAACGATAAACCTACTGGCGCAGTCATAGCTCAGCAGCCATTTGGAGGAGCCCGAGCCTCAGGCACGAACGACAAAGCAGGATCAAAATTCAACATGATGCGCTGGGTAAGCCCAAGAGCCATTAAGGAACATCTCAACCCGCCTGTAGGGTACAGGTATCCGTTTATGGATGAAAAGTAAGAATTAACGTAAATAGATTACCGGCAGCTTCTGGAAAATCCCTGCTGCCGGTAATTTATCTTCTAACAAGATAGCCGCATCCCTATCATTTACTTCAAATAAGTGATTACCCCTTTATTCCTTGGCTTCGGTTCTGGTCTGTCACCGTCTCTGTATCCCAAAGTTACAGTGCAAACATGCTCGTAACCCTCGGGAATCTTAAGTTCCTTCATGAGTTCTCGCCCTTTCTCAGACTTGAAAATCATTTCAGGAGAAGTCATGATGCAAGAGGCTATATCCAGAGATTCTGCAGCCAGTAGTATATTTTCAGCGGCCAAAGCGCAGTCTAGCTGAACAAACCTAGCTTGTGAATCTGCGCTGATAATAATAACGGTAGGGGCATTGAAAAATGGACTATAATCGGGATCAGATGCCCTTTGGACCATACGCTCTGAGCCAGATTTCAACAAGTTCTCCCTGGATACTTCGGTTATTTTCTTTAAAATCTCTTCGTCTTGTATTACGGTGAAATGCCATTTTTGCTGATTCATTGCGTTTGGAGCCAAAAGAGCACATTCCATAATTTCGTTTAAGGCCGAATCGGGTATTTGATCTGGTTTGTATTTTCTTACACATCTACGTCTTTTTATTATCTCAATAGTTTCTGTCATAATCTAAACCTCCTTTTCTCTCAAGTACTTAAACTTCGGCTATCGTGTTTTAACCTGTCCAATTCCCGCCTGTAAATCTCGTATGTCTTTTCATCGAAACACACAAACCTTACTTCTTCTATAGAAGACGAAGAGGCACTATCCACAAACTCTGCTACAGTGTTAACGGCTATGGGCGCAGCAAGCTCTACTGGGTAACCATACGCTCCAGTGCTTATCGAAGGAAATGCTATAGTTCTAATACCACGTTCTACTGCCAGCTTAAGAGACTCTTTGTAACACGAAGCCAAAAGTTCCGCCTCACCATGTGACCCTCCACGCCACACTGGGCCGACAGTGTGTATAACGTATTCAGCTGGCAGGTTGTAGCCTTTAGTTATAACCGCTTTTCCAGTCTCGCACCCACCTATCTTCCTGCACTCTTCCAAAAGCTCAGGTCCTGCAGCCCTATGGATGGCTCCATCAACGCCTCCCCCGCCTAAAAGGGTGTTGTTGGCTGCATTCACTATAGCATCAACTTCCTGCTTAGTAATATCTCCTATGACTACAGATATTTTAGTCTCCTTCATGAAATACCCCCTTTAAGAATTGGTCATGATCTACTGCGCTTTACTTATGATTTCCTCTTCCCTGCCTCCAAAACCTTTCCAATAGATTACGCTGGCTAAGAAATAAAGAACTGCAGTTATGAAATAAGGTATCTCGTAATTATACCTAGACATTATGTACCCGGCCGCATAAGCGCTGAGAGATCTGGCTATGTTGTCAGAAATCCTCATCAAACTAGATATTTTCCCTCTCTTATCTGCCTCAACTATCTCCATCGAAAAATTTGAAGCCACTGGGTTAGACATATTCATCAACGCAGAGCGCATAAAAAGGGCAAATGAGACCAAATATATATTGGGTGGAAGGGCTATAAGCAGCAAAAATGGAATAGATGCCAGCTGGGTTCCTACAACCGTTTTCACCTTCCCGTATTTGTTGGCCAGGATAGGTGCAATAAGCCCGGCAATGGCCGTGGCGCCTTGACTCAGAGAAAGTATCAGACCAACTACGCCGCTATCTACCTGGAGTTTACCCGACAAAAACACGTTGAAGAAAGGGACTACCAACCCTGCCCCAAAACCGATCAATACGCTGTAAGCAAGGAGAATCAACACATCCCGATTACGCATTACATCGACTAAACCTTTTAGTTCCACCTTTGCTTTTTCTAAAGCTGAACTTTCCTCGTCCCCAACATCAACATGAACTGACGGATCTTTCTTACCCTCTTCTAAGTGGAGTTGACGCTCGACGATTTTGTACACTGGGAATACACCAATCAAAGTTACAATCGAAAACAGAGCCAGGGAAACTCTAAATGCCGTAACCTGACCCATAAAGCCCAACTGCTGAGGAAGGAATCCACCTATTAAGCTACCTGCCATATTGGCAAACATAGATAAACTGAAGTTTACCCCGAACAAGCTGGGTCGTTCCTCTGGTGAACTGGTCTCGGCCATAAGAGGGGCCCCAGACGTCATCTGGCAAGCTTGAGCCACACCAACTACACAGGAAAACAAGATCATGCTCAGAGGAGATGAAGAAAGAGCCATGCCCGTGTATCCTACTGTGGTCAAGATCCCCCCAGCGATTAGCACCGGCCGACGACCTTTAGTATCCGAGATGATACCTGCAGGAATGGAAGCAAACGCTGCAGCAAGCATTCTGGCTGATAGGATTGTCCCTAAAATTGACTCATCAAAACCTAGAGATAATATGTAAAGCCCTTGGATAACACCGTAAGCTCCTTGGGCCAAAGAACTCATCATTATACTTTTCAGATACAAATTAGCGTTTTCTTGGAACCGGAAAAGTTTCAACCTTTCCCCCATTAAGCTTGCTCCCCTTCTAGTATCGATTGGTCACAAATCATTACTGCAGACGTAATAATGATATCACAACTCATCCTCTCCTTCCCATTTATGTCCAGCGTCATTAACGGAAGAACGCGGCTTGACCAGTTTGCACACATTCCAATACAATCCAGATAAGATATGTAAATAAGAAGCAAAAAAACCTACTAGGCAAAGTACCCGTAAAACGTCTCTACATTTAGGAGGTCTACCCTGTGGATCAAATTTATATCCCTGGTCTCAAATGCCCTCTAACTATCAATCAAGATGGATTCGGCGTATCCCACATTTTTGCTCAAAATGAGTTGGATTTGTTCATCGCTCAAGGATACATAACTAGCAAAGACCGTCTGGTCCAAATGGAACTCATGCGCCGCAAGGGGCACGGACGCTTGGCAGAAATACTTGGCCCTAAGCAAATAAACTCAGACTGGTTTGAACTTACGCTTGGCCTTTCTCTAGTTGCCCGAGCCCAGCTTGAGAGGTATCAGAAGACGAACTCACCTATGCTGCCTATTATGGAGGCATATGCGCAAGGGGTCAACGCTCGCATAGACGAACTTCGAAGTACCCAAAGTTGGCCCAGTTTCTTCAAAGCTGCAAAATATGAACCTCAACCGTGGACCGTATTGGACACCCTAATAATCCAAGGTCTAATAACTCAGGAACTGGCCTTTGGCCTAGGACAGCTGGATCGGCGAAACTTTGAAACCTACTTGGGCAAAGAGAGAACGGATGGTATCTTGCCTGAGTGGCCCTACAAAAAACAGTCCCCCTACGACCAAGGTCCTTACCCTGCCGAGCCTCGGCACGATACAGAAAGGCTCTTACACAGTCTGCTTAACTTAGGACCTGGCCGAGGGGTTGGCGGATGGCATCTCGAAGAAACCCCCGACCCAGGTGGCTCAGGAACAAGTTCAATAGAACACGTAAGCCTAACCCCAGACCAAGACTTACCTGATTTATCTGAGTTTGGAGATTTTAGTTTTTTAGGTAGGGCAAACTACTGCTTAGGAAACAGCAATAATTGGGTCGTCAGCGGAAAAATAACTGACACAGGTAAACCTTATCTGGCAGGAGATCCCCATTTGGGACTGACCATCCCTTCTATATGGTATGAAATACACTTGTGTTGCCCGTCTTTGAACGTATACGGCGTAAATTTCCCTGGGGTCCCTTGTGTGATTATAGGTCACAACTCTAAAGTGGCATGGAGCCCTACTAATGGCCAGAACATTCAAACCATTTATTACCGAGAAAATACTGACCCATCCCATCCAGGAAAGTACTATCATAACAACCACTGGGTTGATTTTTCATACTATGAAGTAACTATACCTGTTCGAGGCGACACGCCAAAAAAGATGGTGATTCCGTGGACTATTCACGGTCCAGTAATTAACAGGCTTCTGCCTCAGTTTTCAGGGATTCAAAAAGACGAAACTATATCCATGGCGTATACAGGAAATCTGTTTTCGGATCTCATGAAATCTATGTATTTTCTAAACCGTGCAAAAGATGCCTGCGACATAGAAGAAGCCCTTTCTTTTTGGGGAAGTCCGGTCCAGAACTTTGCATACGCCACGTCAGATGGGGATTTCGGTATCATATCTCCTGGGTATTATCCTTTGATCAAAAGCGGCCAGCCGTGGGTCGTTTTGCCAGGAACAGGAGAATGTGACTGGGCTGGCCTTATCCCGTATGACCACGTTCCTTCTACGAAAAACCCTCAAAGACAATACGCGTGTTCAGCCAATGAGAGACAAGTAGGTAAAGACTATCCCTATACCCTCGGTTCGTCAGATAACTGTTTTTGTGGAGGTTGGAGAAGTGAAACCATCAATGCATTTTTGAGCAACCCTGATAATTATCCCCTTACCAAATCTTCCATGGAGAAACTTCAGGCTTGTAATTTCGATTCTTTAGCCCAAGCTATAGTGCCTGTTTTGATAAGTACAGCCCTTAGAATCAGGAACATACTTCCAATTTCATTGCCAAAGGAAATAGAGGATAGCTTGAACATACTAGAATCTTGGAACTTTGAGATGAACCAGGACGAAAAAGGTCCTCTAATATGGGATAGTTTCATCACTTGTTACTTTAAGGAAGTGTTTAAGCCTTGGTGGCGATTTTCAGGACTAGACCAATTTGAAAGATATAGCCTAAAGGATTTCTACTTTTCCTCTGCCGGATGGAAAGGAGCGTTTTTGCAAACCCTGGAAGTTATGACTACCGAACCTGTATCATCGGATTTGTACAGGGCTGCAGCATATCCTGGGGGAGAATCAACCTCTTGGTTCTACAACCCTGTGTATTCCGAAGATAGACACAGGGAACAGGTACTTGCGACTGCCTTTTTGAAAGGTGTAAACCATATCAAAGAGGAGTTTGGCCCCGATCCTGAAAATTGGGCATGGGGAAACCGCCATAAACGAAGAATCCCGTCTCTGCTAGAGCAGAAACAGCTGGATAGAGGTCCTTATCCTGCTGATGGGAACTGTCGTACACCAAACGCATCGGGCGGTAAGGAGCCTTCTACCCACGGCCCAAGTTGGCGCATGATAGTTAGCCTAAAAGATCCTTGCGAATCTTGGAGTATTTATCCTGGAGGGCAAAGCGAAGATCCTTTCTCTCCCCATTACGATGACCAGTTCCATCTATGGAAGGATTATAGGTACAAAAAGATCGTCTTTGAAACAACTCCGGCCTATAAGTTGTCTGATAATATAAAAGCGGTTTACCGACTCACTCCACCGAAAAGGTGAACCAGCGAGGAGGTGCTTAGAACATGCAGTTACATGGGTCAAAAGAGCTCAGCCCTGACCCAACTAGGGATGGGAAATCTAGGCAGCTATCAAACTCACTAGTACGCCTTGGAATAACTGTCATTCTGCTCGCATCCTTACTACTATCCCTTTCTGGGTGCAAAGTGCCAAAAGAACCTAGTGTCAAAGAACCCGAGATAGTTGTAAATCCCAAACTGGTAAAGACCATCTCTGTTGACGGCTTGATAATACCGTCAGACACTGTGTTTCAGTCCCTTTCTCCAGATCAGAGTTTCCTTTTGGCGGCAAACACTGGGCCTGAGGGTAGTAAGTTGTTACTTCTTCCTGTAACTGGAGAAGACACTGAACCGATTCTAGTAGAGTCAGTGTCTAAAGACTGGCTTACAGACACTTGGTTTGATTTTCGGCCCCTTGGGTGGATATCAGACGACGAGTTTATGTACGCAAAAATGGGCTGGCAACCCTCAGGTGATCACGAGGGTGAAAGAGGGGCGTGTTTCGTTATAGGTGAGGTAGAAAACGCAACCGGCCAGGTGTCTACTGACGAAGTCGCTTTCCTGCCCCTTTCCTACTATGATAGTTCCTTACAAATTCTGTTCCTTCCTCAACAAGGTCAAATCTACATGAACAACAGGACTACAATTTGGCGGTTAGACATCAGCGAGAGAACCCTTACAGCGCTAAAAGACGACCTTCCCGATTACCTTTACAGACAGCCTATCCCTTCGCCAGATGGTAAATTTTTCGTTTATGAGTTGAACGAAGAAGAACGAAGCGGCATTTTCTTATTTGATACTGATACTAAGAAAGAACGTCCTTTGCTCATAACTGGAGATACTATATCTTTTTACCCTGCGTGGTCCTTTGATGGAAATTACATCGCCGCTTACGCAGTTGAAAGAAAAGAAGACGCAGAAGGGACGGCATGGCAAGATTATAACTTCTTCGAAGGAGAAGACATGCCCATGAACATCGGTTCTTCTATCGTAATTGTAGACACTGGCGGCAATATAATAGATCGCATTGAGATGGAAGATGAGTATCTCCACTATTTCGTGTGGGCCCAAAACCAAAACGTCCTTGGGTTTTTGTCAGGGTATCTTAGAGACCAAGAACAGTTCGAAGAATGGATGTACCTACCTGTCATATTCGATACTGTTTGGATGGGGAAAATCACCCAGGACAAGAAAGTAGACTTGGTGAATTTGGGGAATGTGCCGAAAGACGATGAAGGAGATTTTATGCAGATTTCTCAAATCGTTTTCGATCCCAGCTGCCAAGGGATGTACTGCAACGTATACGGTAACGGCACATGGTATTTTTCAGAGCACCAAGAGCCTGTAAGAATTGCCGAAGGGCCTTGGACAGATTGGGTTGACGGTAAATCACCTGTATATGGTGGGGCTGTAGTTGGATTAACAGATACAACGGAAGGGCACAAAGGGTTTTTCTTGTTTGAAGGACCTAAGGCTACCAAATTCGATGAGGTAGAATGCAATTGGGCTATGGTTGTGGGGTTTTCCGACCAATACCTGGCAATATTTGCAGGCCATTCTCAAGGCGAGTATATGTCTTGGCCTGAGTCAGGGGATCTTTTGATTTACCAGATGCTAGACGGTGCAGATTAGAACAACTATATAGGTTTGTGAGGGTTAGTGTTTCTTATCTAGGGCAAACTACTATCTTCTAGAAGTAGTTTGCCTCTTACTACTAGCCTTGCTGTTGGCTTCATACTATAATCGCAAGTTACTAATGTTATGAGACTGTCTTCTCCGTTGCCTTCTATGACCCAACTGTCTTCTGCTTTTACGATAAGTACTTCGTAAACTTCGTAGGTATAAGCGTCTTGGGCTGTGGTGATCTTAATTATGTCTCCTTTCTGAATTTCACCAAGCCGATTGAAATGCCTGCCGTATGTACGATTTCTATGGCCTGCAACGCTGTAACACCCAACGGTCCCTGCCTCTACCTCTTCTTTTATTTTTGCGACGCCGAGATACAAGTTATTTTCCGTTAGTTTCTTGAAGATCGGCTCTTTTAGGCTGATCTTTTCGATCTCAAGCACACCGTCTATATCTTCAGGCTTTATCTTATCCCACACATCTTCTGAGGGAAGTTCCTTATCTGGCTGTCTCTGCTCCAGTTCAAAGGAAACTCTCTCCCACGCATCCAAGATCTCTGTTTCTTTCTTGTCATAGTATGCATCTCTTACCTTGGGATAGGCAATGACACAAAGCCCTATCAGTATCAAAACGATGGAACAAACCCTTTTCATAAAGCAAAGTTCCCTCCTAGATCAGGGCAAAGAGAAGCCGAGGTTTAGCTCAGCTTCTCTTCGTCCATCATCCTCTATTGCTTCTTTTTAAGGCCCAATACTAACCCACAAAGTACCATGGCTCCACCTGCTCCATAGAATAACCAATGTGAGATCTCGCCTGTCTTGGGAAGAGGCTTAGGCTCTTGCTTTGGAACCTCTTCTTCTGGTATCTCTACTACCTCGGGTGGAACCTCAGGCACTTCCTCTTCGGGCACCTCTTCAGGCGGAACTAGAGGAACTTCCTCTTCGGGTATTTCTTCCTCTGGAACCTCTTCCTCCTCCTCAGGAGGATACTCTGGGGGCTCTTCACCGCTAGACTGGGCAGTAAATGTCCAAAGCACAGTGGCTGTTGCACCCTGATATTCGTTCCCTGTTTCAGGCCCAGGAAGACTTACCGTAGCCAGAAGTTCTTCCCTCGCTCCAGGATTAAATACCCCTAGGTACACAGCTGATGTCGCAAAGTCATCTATACGCCCATCATATATCTCGGTCCCTCTCAGAGTTACCCGCAGGTTCAGTTGCTCGGATAGATCCTTCTCTCCCTCTTCCGGAACTACCTTCTGCGCGGTTAGATATAACGTAAAGGGCCTTGAATAGTTGTTTTTAATAACCAGGGTCTTTTGCACATAGTCGCCAGGATTCATGTTGTTCAAATCGAACAAAGTAGCAGGAGACGGCGATACCTCAAGCCCGGAACCAGTGCCCGTGACGGTCACCGTAGCCGACTCCTCTGGTTGAGCGTAGCCAGTAGATAAGCCTAGAGAAAACACAAGGCTAGCTATGAGCAGGAAAAACCCGGTTATCCTAAAAACCCTCGACAATAGTTCCATAAACCACCAACTCTTTTCGGTCGAGTCTTTTGGTCTCACTACAAACCGTAACATCATCGAAACGTGACCCGATCTTTTCCTACGGGGCCGCAGCACCCCTGATGCACCCCTGGAACACCGCGGCCCAATTGTCATCTGCTAATGGTCTTGACTCCTAAAGGCGACATTAGGACGAATCTCATCAGACTAACTAAGGTATATAAGGGGTCAAGAATGTAATATCGGTACCCCACTCATCCTTATAAGCTTCATGAGACGCCTGTACAGCTTCGGCTTCTACCGTCAAGGTGAAAGTTGCGCCTTGGTAGTCGTTAGTCATTGCCACACCGGCGAATTCGACCTTGTTGATAAGGTACCCAGTTGAATGTCCAGGTGCAAGAGGATCCTTGAAGTAGTACCAATCCCCGTCTGGAACCCATCTATCATCTACTATCGGGAAGGTCGCCATATTTACGCCCCCCACCTGAAGAGGTAGCGAGCTTTCACCTTTCGTCCACGCTGGAGTCAGTTTGACTCTAACATATACTGCTTTCGTACCTGTGTTTTCTACATAAACGATCTTCTCATACTCATCGCCAGGGTTGACGTTGCCTATCCCATTCTCTGGGAAAAGAAGCTCTTCTCCGTTATCCATTTGCACATCATGCAACTTAATGTTAACCGTACCGGCAGTAAACGTGTTTGTGACAGGTTCGGCAGCTGCTGTGAACCATGCCATAGTACCGCCTACAACAAGAAGGGCTGCTAGAACTAATGCGGAACCGATCAGAAGATTCTTTTTATTCATTCAGGATATTCTCCCTTTTTATCTATTTTTGCAGCCAGGCTGCCACCCTAAAGGGAGAGGCCCTATAGCTTTGCGTCCTTAGGTTTCCCTAAGTTTGCCAAAGTTTAGTACCTAAATCACGAAATCTGAAAATCGTAACTATGGACCAGGAACATAGGGTTGATCTGGATCAAAAGGTAATGTGTCTAGTCCCCACACCTCCCTCCAAGCATCATGCGTAGTTTGAACACCTTCTGCCACAACTTTGATGGTAAGAAACTTACCGGTATACTCAGGCCCTAATGCC
>Ga0116167_1003779_pt1 | contig 11587 bp, 12 predicted proteins | sample AD_JPNMR3_MetaG_FD_89794 | JGI IMG/M metagenome (GOLD analysis project Ga0116167, IMG submission 89794) | Active sludge microbial communities of municipal wastewater-treating anaerobic digesters from Japan - AD_JPNMR3_MetaG | ecosystem: Engineered > Bioreactor > Anaerobic > Digestate | place...
CCCCATAGTTGAGTCGAGTAAGCGCAAGTTTGCCGAGCCCGGGTTTGACAACCCAGCCCGCGCGGAGCAGATTGAGCGACGAAGACTCAACCACACGGCATACCCGATCGGCGGGCTGCCGCGACCAAGGAGACACATCACATGGCACGTGCGGTCGGCATCGACCTCGGCACCACCAACTCGGCTGTCGCCGTCCTCGAGGGCGGAGAGCCGACGATCATCGCGAACGCCGAAGGTGGGCGCACCACCCCCAGCGTCGTCGCGTTCAGCAAGAGCGGCGAGGTGCTCGTCGGCGAGATCGCCAAGCGCCAGGCCGTCACCAACGTCGACCGGACCATCCGCTCGGTCAAGCGCCACATGGGCACCGACTGGAGGTCGCCCGAGATCGACGGCAAGCGCTACACCGCCCAGGAGATCAGCGCCCGCATCCTGCAGAAGCTCAAGCGCGACGCGGAGGCCTACCTCGGAGAGCCCGTGACCGACGCGGTCATCACCGTGCCGGCCTACTTCGACGACCACGAGCGCCAGGCCACCAAGGAGGCCGGCGAGATCGCGGGCCTCAACGTCCTGCGGATCATCAACGAGCCGACCGCGGCCGCGCTCGCCTACGGCCTGGACAAGGGCAAGGAGGACGAGCTCATCCTCGTTTTCGACCTCGGTGGTGGCACCTTCGACGTCTCCCTCCTCGAGGTCGGCAAGGACCCGGAGGACGGCTTCTCCACCATCCAGGTCAAGGCCACGAGCGGTGACAACCGGCTCGGTGGCGACGACTGGGACGACCGGATCGTCAACCACCTGCTCACCACGGTGAAGAACAGCACCGGGCTGGACCTGTCCAAGGACAAGATCGCCATGCAGCGGCTGCGGGACGCGGCCGAGCAGGCCAAGAAGGAGCTGTCCAGCTCGACGACCGCGACGGTCAACCTCCAGTACCTCTCGATGAGCGAGAACGGCCCGGTCCACCTCGACGAGACGATCACCCGCGCCCAGTTCGAGGCGATGACCAAGGACCTGCTCGACCGGTGCGTCGGCCCGTTCAAGAAGGTCATCTCCGACGCCGGCATCAAGCTCGCCGACATCGACCACGTCGTGCTCGTCGGCGGTTCGACCCGGATGCCGGCCGTGACGGCTCTCGTCAAGGAGCTCACCGGCGGCAAGGACCCCAACAAGGGCGTCAACCCCGACGAGGTCGTCGCCATCGGCGCGAGCCTGCAGGCGGGTGTCCTCAAGGGCGAGCGCAAGGACGTGCTGCTCATCGACGTCACCCCGCTGAGCCTGGGCATCGAGACCCAGGGCGGGCGCTTCACCAAGCTCATCGAGCGCAACACGGCCATCCCGACCAAGCGCTCGGAGATCTTCACCACGGCCGACGACAACCAGCCGAGCGTGCTCATCCAGGTCTTCCAGGGTGAGCGGGAGATCGCCCAGCACAACAAGCCGCTGGGCACCTTCGAGCTCACCGGCATCGCGCCGGCGCCGCGTGGCATCCCCAAGATCGAGGTCACCTTCGACATCGACGCCAACGGCATCGTCCACGTGTCCGCCAAGGACATGGGCACCGGCAAGGAGCAGTCGATGACGATCTCCGGCGGCAGCGCGCTGCCCAAGGAGGAGATCGAGCGGATGGTCCGCGAGGCCGAGGCGCACGCCGAGGAGGACAAGAAGCGGGTCGAGGAGATCGAGACCCGCAACACCGCCGAGCAGCTCGTCTACTCGACCGAGAAGTTCCTCGCCGACAACGGCGACAAGGTCCCCGAGGCCGAGAAGGGCGAGGTCCAGGCCGCGCTCGACGACCTCAAGGCCGCGATCGCCAAGGACTCCACGGCGAGCCAGGACGACATCAAGGCCAAGACCGCGCACCTGTCCGAGGTCTCGCAGAAGATGGGCCAGGCGATGTATGCCGCGGCGCAGGCTGCGGGCGAGGGCGCCGGTGCCGCGGGTGGCGCGGGTGCCGCGGGTGATGGCTGGACCGACGCCGGCAAGGCCGGCCAGGCCGGTCCGCAGGACGACGTCGTCGACGCCGAGGTCGTCGAGGACGAGGACACCAAGTGACCCAGCCCCACGGGGCGCACGGACACGGGGCGGGGCCGCACCACGGCCCCGCCCACCCGGGCGACCGGAGCTCGGCGGAGCCGGGCGGCTTCGACGAGTTCGACCACGCCCCCGTGACGCAGCCGACCGACGACACTGTGCACGACGGAATCAACACCGAGCGCGTGAACGACGCGACCGGCATACCGGTGGTATCCGACGGGACCGCCGGCGAAGGCGACGGGATGGAATTCGTCCCGGGGCCGGAGGCGACCTTCGGGTCGCAGGGGAGCGCCGACGCGGTGCTCGCCGCCGAGCGGCTCGAGGACCTGCGCCGGCTGCAGGCCGAATACGTCAACTACAAGCGGCGGGTCGACCGGGACCGCTCCCTCGCCCGCGACCAGGGCATCAGCCACGTTCTCGAGGCGATGCTGCCGGTCCTCGACGAGATCCACCTCGCGCGCGAGCACGGGGACCTCGGCGAGGGTGCGCCGGCCGCGATCGTCGACAAGCTCGAGGCGGTGCTGGCCCGGCTCGGTATCGAGCGCTTCGGCAGCGAGGGCGACGAGTTCGACCCCAACCACCACGAGGCGCTCATGCGGATCGAGGCCGACCTGCCCGAGGGCGCCACGACCACGACCGTGGTCAAGGTGCTGCAGCCGGGCTACCGGCTCGGCGACCGGGTGGTCCGAGCGGCACGGGTGGCGGTGGCGGACCCGGCGTGACGGCATACCCACACACGAAAGACCGAACGAACGACCCAGAGGAGGTGCGACGCGGATGGCGAGTCAAGACTGGCTGAGCAAGGACTTCTACGCGATCCTCGGCGTGCCCAAGGACGCCGACGAGGCGACCATCAAGAAGACCTACCGCAAGCTCGCCCGCAAGCTGCACCCCGACCAGAACGGCGGCGACGCCAAGGCCGAGGAGCGCTTCAAGGAGATCGGCGAGGCCTACGCCGTGCTGTCCGATCCCGAGCAGCGCCAGCAATACGACCAGATCCGGGCGATGACCGCAGGCGGGGCTCGCTTCACCTCGGGTGGTCCCGGCGGGGCCGGTGGCTTCGAGGACATCTTCTCGGGCATGTTCGGCAACGGCGGCCCGGGCGGCAACGTCCGGTTCACCACCCGCGGTGGCCCCGGCGGGGCCGCCGGCGGACCCGATCTGCAGGACTTGCTCGGCGGCCTCTTCGGGGGTGGCGGTGGAGGGTATGCCGGTCAGTACGGCGGCGATCCCTACGCCGACCCGTATGGCGGCTTCGGCGCGTCACGGGGGCCGCGCAAGGGCGGCGACCTGCAGGCCTCGACCACCCTGGGCTTCCGCCAGGCGGTGACGGGCGAGACCGTCACCCTCACGACGGCCGACGGCGGACACATCACGACCAAGATCCCCGCGGGGGTCAAGGACGGGCAGAAGATCCGGCTGCGCGGCAAGGGTCAGCCCGGCCCCGCAGGCGGCGAGCCCGGCGATCTCATCCTCACGGTGACCGTCGCTGCCCACCCGGTCTTCGGCCGCGACGGCGACAACCTCACCGTCGACCTGCCGGTGACCTTCGCCGAGGCTGCGCTCGGTGCGACCGTCTCGGTGCCGACGCTCATCGGCGACCGGGTCCGGGTCAAGGTCGGCGCGGGCACGCCCAGTGGGCGGGTCCTGCGGATCAAGGGTCGGGGCGTGCCCACGAAGTCGGGCGCCGGCGACCTGCTCGCCAAGGTGCAGATCGTGGTCCCGCAACGACTCACCGACGAGGGCAAGGCCGCGGTGGAGACCCTCGCCGCGATGGACGACGGGCACGACCCGCGGGCCGAGCTGTTCGCCAAGGCCCAACGGTGAGGTCCCCGGGTCCGACGGACGGGGGGGTCACGACGCCAGGGCGCCAGACGGCATACGCCCCGGCGGACGACACCCCCGTCTTCGTCATCTCGGTCGCGGCGCAGCTTGCCGGTATGCACGCGCAGACGCTGCGGCAATACGACCGGCTCGGCCTTGTGAGCCCCCAGCGCACGCGGGGCGGCGGTCGACGCTATTCCGCTCGCGACGTCGCGCAGCTGCGCGCGGTGCAACGGCTCTCCCAGGAGGAGGGCGTGAGCCTGGCCGGCATCCAGCGGATCCTGGAGCTGGAGAACCACGTGGCTGCCCTGCGCTCGCGGGTGGCCGAACTCGTCGTCGAGCTGGACGCCGCGAGAATGGCGTCCGGGCACCGGATCTTCGCGGCCGGGCCGGCCGGCGACATCGTCGCGATGCGTCCCGGCCAGCGCCCGGCGCGTCCGCTCGGGCCGACCCAGGCGCTCGCCCTCTGGAAGCCGCGCGCCCGCTGAGAACCATGCGGGGCCAGGCTCGGACTCACGCAAGGTAAGGCAAGCCTGACCCAGTGCTGTGATACCGGCCACGAGGGACCTAGGCTCGTCCTCGTGACGACCGACGAGGTGCCTGCCCAGGTCGGCGAGCGCACGCTCACCCGATGGCTGGCGACATGGGGTGGCGTCGTCGCCTGGGTCGGTGCCGTGCTGCCCACGGCGATGAGCCATCACCGCCAGGAGGTTCCCCTCGCCTGGTGGCCGCTCGCGCTCGTCACCCTCGCGTGTTTCGTCGGCGTTTCCGCCGGGTGGGTTCGGCGTCACGGCCTGGCCGTGACTGTGCTCGGGGTTGCTGCGGCGCTCGCCGTCACGGCGCTCTGGGGAACCGACCAGACGAGCCCGGTGATGCTCGTCCTCATGGCGGGCGCCGGTGCCTGGGTGCTCTCCTGGCGAGCGACGGCCGGGCTCGTCGTCTTCCTGTCGCTCGCCCTTGCCTTCTTGCTGGCCACCCGCAGCACGAGCGCGGTGTGGACGCTCATCTACGCGTCACTCATGTCCTTCGCCGCGCTCATGATCCACGTCGTCATCCGCGAGGGGCGGTCCGTCGTGGCCGCCGAGCGACTGGCCACGGAGCTGGCCGCCGCCAACGCGCGCCTGTTGACGGCCAACGGTCAGCTCGAGGCTGCCCAGGCACGCCTGGCCGAGGCGAGTCGGGCGCAGGAACGGCTGCGGATCTCGCGCGACCTGCACGACGGGATGGGCAACCAGCTCACCGCCCTGTCCCTCACTCTCGACCTGCTCGGACGTGAGGTGACCGGACCCGCGACCGAATCGATCGCCCAGGCGAAGCTGCTGGCAGCGGGACTGTTGCGGGATACTCGCAACATCGTGAGCCACCTGCGCGAAAGCAAGTCCTCTGTCCGCGACGAGATCGCGCGCCTGGCCCGCGCGCTCCCTCGGCCGCACACCTCGCTCGACCTCGCGGCCGATCTCGACGAGGTGAGTGAGCCTGTGGGCGAGGCGCTCGTGCGGGTCGTCCAGGAGAGCCTCACGAACGTCGCCCGGCACTCGAGCGCGGAGAATGCCTGGGTCCAAGTCGTCCGCTCGGAGGGGCTGGTCCATTTCGAGGTGCGTGACGATGGCTCGGGCGCGCGCACGGTCCGCGCGGGCAACGGGCTCTCCGGCATGGCCGAGCGGGTCGCCCTGCTCGGCGGCGAGCTCACCTGGTCGACGAATCCCGGGGCGGGCTTCCTGATCACCGGCTGGATCCCAGACGTCGCCCCCGTTTCGTCGGGCGCGCCAGCGACCGACGAGAGAGCGAGCATCGACTCGTGAGCGGACTCGCCCCGATCGTCGACGACCGCTGGAGCCGGCGCTTCTCCGGTGCCTACGACCGGGTCTTCGAGGACGTCGAGCGCACCTTCCTCGGTCCGCTGCGCTCGCGTCTCGTCGGCGGGCTCAGGGGCCGGGTCGTGGAGATCGGTGCCGGCACGGGGGCCAACGTAGGGCACTACCGCGCGGCCGACCGGGTCGACCTCGTCGAACCCCTGCCGAGCATGCGCGCCCGGCTCGACGCCCGGCTCGCGTCGCGGGAGGCGTCACGGGAGCCGACGGGGGAGGCGCCGGGGATGCGCGGCATACCGATGCAGGTGACCGACGGGCGGGCCGAGGCGCTTCCGTTCCCCGACGCAAGCGCCGACGCGGTCGTCTCGACCCTCGTGCTCTGCTCCGTGAGCGACGTCGAGCGGACGCTCGACGAGGTGCGCCGGGTGCTCGCGCCCGGCGGCGTCTTCGCCTTCCTCGAACACAGCCGCGGCCGCGGGCTCAAGCGTGGGGTGCAGACGGCGATCACGCCGGTCACCCGACGCCTGTGCGGCAACTGCCACCACGACCGTGACCTCGCGGGCGCGATCGGCCGCGCAGGCTTCGACCAAGTCGAGGCCGTGCCGGTGCCCTCACCCTTGCGGGTGCGCGTGTTGCCCGAGTGGCCGCTGGTCGCCGGCCACGCGAGCGACCCGCTCAGATGAACAGCAGTTGTGCGCCGTCGGTGAGCTCGATGAAGTCGGTCGCCGAGATGATCGCCTCGACGCCCTCGTAGAGGTCCTTCTCCTCGAGCTTCATCATGTCGGCGCTCATCCGGCAGGCCCACATGTGCGCGCCGGAGCCGTGCAGCAGGTCGAGGAACTCGGGCACGTCGGGCACGTCGAGGTCGGAGATCATCTTCTTCATCATCTTCGTCGACGCCGCGGTCGCGCCGGGCAGGGCGCCGAGCATGTGGTGGATGCCCATCGACGAGCCCGGCATGTGCATCGAGGTGTTGCCGACGAAGGTGAACTTCAGATGCCCCATCGTCTCCTTGTTGATGATGTCGAAACCCCAGAAGGTGAAGAACAGGTGGGTTTCGATGCCCTCACCCAGCGCGGCGTTGGCGAGGATGAGGCCCGGGTAGGCCATGTCGAGGTTGCCCTTGGAGCAGATGATCGCGAGCTTGCGCCCCGAGCTGCTCTCGTCGTCGAAGGACGGGACGATCATGTCGGACATTGCGATCTCGTTCTCTCGTGCGATGTTCGTGGAAGATGCGGGTGGTTGCGTCGGGGATAGTCAGGCGGTCAGGCCGCCCGACGGCACGGTCAGACGCAGCCCTTGGGCTTCTGCAGGCCGGCGACATAGGCCATCTTCTTGGCCGGCTTCGTGGGGAAGAGGGCGAAGAGCTCCTTCACCGGTATGCCGCCCACGGTCGAGACGCGGCGCAGTGTCGCCGTCTCGTGCTGGGTCTCGAAGTCCTTGCGCAGGAAGTTGATCGCCGTCCAGTGGGCGTCGGTGAGGTCGATCCCGATGTTGGCGGCCAGGGCCTTGGCCAGGTCCGCGTCCCACTGCTGGGGGTTGGTGAGGAAGCCCTCGGCGTCGACGTCGATGTCGCGCCCGAGGAGGTTCATGGTCGGCATGGGTCCTGCTCCTTGCTGGGTGGTCTGAGTGTGGATGTCGGTCGGTGGGTGTCGGCTACTCGACGTGCTTGCCGGTCATCGACATGTCGGCCGCGAGCGGCAACGGCCGCCCGGGCAGGAGGAAGTTCCAGTAGACGTGCCGGAAGGCGAGCTTGCCCAGGTGGTTGGTCCGGCTCGGCTTGAGCAGGCTCATCGGTCCGACGGAGAACGGGAAGTGCCCGGTGAGGGGCTCGGTCTCGTAGTTGAAGTCGAGCAGCAAGGCCTTGCCCTTGCCCGACTCGACGAAGCAGTTGGCATGGCCGTCGAAGCTGTGGGTCATCGGCCGACCCGCCACGAGTTCGACGAAGTTGTCGGCGAAGACGTCGACCGAGAAGTGCGCGACGGAGCCGGCCTTGGACGTCGGCAGGTTGCCCCCGTCACCGAGCGCGAAGATCGTGTCGTATGCCGTGGACTGCATCGTGTGCTTGTCGACCGGGACGTAGTTGAGTTCGTCGCCCAGGCCGGAGGCGCCGACGTAGTCGGCGCCCATGTTGAGCGGCACCGTGACGAGCAGGTCGTAGGAGATCTCTCGCTCGTCGTAGGAGACGATCGCCTTGCGCTCCTGGTCGACCCGCTCGATCATGAAGTCGGTCTCGACCTTGATCCCGCGCGTGGACAGGTGCCCGCCGAGCTCCCGGCTCGCGACCGGCTTGGTGAATGCGCCGTCGAGCGGGGTGACGTAGACGATCTCGACCTGGTCGCGCATGCCCTTCTTGGTGAAGTAGTCGTCGGCGAGCATGACGAACTCGAGTGGTGCGACGGGGCACTTGATCGGCAACTCGGTGATGTGCATGACGACCCGCCCGCCGGTGAAGCCCTTGAGCGCCTTCTTGAGGGCGATCATGCCCTCGTAGGTGTAGAACTCGTGCACGCTCCTGCGCCACTGCGGGCCGAGCATGCCGGGGGTCTGGTCGGGGCGCGGTGTCGTGCCGGTCGCGATGACGAGGTAGTCGTAGGCCAGCTCGCGCTCGCCGCTCAGGTGGACGATCTTGGTGTCCGCGTCGACCCGCTCGATCTCGCCGAACTCCAGGTCGATGCCCTCGCCGATGAACTCCTGGCGGGACTTGCGGATCTGCTTGACCTTGTTGATCCCGAACGGGACGAACAGGTACCCGGGCTGGTAGTCATGATCGTCGTTCTTGTCGACGACGACGATCCGCCATTCGTCCGCCGACAGCCGCCCGCGCAGCTTGTTGGCGGTCATCGTCCCGGCGGTTCCCCCGCCGAGGATCACGAGGGTGTTCATGGGTCCTTTTCTCCAGTGGTCGCGTGGGTGGTTCCGCATCTGCAAGAATACCCCCGCCGGTATATTGCCGAACCCGGGACGGAAGTCCCCAGCCGGTGTGCCGTCAGACACAGAGCGGCGGCATGGGGCGTGTCGCGTGAGGAGGATGCAGACCATGACGACGGTCGATCTGACCCCCGAGGAACTCACCAAGCTGTCCAACCGGTTGCGCCGGGCGCAGGGGCAGATCGGTGGGGTCCTGCGGATGATCGAAGAGGGCCGGGACTGCCAGGACATCGTCATGCAGTTGGCCGCCGTGCGCCGGGCGGTGGACCGGGCCGGCTTCTCGATCATCGCCACCGGCCTCAAGCAGTGCGTGACCGACGCGCATGCCCGCGGCGAGGACGAGGTCGACACCGCCCTCATGGAGAAGCTGTTCATCAGCCTCGCCTGACCAGCACGCGGCCGGGCGTGAGAGCCCGGTCAGTGGCGCGCGAGCGCCTGCTCGAAATCGGCCAACAGCCGGTCGGAGAACAGCACGAAGCGCACCAGGTCCAGTTCCTCCAGCTCCGGCGCCGCTCGCACCGTCGTGACGGCGACCCGGGCAACCGTGGCACCCGCCCAGCCGTAGACCCCGGCGCTCACCGCCGGGAAGGCCACCGACCGCGCGCCCACCCGCGCTGCTTCCCGCAGCGAGTTGGCGAAGCACGCCGCGAGGTCCGCCTCGTCGCGTTGCCCCCGGTTCCAGTTGGGACCGACCGTGTGGATCACCCAGCGACAGGGCAGCTCGCCGGCGCCGGTCGCCACGGCATACCCCACCGGCAAGCCCTGGGGGTATGCCGTGCGCCGCACTCGGCGGCATTCCTCGAGCAGCCGCGGACCGGCGGCCGCGTGGATCGCCCCGTCGACCCCGCCCCCGCCGAGCAGCGAGGAGTTGGCCGCGTTGACGATCGCGTCGGCGCGCTCAGCGGTGATGTCCCCGCGGACTGCCTCGATCCGCGCGGTCACGGTGCGCCGCCGTCGAGCCGCTCCCGCACCCCTGCGATGCCGGAGCGGATCATCCGCCCGTAGCCGTCCTCGCCGAGTGCGGGCAGAGCGGCCTCGGCGGCCGCGAGGTGTTCCCGCGCCTGCGCCCTCCGGCCGAGCCGGGCATAGTCGTCGGCAAGGTTGAGGTGCAGCGAGGGATAGAAGCCGCGGACCTGCAGGCTCGCGTGATAGGCCCGCGCCCGCTCATCCGTGAGGGAGTCGGCCGCGGCCAATGCTCGCAGGTCCCAAGCCACTTCGTCCTCGATGTCCTCTTGCAGATCGGCCAGCTGGTGAGCGAGGGCCACGACGTGCAGCGGGTCGCCGTCCGGCCCGAGGTCGGCCCAGATGCGTTCGTATGCCGCCCGCGCCTCGGCCCGGTCGCCCGTCACCGCGAGCGTCTGGGCGGCGACGATCGCGACCATGACCGGGTCGTCCGCGGGTGCGACCGCCTGGGCGATGTCGGGCTCGGTGGCGTCGTGCTCGGTGGTGGAGTGCTCGGTGGTGACGTCGACCGGGACGACCTGGGAGACCTCGGCCGCAGGCGGGTCGACCTCGTCGAGGATCCCCGCGCACACTCGGACGCATTCGTCGCAGATCCACGCGGTCAATCCGGCGATCAGACGGTTCGCCTCGCCGGGCCCGTGGCCGCAGAAGCCGCATCGGGCCTGGTCCGGCTGGTCGGCGACGCTCACCGGCATACCGTATGCCGCGCAGCCCGCGCGGCCCGCGCGGCCCGCTCGGCCGGCTCGGCCGGCTCGGCCCGCTCGCGGAACGGCCGGCTCGGCCGGCTCGGCGACACGGCCCGCTCGCGGAAGGATTTCCGACCCCGGGGGGTGCGAAATCCTTCGCCCGCCGCCCGCCGCCCGCCGCCCGCCGCCCGCCGCCCGCCGGCGCCGGCGCCGGTGACGGGTCCACGGGTGCCGGCGCCCGGCCGCCGAGGTGGCCGGGGAAGCGGGCTGAGCCACCCCTGTCCGACCCGAGATTGAGTGGAATAGACTCAACTTTGCCGAGGTTGGCACTGAAGAGTCTCGACCACCCGACGACACCCGACGATCAGGAGCAACCGGCATACCCATGGATCTCAAGCTCACCACCAAGGCCCAGGAGGCCCTGTCCGCTGCCGTGCGTGCGTCGGCGGCGGCCGGCCACCCGCACACCGAGCCCGCGCACCTGCTCAAGGCGCTCACCGAACAGTCGGACACCACCACTCCCGCCTTGCTCACCGCTTCGGGGTCCTCGGTCGCCGCCGCCGCGCAGGCCGCCGCCCGCGTGCTAGCCGGTATGCCGTCCGCCTCCGGATCGAGCGTCTCCGCGCCCGGGCTGTCCCGCGCCGCCATGGCGGTGCTCGAGTCCGCACGCGCCGCGATGGCGAGCATGGGGGACAGCTACGTCTCCACCGACCATGTCCTGCTCGCGCTCGCGCGCACCGACACCTCCGGGTCGTTCGGGCTGGACGCGCGGGCCATCGAGACGGCCATCCCGACGCTGCGGGGCGGGCGCACGGTCGACTCGGAGAACCCCGAGGGCACCTTCGACGCGCTCACGAAGTACGGCACCGATCTCACCGCCCGCGCCCGCGAGGGCAAGCTCGACCCGGTGGTCGGCCGCGACGCCGAGATCCGCCGGGTCGTCCAGGTGCTCTCCCGCCGGACGAAGAACAACCCCGTGCTCATCGGCGAGCCCGGCGTCGGCAAGACCGCCGTCGTCGAGGGCCTGGCCCAGCGCATCGTCGACGGCGATGTGCCCGAGAGCCTGCGCGGCAAGAAGCTCATCAGCCTCGACCTCGGGGCCATGGTTGCCGGCGCGAAGTATCGCGGCGAGTTCGAGGAGCGGCTCAAGGCCGTCCTGGAAGAGATCAAGAACGCCGAAGGTCAGGTCGTGACCTTCATCGACGAGCTGCACACCGTCGTCGGCGCCGGCGCGAGCGGTGACTCGGCCATGGACGCGGGCAACATGCTCAAGCCGTTGCTGGCCCGCGGCGAGCTGCGGATGGTGGGCGCGACGACGCTGGACGAATACCGCGAGCA